>Ga0210383_10003782_pt1 | contig 13491 bp, 14 predicted proteins | sample IncBWC14OmetaG_FD_160072 | JGI IMG/M metagenome (GOLD analysis project Ga0210383, IMG submission 160072) | Forest soil microbial communities from Barre Woods Harvard Forest LTER site, Petersham, Massachusetts, United States - Inc-BW-C-14-O ...
GGTCACGCTCAGCAGCAGGGCGATCCCGAGCAGCAGGTCGCCGCCGATAGCCAGCCGCAGTGCGTCCGCCCGCTGGGTGATCAGCTGCGCCACCGCGCCCGTGCCGATCAGCGCGACCGAGATCGTGGCGCCTACCAGCAGGTTGTGGCTGCTGAGCGCGTGGTCGGCCAGCCCTGGTGCCAGCGACAGGTACAGCCCGAGCACCGACCACGTTACGGCCGTGCTCACCGCGGCAAACCAGAAGGGGCCGCGGATCTGTGCGGGTACGCGCGGCCGGATGCGGAGGTTCAGCGCCGTCCGGGCCCGCAACGGCTCCGGCATGAGCGCAGTGCCGGAAAGGGTAACTAGGACCGCCGCGGCGGCCACCAGGTACGGCGTGACGAGCGGGTCAGGGGCGAGCTGGCCGAGCAGCGCACTGCCAAGCACCCCCGTGGTCATGCCGAACGTCAATGCGACGCCGGTGAGCCGCCCGATTACGGCACCGTGCGCAGGCCTCAGGTCGAGCAAGGCCGCACCGGCGGTCGCCGCGATCGAGCCGATCGCCGCGCCGTGCAGCGCGCGGGCGGCTATCAGCCAGCCAGCCGACCGGGCCGTTACGAACAGCCCCAGCCCCGCCAGCAGCATGACCTGCGAGGTCAGCAGCACGGGCTTGCGGCCGATGCTGTCCGACAGCCTGCCCACCACCAGCAGCGCGGCCAGCGCGGCCAGCGCGTAGACCGCGAAAATCACCGTCAGCGTCAAGGAGCTGAACCCCCACTCCCGCTGGTAGGCGCCATACAGCGGCGACGGCAACCCGGAGATGGCCAGGCCCAGCGCCAGCAGGACAAACAGCAGCATCTGGCTCTTGTGGCCGGCCTGCGAGAACGGCCCGGCCTTGACCGGAAGCCTGCCGCTGGTGACCTGGGTACGCGTCATGAGGGTTGTTCTTCCTGTCGGTGGCTGGATGCGGTTGCGGCTGGTGCGGGCGCCGGTGTTCCGCTACGGCTGGTCTCAGCGTGCGACGGCAGCGGCCCGGCGGACATCCGCCACCTAGCCGATCTCGCGATCCGGGAAGGAACCTGAGCGGCCGGCGGGAACACTGCCATATGCCGGTACTGCGGAACCAGCCTCGCCGGAGGAGGCCTACGCGATAATTTGGCCGGCCAGCCGCTCAGGCGGCGGCCACCGTTACGGTGAGCCGGAAGAAACGGGCAGAGGCCGGCCGCCACACGGCGTGCGGGCGTGAGCGGCGGCGGGTGCGGTCAGCACCCTATGAGGCCTGCGTCGAGGCGGTCCTCGGCCAGCGCTGGACGGCCGCGTTCGAGGGCCTGCAGGTCGATAGCGATGAGCGCCGGAAGACGAAACATCCGCGGGCCGGCGGATGTCTCCTCCGATGGCGAGCCGGATGCTCGAAATCTCGGCACAGCGCCGATCCGGAACGCGAGGGAGAACCAGCTGATGACGCACATCACGGACGCCACGCCGCCTTGGCGGGTGGTCATCGTGGGGGCCGGTTTCGCCGGGGTGCACGCCGCCCGGCGGCTGGCCGGGCGCCAGGTCGCGGTGACGTTGATCAATCCCACCGATTACTTCCTGTACCTCCCGCTGCTGCCCGAGGTGACGGCGGGGGTCCTGGATCCGCGCCGGGTGGCCGTGTCGCTGCGTACCGCCTGTCCCGGCGCCCGGCTGCTCCTCGGCACCGTGGACCGGGTCGACTTGCCGGGCCACCGGGTCGAGTTCACCGACCCCGAGGGCGGCCGCCGGACGGCCGCTTACGACTGCCTGCTGCTCACGGCGGGCAGCGTCAATAAGCTGTTGCCCATCCCGGGGGTGGCCCGGCACGCCCACGGGTTCCGGAGTGTCGCCGAGGCCCTGTACTTGCGTGATCATCTGTTGCGTCAGCTCGAGCTGGCGGAGGTCTGCGATGACCGCGCGGAACGGCAGGCCCGGTGCACCTTCGTCGTGGTGGGCGCCGGGTACACCGGAACGGAGGTCGCCGCCCACGGGCAGCTGCTCACCCGGGATCTCGCGCGCGACCGTGACGGCTTGCGCGACCAGCAGATCCGCTGGCTGCTGGTCGACCGTGCCGCGCACGTGCTGCCCGAGCTGTCGCCTCGGCTCGCCCAGACTGCGCGCCGGACGCTGACCCGGCGGGGCGTGGAAATTCGCACCCGTACCACCATCGTCGAGGCCACCCGCGGCGGGGTGCGGCTGTCAAACGGCGAGTTCGTGCCGACACGGTCGCTGATCTGGTGCGTCGGGGTACGTCCCGACCCGCTGATCGAGCCCCTCGGGCTGCCCACGGCCAACGGCCGACTGACCGTGGACGAGTACCTAAGCGTGCCCGGTCATCCCGAGGTATTCAGCTGCGGTGACATCGCCGCGGTGCCCGACCTCACCCGGCCCGGACAGATCACCGGCATGACCGCACAGCACGCGGTGCGGCAGGGTAAGCTCGCGGCCCGCAACATCACCGCGTCGCTCGGCCTCGGGTCCAAGCGCGCCTACCGGCACCGTGACCTCGGTTTCGTGGTGGACCTGGCCGGGACCAAGGCGGCCGCCGATCCGCTCGGGGTGCCGTTGGCCGGCTGGCCAGCCAAGCTGGTGACCCGCGGCTATCACCTGCTGTCATTGCCGGCCAATCGCGTGCGGGTAGCCAGCGACTGGGTCCTCGACGCCGTACTGCCCCGCCAGTCAGTGCAGTTCGGGCTGGTGCGGGGCGGCGCCGTGCCGCTCAGTACGGCCGACCCGGGCGCGTCCGTCCACCACGTCTCCGTACCGGGCGGTCCGGCATGACCCCGGCCAGCGCGCCGGCCCGGTGGGCCGGGATCGCCCCGGTCACCAAGATTCCCGGGCTGGCCATCCGGGGCATGCGCAAGTCCTTCGGCCCGACCCTGGTCCTGGTGACGGCGGTCGCGACCTTGCTGACGGGATGGGTGAGCTACGCACGCGAGGCGACGGCTACCGATGTCGTGGCCCTGGTGTCGCTGCTGTGGATCGGCGGGCGGATCGCCCAGAGCGCGCTGTCCAGTGAGCCGTTCCTGCGCCCGGAAATGTTCGGCTGCTGCCGGTACCGCACCAGGCCATCGGGTCCGGTGAACATCTGCGATGATGAGCCGGCCGCGGGCCGGGAGTGGGTACCCGCGTTCTATGAGGCCGTGGGCGCCCCGACGCCTGCCGGGAGCAGCTCGGACGCTCGTCGACCGTGGGCCCGCGGGGCCGACAACCACCATGCGCGCACGCACCTGGCCTGGTCACCCTGCTTCCCGTCCTGGCGCCAGGGTTTTCACGCGATACGCTCAGGCAGCCACGCTTCGGAGGCCAGCCGATGACAACCTCATCCGGGATCGGTCAGCCCGGCAGACAGACCCGTACCTTCCGATCTCTTGAGCTGTCGATGCCGGGAATCAGCGACCCTGCGGAGGCAGGCTCGCGCTTTGCCTAGCAGGCGCCGGCAGCTCCGCGTACACGCGCATTCAGGTCGTCCGCCGTGCCTGGCCGGCGGCCTCCCGCATCCATGCCCCGAGTTCACCGTGCAGCCGCCGTGAGCCTTCGAGCGCCCCGGTCATCTGGAAGAAGCCGTGAATCATGCCCTGGTAGCGGCGCAGCTCCACTGCGACGCCAGCCTCTCGGAGAGCTCTGGCGTAACATTCCCCGTCGTCTCGAATCGGGTCGCATTCTGCGGTCACGATCAGCGTGGCTGGAACGTCGCTGAGGTCCTCGTCGAACAGGGGCGACACCCGTGGGGCCTGCCGGTCGAGGCCCGGGGGCAGGTACTGGTCGAAGTACCACCGCGACTTGTTGCTCGAGAAGCCGTAGCCCTCGGCGAACTCCTCATAAGACGCTGAGCTCGCCGTCGCATCGAGCATGGGATAGATGAGCAGCTGAAACGACGGTGGCGTGCCCTCCCGGCTGAGCGCGTGGGTGACAGCGGCCGCCAGGTTCCCTCCCGAGCTGTCGCCGGCCATCGCAGGATGCGTGTCGTATGCGCCGAGCGCAGGCGCCTCGGCGTCGAGCCATCGTGCCGCGGTCTCCGCGTCCTCCACCGCGGCAGGAAAGGGATGCTCGGGGGCGAGCCGGCACTCGGGTGAGACGATCAGGCAGCCGCTGGCCAAAGCCAGCTCACGCAGCGGTGAGTCATAGCCCTTGCCGCCAATCACGAAGCCGCCGCCGTGCAGGAACAGCACCGGATGCAGCCGTCCCGGATGCGGCCGGTACAGACGCACCCTCAGCGTGCCCGCCGGGCCGGGGGCCTCGACGTCCTCGACCGAGTACAGTTCGCCGGGCGTACGCTGAAGATCGAGTACAGCAAGGTCGTCCCGCCGCACGTCCTCCGCCGTCAGCTTCTCTACAGGCCGAGCGGGGCTAGCCGCCCACCGATCGAGAAGTGCGCGAGCCTCTGAATCAGGCTGGGTCATAAAAGGCACCCTACAGACGCCGTCAGAGCCGCCAGCTGAGCGGATCGGCCGCACGCGGTCCGGCGATCTGCTAGCCGCGACCAGGATCTCGCCCAAGCCGCTGGCCAGCCCGCTGAGCTACCCGGGGATCTGTCCGCAGATGCGCTGGCCTTCGCCCAGCCCAGCTCGCCACGCGGCCGCGTGTCACCCGGTCCGGTCCTGCCCAGCCCAGGGCCGGATATCAGTGGCGGGCCTCGTCCGCCTGAGGCGACCCTCGGCGAACCGCTCCCTGCGGTTGTTCCGCATGCGAACGAAGATCCTCGCCCCGCCCCGCGTCCCCAAGCCTTGCAGCCAGCCAGTCGTCCCTGCGGCAGGCGGTGAATCCCTGTTCCCTGATCGATGTCAGCTGGCTGGCGGATGTCTTTATCGCAGGGTCCCGGCACGCTGGCCGGACAACCCGATATGTACGTCCAGAGCGACACGATCATCTGCGCTGGACACGCTCACCCCAAGCTGGGCCGACCGGCGCATGGGAGTGGAGGAAATGATGCATCCGTTGATAACGCAATACGTGGCCGCCGAGGCTCTCAGGTCCATGATGACCGATGCGCGCAAAGCCCGGATGACACGTCAGGCACGTGCGGCCAGGCGCCGCAGACGTACCCGGGCAGGCGCCTACGGCGCGAAGCCAGGCCGACCTGCGCAGCGACACATCATCCACATCAAGGTCGCTGGGGTCATCGAGTACCTCGCGGCCGCCACAGCCAGGTCACCGAGACCGTCAACGCACCGACCCAGCGCGGCATCTACCTGGACTGGTGCCACGACCCCGGCGCCCGCCATCGGAGCAGATCCCAGCTGACCGTCAGACCACCAACGGAGGATAACGGTGACCAGCCCCGCCCCCACGATGCGTGCCATGCGCGCCACCAGCCCCGACTCAGCCAGCCTGACCTGCCAGAGCATCCCGGTCCCGGATCCAGGGCCAGGAGAGCTGCTGGTTGAGGTCCGCGCCACTGCTGTAACCGCCGACGAGCTCACCTGGCCGGAGACCTGGCCTGCCATCCCGTGCCACGACCTGTCCGGGGTCGTCGCGGCCGACGGCGACGGGGTTACCGGCTGGCAGCCCGGTGACGAGGTGTATGGCCTGGTAGGGTTCGACCGTCCCGGTGCTGCCGCTGAATACGTCGCTATTCCCGCTGCCGATCTGGCTCCTAAGCCCGTGGCCGTCGATCACGTCGCGGCCGCTGCGCTCCCGCTTGGTGCGCTGACGGCCTGGCAGGCGCTGCATGAGCACGCACATCTGAAGCCGGGGCAGCATGTTCTGGTGCACGGCGGAGCCGGCGGGGTGGGCGCCTACGCGGTTCAGCTCGCGGCGGCGCACAGTGCCCGGGTGACCGCCACGGCGTCCGCGCGTGACCGCGGCTTCGTTGCCGGGCTCGGCGCTGGCCAGGTCATCGATTATTCCGGCCGGTTCGAGGACCAGGTCGGTGATGTCGACGTGGTGGTCGACCCGGTAGGCGGTCAGACCATGGCCCGTTCCTGGCCGGTGCTGCGGGCCGGCGGGATCCTGGTCGCCATCGCAGAGGAACCTGGGGCAAGTCACGGCGGGCGGAGTGACGTACGCGGCGTGTTCTTCATCGTCAGGCCCGACGGCAGCCAGCTGAGGGAACTGGCCACCCTGATCGACCAGCAACAACTGCGCCCGGCTGTCTCGATCACCTTCGAGCTGAGCGACCTGGCAGCAGCCTTCCACGCACAGCACGGCCCTAGGCCTCCAGGCAAAGTGGTTGTCCGCGTCGACCACACGGCACGCGTTAGCTAGTCGGCCTGGCCGAAGAGGCGTTCGCGAGCTGCCACTTTCGGCTGCGGGCACGGTGTCAGGCTCGCAGCACCGACGGCAGGCACACCCCTTGCCGGGGCTGCACTTTCGGGTGATAGCCCAGCCCGGGGCCGCTCAAAGCGTGCCGGTGAAAGGCACGCCTATCTGATGGAGGAATGACAATGACTGTCCTTAGCTCTGACCGCTCCGTGGCAGACCCCGGCCGCCGGGTCGGGTGGGGTCCGGCGCGGATCGTCTCCGCGGTGATCGGCGTGCTGCTGGCCCTGTGCTCGCTCGGGCTCCTGGGCGCAGGCGGCACGGCCCTATGGGCCAGCACCACCCAGCGGCACGGCGGCGACATCGACCTGGGCACCTGGAGTTACCGCAGCGCCGGTTACGCCGTCGTCAGCAGCACGGCGGACCTGTACGGAGCGACCGGTGGGCTGCCCGTGCCGCGGTCGCTGCTCGGCACGGTCCAGATCCACGTCACGCCGGAGCACGGCGCGGGCCCGGTGTTCGCCGGGATCGCCCCGGCCACCGCGGCCCTCCACTTCCTGGCCGGGGTCAGCTATGACACGGTCCGCGGCATCACCCGTCACCGCGTCACCTATGCCGGCCATTACGGCGGCGCTCCGGCGACCGGGCCCGCCCGGGCCGGCATCTGGGCCGCCCAGGCCGCCGGGCCCGGCACCCCGACCCTGACCTGGCCGGACCGCAGCGGAAACTGGACAGTGGCTGCCATGAATGCCGACGGGTCACGGCCGGTTGCCGTGCGCATCAGCGTCGCAGCGGCGCTGCCATCTCTGCCCTGGATCGCCGCTGGGCTCCTAGCCGGCGGCGTCCTCGCCCTGGCCGTGGGCGTGATCCTCATCGCCCTTCCGGCCCGCCGCGCAGCCAGCCACCGCACGCAAGCGCTGGCCCCATGACCGAGTGGAGGTCACAGAGGCGCTTTCTCCGGGACTACCCGGAGGGCCTACGAAACCACCCGGAGGGTTACTGGAACGGCCGGGAGCGGGAACGCCTCACCAGCGCCATCGAGCGCGCCGCCAGAGAAGACGACGGAACGAAGGAATATCCCGATGACAGTGACAGCACCCCCGGCCCAGCCGATCCGCGTGCAGGGCCTGGAGAAGTCGTACAAAGATCTGCACGTGCTACGGGGCGTGGACTTCGGCGTGGCGCGCGGCAGCATCTTCGCGCTGCTCGGCTCCAACGGCGCGGGCAAGACCACGGTGGTGAAGATCTTGTCCACGCTGCTCAAGGCGGATGCGGGGACGGCCAGCATCGAGGGCTTCGATGTCGCCGCCCAGTCGGCGGAGGTGCGGGAGTCCATTAGCTTGACCGGGCAGTTCGCGGCGGTGGATGAGATCCTGACCGGGCGGGAGAACCTGGTGCTGGTGGCCCGGCTGCGGCACCTGAAAGACGCCGGGCAGATCGCCGATGACCTGCTCGGCCGTTTCCAGCTCGCCGACGCTGGGGGGCGGAAGGTGTCGACGTATTCGGGAGGCATGCGCCGCCGCCTGGACATCGCGATGAGCCTGATCGGGAACGCGCCGGTGATCTTCCTGGACGAGCCGACCACCGGGCTCGACCCTGAATCTCGCATCGAAGTGTGGCACAGCGTCCGGCAGCTCGCCGGGCAGGGCACCACGGTGCTGCTCACCACCCAGTACCTGGACGAGGCCGAACACCTCGCCGACCGGATCGCGATCCTGCACCAGGGACGGATCATCGCTAACGGCACCCTCGCCGAGCTCAAGCAGCTCCTGCCGCCCGCCAAAGTCGAGTACGTCGAGAAGCAGCCGACTCTGGAGGACATCTTCCTCGCCATCACCGGCAACGCCGGCACCGGCACCGCGGTCGGCAGTGACCGCACCCACAGCTAAGGAACAACGATGACCACTTACTTTGTCGGTGACACCACTGTCTTGCTGGGCCGGACCATGCGCCATATCACGCGCAGCCCAGACACCATCATCACGACCGCGATCATGCCGATCGCCCTCATGCTGCTGTTCGTCTACGTGTTCGGCGGCGCGATCCACACCGGGCCGGAGCGTTACGTGACCTACCTGCTGCCCGGGATCCTGCTGATCACGATCGCGATGGGCATCTCCTACACTGGATTCCGGCTCTTCACGGATATGCAAAGCGGAATCTTCGAGCGGTTCCAGTCCCTGCCGATCGCACGGTCGAGCGTGCTGTGGGCGCACGTGCTGACCACGGTCGTCTCCGGCATGATCTCGCTCGTGATCGTCGTGCTCGTCGCGCTCCTCTTGGGCTTCCGCTCCGGCGCGGGAGCGCTGGCATGGCTTGCGGTCATCGGGATCCTCGTCTTGTTCACCATGGCACTGACCTGGATCGCCGTCATCGCCGGCCTGACCGCCAAGAGCGCCGAAGGCGCGGGCGCGTTCTCCTACCCGCTCATCTTCCTGCCATTCATCAGCTCAGCGTTCGTGCCCACCCGCACCATGCCCGGCCCGGTGCGCGCCTTCGCCAACAACCAGCCGGTCACGTCCATCGTCAACACGATCCACGACCTGTTCACGCAGCACCCGGTCAGCAGCAGCATCTGGACCGCCCTCGCCTGGTGCGTCGGGATCCTCATCGTCGCGTACGCCCTCGCCATCGCCACCTACCGCCGCAAGATCGCCCAAGGATGAGTCACCTCAAACCAGGCCGAACCGAACGCAATGCTTAAACGACAACGCTAGTCGCTATCTGACAAGGTGGTTTGGTGATGACCTACAGCGGTACACGATGACACGCGGCGGGACCAGAGGAAAACGGCCCGCCGGGCCGCGTTTCCGCAGCCCCGGGGGCCGTTTTCGCAGGTGGTGGCAGGTGTTGGGTTCGAACCAACGTAGGCTGAGCCGACGGTTTTACAGTGTTCCGCTCCTAACCACGTCATATAGCCCCTGACCTGCGTGAATATCCCCGGATAGCATCGGTTGCGCCGACGCTGTCCGCTATATGTCCGTGAACGCGGGCATCCAGACGGCGCACCGCACGGACAGCCACGGACACCGTCCGCAGAATTCCCTGACCTGCTCAAACATCCAGATTCGCCATGTCCTGGACTGGCATGATGCCGGGCACGGCTCTTCGGTGGTCGTTGCGAGGACCTTAGAGCCGCACTAGCGGGCCGGGCATGGCCTGCCTGATGGCCTAGGAATGCGCGTTGTCGACGATCTCGGCGATCTCCACGAACTCGATGCTGGGCGCGACGCCGTAAAGACCGGTCACCCTGTCCCGCAACTCCTGGGTGAAGAAGCCCTTCGCGGCCTGCTCAGAATCCCAGACGTAAAAGTTCGCTGCCCGCTGACGCTCCTGATCCAAGGTAAAAACCTTGAGCCGGAGGCCAGGCATGCCCTCGAACATCCCGCGGGCGCCTGCGGCCACCTTGATCACGCGCTCCCGGTCGAAATCACCGGAGTAGTCGAACGTAACGATAACGCCGATCATGACCGCCTCCCCACCGCGGGCGATCTGTCCCGCCCCGCGCGTCCACGAGTCTACGCCTGGGTGCCCTCGTGGCCTGCACGCCGCAGCGGCGCGCATGCGCAATTCCCGGCACGGCTGAACCAGCCCCGGAGCAGACAGGCGTGAAACCAGGTGCTAGCACATCTTGTTAGCAGCCGGGGAGCGATATCCCGGCGACGCGTCCGGGTCCTGTCCCCCTTCTGGTCACCATGGACCGGGACTCTGGTGCCGCAGCCTGGCATGTGACGGAGCCGCGCTTAGCCTGTCTTCCCGATGATGGCGGTGATCTCGTCGGCGCTGAACGCCCGCATCGTGTTCGAGCGGATGCTGCCGAGAGACCCGACCTGAAGCAGGGCCGCCGTCGCCGTCTCATCATCGGGGAAGTCGACGACGGTGACGAGGTCGTACTCGCCGACCGTCCAGAGCAGTTCGCGGACCCGGCCGCCTGAGCTTTCGGCGAGCTTAGTGAAATCCGCCGCGCGACTCGGCGAGTCCTTGTAGTTCTTGATGCCCTGGTCGGTCCAGCGGATCAGAGATACGTAGGTCGGCATGCTCGTAACCCCCCTTTTGGTGCCTGCAAAGACCCGATCATCGTCTACCCGGGTAAACGCAGAGGTCAAGGCTGGCGTGAAGTTATCGCTCGGCGCAAATGGCCGGATACTTAGCGACGACTTCCGCGCGGGCCAGCGGCGGCAGACGCGTTGAAGATGCGGCCCGGCACCTGTTCGCCCCCTGCGAGCTGGGCGCGGGACAAGCTGTAACGAACGGCTTCACCGCATCACCGACCGGGCAAACGTGGCCCTGATGCGGCACCAGATTGCTGCAACGCACGTGAGCGCCGGGTCGCTCCTCGTCAGGTCGCCACTGCCAGAGCAGTGACTGACACGGCAGCTGTAGATCATGATCTTATGGCTGTGGTCATGTGATTACCACTGCGGTGACTTCGTTCCAGTGGCGGTGGCATGCGGCGGCTCGGTGCTGGTGACGGCGTCGCCACTGTGAACAGTGCAGGACGTGGGCGAGATCCCGTCCGGGCTGGGTCAGGACGGAGGCTCGCAGCAGGGTGAGCAGTTCGCGGGGGGTGAGCGGGATGAGCTTCGCTTCCGCGCTCGCGGGGATGACTGCGCTGCTGCGGGCGGTGGTCACGGCCAGGATGGTGTACGCGATCATGCTGATCAGGCTCCAGAACCGGCACTTCTGTGCGTTCCAGCGCCGACCACCGGTCGTCATGCGATGCGCACTAAATCGGCGATCGACTCACGGACGTGGGACAGTCCGCATCGCGTTGCGTAATCGGCCCTCGTCTGGAGCAGCGCGCACACTGCGGCCGTTCTGCTCGCCCAGGTCCGCACGGTGGACCCGGATCGCCGACGGCCATAACGGATTGATCTGCTCGTTCCTCCAAAATGATGTGGGCGCAACGTTCAGCCGACAGATTCGGCAGCGAGCCGCCAGGTCGGCGCCCTAGCTCACGCTGCGTGATTGGCGCTCGACATGAGTGAGGCGCGCAGTCCCGCCTTATCTGCAGTCCTTCCGCTGGTCCGCAGCCGTGCTTGCTAGGCCGTCCGGTTGGATTGTTCTGTGCTCCATACATGACCTGTTCGCGCTCGGCTTGGCGTCGAGCCCGGCAGGTAGGCGCCACGCATGGCGCTGGGCAAACAAGTCGCGGGTCCCGGTCGCGTCCGCAGCCGGGTCCTGTATCGCTGCTACCAGCGTGAGCGGGTGCCCAGCTCTGTGATAGCAGGAGCTGAGGAGCGGACTCCGCGCGATGTTCAGGTCCGGTCCCCGGCATATGCCGTGCGGGCGGCACCTCGTCGGCGAGCACCACGATCAGGGGGCACCAGCGGCGGGCTCGTGCGCTGCTGGCCGTTCGGCCGTAGCCGTTCTGCCTGTCTCGCATCAGGTCGGCGGCGGGCTGGAGCTGCACGGACAGCGGCGCGCACCGGTACGGGACGGGTTCGGCGCTGGCCGGGAACGCTTCTGGCTGATGATGGAGGCGAGTGCGCGGGATGTGGTGCTGGCGCTGGCACCCGGTTGATCCGGTGACGTGGGACGATCGTAGATTGAGCTAAGCGGCGGGAATCGCGGTTGCGGGATAGGGGTGTCATGGATGGCAGCGGCAGATCGGTCCGCTGGGACGCGGACGTGCCGGCGGAGCTCCTAGTCAGGCTGCGCGTCAATGGCGTGCTGCGAGAGTCGCGGCTGGATCCGCGGGTGACGTTGCTGGACGTGCTGCGAGAGCGGCTGGGGCTGACCGGTACCAAGAAGGGCTGCGACCAGGGGGCGTGCGGCGCGTGTACGGTGCTGGCGGACGGCAAGCGGGTGTTGTCGTGCCTGACGCTCGCGGTTACCTGCGAGGGCCGCGACGTGGTGACGATCGAGGGGCTGGGAACGGAAGGCGCCTTGCACCCGGTGCAGCAGGCGTTCATCGCCAGGGACGCGTTCCAGTGCGGGTTCTGCACGCCTGGGCAGATCGTGTCGGCGGTCGCGTTGCTGGCCGAGGGTCGGGCGGGGTCTGATGCGGAGATCCGCGAGTTCATGAGCGGCAACATCTGCCGGTGCGGCGCCTACCCGAACATTGTGGCGGCGATCCGTGACGTCGCAGGGGACCTTGGCCGTGCGGCCGTTTGAGTACATCCGGGCCGCCGATGTGCGCCAGGCGGTGGCAACCGCGGCGGCCGATCCGGCCGCGGCCTTCCTGGCGGGCGGTACGACGCAGGTCGACCTGATGAAAGATGGCGTGCTCGGGCCGCAGGTCCTGATCGACATCACCAACCTGCCGTTGCGCGGCGTGATAGCTGGCCGCGGCCTGGTAAGCGTCGGGGCTCTGACGACGATGGAGGAGCTGGCCGCCCATCCGGTGGTCGCGGAACGCTTGCCTGTTGTTCGCCAGTCGCTCCTGCTGGCCGCCTCGCCGCAGTTGCGGAATATGGCGACGGTTGCCGGGAATCTGCTGCAGCGGACCCGCTGCCGTTACTACCGGGACGTCAGCTGCGCGTGCAACAAGCGGGTACCCGGATCCGGCTGCGGCGCCCTGAATGGACACCACCGCATGCACGCGATACTAGGGACCAGTGAGCATTGCATCGCGACCCATGCCTCGGACCTGGCGGTTGCGCTAGTGGCACTCGACGCGATGGTACGCATCCGCGGCGCGGACCGCGAACGCGCGGTACCGCTGACGGAGTTCTATCGGACGCCCGGCGACACCCCTAGCGTGGAGAACGTGCTCGAGCGGGGCGAGCTGATCACCTCGGTGGAGGTGCCGCTGCTGCCGGAAGGGACGCGGTCGGGCTACCTGAAGGTCCGCGATCGAGCCTCGTATGAGTTCGCGCTTGCATCGGCGGCTGCGGCCCTGGTGATCACGGACGGGGTTATGCGCGACGCGCGTGTCGCCCTTGGCGGCCTCGCCACCGTCCCGTGGCGGGCCCGCGCTGCCGAAGACATCTTGCGCGGGGCTCCCGCCACGCCGGAGACCTTCGCCGCCGCGGCCGAAGCCGCCCTCGACGGCGCTTCCCCTCGCGCCGGTAACGCCTACAAGGTCGAACTCGGAAAGCGAACTGTTGTCCGGGCTCTGTCGATGGTGGCGGGTCTGCCAGGATGACGACAGTTTCTCAGACCACCGGGCTTATCGGGGCGGGCGTGGACCGGGTGGACGGCCCGGCCAAAGTAACTGGTGCCGCGCGGTACCCGGCGGACTTCGGCTTCGCGGACCTGGCGCATGCGGTCCTGGTGCAAAGCACGATTGCCGCGGGCCGGATCCGCCGGCTCGGCACGTCGCGGGCCGAAGCCTCGCCCGGCGTGCTGGCG
>Ga0210383_10003783_pt1 | contig 13487 bp, 9 predicted proteins | sample IncBWC14OmetaG_FD_160072 | JGI IMG/M metagenome (GOLD analysis project Ga0210383, IMG submission 160072) | Forest soil microbial communities from Barre Woods Harvard Forest LTER site, Petersham, Massachusetts, United States - Inc-BW-C-14-O ...
GCGATACTGGGTCCGTTATTTGAAACCTCGACCGACCAGTCGCTGCGCTTGGGATAGTGTGGCAGAGTTCCGTTGCCGTCGTTCCACTCGGCAAGCAATAGTTTCTTGAGCTCCAGATTGTCAGTTTCGTGACTGACTTTGGTGCCACCGAACAGCATCTGGGCATACGGCGAAATACGATGCGCGGCCAGCGGAGTCCAACGCGCCCCGCCGCCATAGAATAAAGAATCGCCACTCTGGTTCGACGCCGGCATGTGCATGATGAGGCAGCCACTCACCTCCGTCACCACCTGCCAATGGGGATTGATCCGTGCTGCCCCGGACCCGCCGCCGCCAACGCAGCTTCCGCCTCCCAGAAAGCTCTGATAATAAGGAAACGCCGCGAGTTCAATCGCAGCTTCGCGGGGATACGTGCCGGTCGGCGTGCTCGCTGGTGAAGATCGCGGAGCGAACTCGAAAGGCTTCTCGCCGGTTTTCTTATAATCCTCCAAAAGCTCCTTGCGGAGAACGAAGTTATTTCCGAATACGCCCGGACGCGTCTCCCGGTGCCACGGAATCTGGAACGCCATGAGGTTCGACATGCTGCGGCCGGGGTTCAGAAAACTCCGGGCCAGAATGATAAGCGCCCGATTCGCAGTCCGATTCTCCAGTCCCATGATCAGATAACGATCGGCAGCGTCTTCTCCCATCATTTCGACCGTGCCCAGCGTGGGTGTGTCGGTCAGCGTAATGAAGCCCGGAGATGCATGCAACATTACGTTGCCGATCGAAGCTTCGCTGATCGGCCCAATCTTCCATTGCGTGTGCCAGACCGCGGAAAATGCCATGGAGCGCAAAATGCTGATGAAGTAATCGCGGCCGTCTCCCCATTGCACATTTGTGTACTTGGGATCGTTTCGCCGCTCAATATAGCCAAACACCGATCCTTCAATGGTGTGGCCAACATAAGGAGCCATGAACCGGTCGCTATCACTCCAGCCGCGAAGCTCACTCACCGAACGCGTGTAGTTCTTGAACCAGGGACCGTTCAGCGCGTCCCGCGTCCCAGCTTCAGTGGTCAGGTTGAACGTATGCATGATCCCGGTGAAGAGAAGAGCTTCCCGAGTCGCGAATCTCCAGTGGAATTTGGTGTCTGGCGGCACCGGGACTTCAGGCTGCATGTAAAGTGCGGGATGCGACTTTACCCCGTTGGCGTAATCGTCGGCATTGCTATCGTCGGAATCCAGCGTGGCCGAGTCCGTAAGGCTGGAGGCCGAAAGCGGGTACGTCCAGGAGTCGTCGATCGTCTTAAGAAGGGTCGGTTGAGCGGATGGAATGTCATTAAATTCGGCCACGCTGTCGACTAACAATTGAGCAGCGCTCGGCACCGAACAAAAAACAGGAAACAACACTACGCACAGTATGAGTTTTCGAAACAGCTCATTCATCGCAAATCGTCCGTCAAGGGTCAAACCGGATAATCGAATTGTCGCTGGCGAGTTCGAAGCGCCATTACTCAAATTGCTTCGTGCTCAACTCTAAGGGGCGTACCAAGTCCAACATCGTCTTTCGCAGGTGCCACTCATTTTATTCTTAACCGCGGTTTCATGCAGGCCTCATGTCAATTTTTTTTATCAGCCTCATCGACCGGGTGCCGGTGCCCCACTCTCCATTTTAGGTTTACAATTGGATGCCTAAGATCATCACGGAGGAATCCCATGAAACTAACCCCCGGAAAGCTCTCCGGCCTGAAAAAGGTCTCCACCCCCCAAGGCGTCATCCGAGCTGCCGCTATGGATCAGCGGGGGTCTTTGCAGAAGGCTTTGGCCAAGGAAAAAGGCGGCGAAGTCAGCGATGCTTTGATGGAAGAGTTCAAGTCGCTCGTCGCGGAGGTTCTTACTCCGCATGCGAGTGCGATACTGCTTGATCCTGAATGGGGGTTGCCTGCTTCCAAGCGGCGCGCGAAGAATGCTGGCTTATTACTAGCTTATGAAAAGACGGGATACGACAAGACTGGTCCCGGCCGGCTTGGCGACTTGCTTGATCATTGGTCGGCGCGGCGACTCAAAGAGGCGGGCGCGGACTGCGTCAAGATTCTGCTTTACTACACGCCCTCCGATCCCAAGAACATCAACGACGCAAAACATGCGTGGGTAGAGCGCATCGGCGATGAATGCCGGGCCAACGACATTCCATTCTTCCTGGAGTTTGTCGGCTACGAAGAAGGGGCGGACGAAAAAGGCTTCGACTACGCGAAGAAAAAGCCGCAGATTGTGATCGAGAGCATGCGCGAGTTCACCAAAGATCGCTACGGCGTCGATGTGCTGAAAGTCGAAGTGCCGGTGAACATGAAGTTTGTCGAAGGCGCAAAGGCATTTGGCGGACAGAAAGCCTACAGCAAGAAAGAAGCCGCCGACCTGTTCCTAAAAGCCGCTTCTGTCGTGAGCAAGCCTTTTATTTATTTGTCGGCGGGCGTAAGCAACGCCGAGTTCACGGAAGCGCTTGAGCTCGCCGGCGAGTCGGGCGTGAAATTCAACGGCGTGCTCTGCGGACGCGCGACCTGGAAGGATGGCATCCCGATCTACGCCAAACAAGGCGCGGACGCCTTCCGCAAATGGCTGCAGACCGAAGGCGTGAAGAATATCAACAACGTCAACGACCGCCTGAAGGCCGCGACTTCTTGGCATTCGATCTACGAAGTCGAACCAGCCATGGCCGGCGTCTAGGATCGTAGAGACGTAGCTAGCTACGTCTCTACTCTGCATCTCCTTGCAACCGACCGCCATGAATCACACCGCTCTCATCACTGGCGCGTCCGGCGGCATTGGATACGAATTGGCGAAGCTCTTTGCCAAAGACCACTACAACGTCGTGCTCGTCGCGCGCAGCGCGCCTAAGCTCACGCAATTCGCCGACGAACTGCAGCGCCAGTTCAGTGTTTCGGCAAAAGCCGTGCCGCTCGATCTTACCGCTGTAGCGGCTCCGCAATTTCTGTTCGATCAACTGCAACGTGAAGGCATCATGGTTGATGTTCTAGTGAACAACGCAGGTTATGGCGTGCTGGGCGAGTTTTTGAAGGTTTCGGTGGACGAAAGTCTCGGACAGATTCAGCTCAACATCATCGCACTCACGCACCTGACCAAACTCTTTCTTGGCCCGATGATCGAGCGGCACTCTGGCAAGATCATGAACGTTGCTTCGACGGCGGGATTTCAACCCGGCCCGCTCATGAGCGTTTACTACGCAAGCAAAGCTTACGTCATCTCGTTTTCCGAAGGACTGGCCAACGAGTTAAAAGGATCGGGTGTTACCGTGACTTGCCTTTGCCCTGGTCCCACGGAGACCAGCCTGCAGGAACGCGCGGGCATGGAAAACACCAGGCTGGTCAAATCACTGCGCCCCATGGATGCGAAGACTGTCGCCCGCGACGGCTATCGCGGCCTGATGGCGGGCAAGACGCTGGTGATCTCGGGATTCCGAAATTGGCTAGTGGCGGAGTCAGTGCGATTCAGTCCGCGGAAGCTGGTGACGGCGGTTTCGCGGAAGCTGCTGGATAGGGCGGAGTAACGCCCCTACCCAGACGGAGCGAGCCCTACCCAGACGGAGCGAGCCCTACCGAGACGGAGCGAGCTCCGTCTCTACGGTGGCTTCCCCACCCTAACGTCGAACGGCACGACGTTAGGATGGGCCACCCTTCAATGATGACCGCCGCGATTTCAGCTAAAAACCGCCTTGCATCGTCAAAACACAAGGTCCCTCGACTTCGCTCGGGATGACAGAGTATTTGAACCGGCGCTCATCCGAAGACCAGGCCGTCTGGCTTGCGTAGCAGGTGCCAGGCTTCGCGGTAGTGGGCGTAGGGGTCGCGGCGGTGGTATCCCTTGGGCCGGAAGAGCAATGATCTGTGTTCCGTTACCTCGCGGACGGGCAGGATGTACCAGGTTTTTTCGGGAAGAATGTAGACGGCCAGGAAATCGATTTCGGTTTCGTTGTAGGCGAGAGACCTTCGGTTGGCGCGATGGTGGGCGCCAACCAGATAGAGTCCGTTCAACATGTGTGTTGTGGTCTTAACCTGCACGCGCCACATGTGGCCGCCGCCGTCGACGACGAAGTCGTAGCGCTGCATGTGTCCGTAGGGCAGGGACAGGGCAAAGCCCAGGCTTGAGGCCTTGGACAAGAAGGCCAGTTCGCCTCGTTCGCCTTCTTTCGGTTTCGCGCTTCCTTTCTGGGATGCTTGCCGGGCGCGGCTTTCCTCGGACGCTGGGGTGCGTCCGCGGGAAGCGCGCCTGGTTATGCCCATTTGTTTGGAATAGCTGGGAGTTGTGGCAAAAGAAAAGGCGCAAGCCGGAGCTTGCGCCTGTTTTTCTTCCTACTTATAGAATAGCAGGTCTGGAGAGGAAAAGAGACATGGTTTTGAGATTTATTTTATGTGTGGAATCAGGGGGTTGGCGGGAATCAGGGTGATTAGGGGGCTTGACAAGATTTTGGAGAATGCTGGCTTGGGGTAACCGCTGCCCGTCTGACGGCAAATATTGGTGCACAGCCTGCCGAGCTTTGCTCGGCTAGACAGCCGAGGGCGGCTGTCTCCACGTGGGCATAGCTAACAGCCAAGACTTTCTCTTACTCCCACTCGATTGTGCCTGGGGGCTTTGAGGTGATGTCGTAGACGACGCGGTTCACGCCTTTTACCTCGTTTACGATACGGCTGGAGATGGTTTTCAGGACCTCGTGGGGGAGTGGGACCCAGTCGGCGGTCATGCCGTCTTCGGAATGGACGGCGCGGATGGCGCAGGTGTTGGCGTAGGTGCGCTGGTCGCCCATGACTCCGACGGACATTACCGGGAGCAGGACGGCGAACGACTGCCAGATTTTCTGGTAGAGGCCGGCTTGTTTGATTTCGTTGACGACGATGTCATCGCACTCGCGCAGGATGGTTAGACGCTCGGGCGTGACTTCACCGAGGACGCGGACGGCCAAACCTGGTCCGGGGAACGGTTGGCGTTGCAGAACTTCTTCGGGCATGCCGAGGTCGCGTCCGATTTTGCGGACTTCGTCTTTGAATAATTCTTTCAGGGGCTCGATCAGTTTGAGCTTCATTTTTTCGGGGAGTCCGCCGACGTTATGGTGGGACTTGATGATTTGGGACGGGCCGCGCACTGAGCGGGATTCAATGATGTCGGGATAGAGGGTGCCTTGCACGAGCCATTCGACTTTTCCTTCTTCTTTTTCGATGCGGTGGGCTTCTTCGTCGAATACAGCGATGAATTCGTTGCCGATGATTTTGCGTTTTGTCTCGGGATCGGTTACGCCGGCGAGTTTGCTTAGGAATCTTTCGGTGGCGTCGACTGCGACTACGTGGAGGCCAAGCTGGTCGCGCAGGTTTTGCTGGACTTTTTCAAATTCATTTTTTCGCAGGACGCCATTGTTGACGAAGACCGAAGTCAGGCGCGAACGTTTGCCGTCTCGCATTGCACGATCGACTAATGTGGCGGCTACGGCAGAGTCCACGCCTCCGGAGAGGGCGCAGATGGCGCGGCCCGGGCCTACCGTCTGCCGGACATTGGCGATGGTGGCATCGATGAAATGTTGCGGAGTCCAGGTGGGCTTGGCTCCGCAGATTACGAGAGCAAAGTTGCGGAGGATGTCAGTGCCATGCTGGGTATGGCGGACTTCGGGATGAAATTGGACGGCCCAAAACTTCTTTTCAGGATTCTCGATGGCGGCTACGGCGTTGGGAGAACTTGCGGTCTGGCGAAAACCGGCAGGGAGATCGACAGCTTCGTCGCCGTGGGACATCCAGACGGAAAGCTTGCTGGGTACAGACTGAAATAAGGGTGAGCCATCCTTGATTTCAACTTGGGCGTGGCCGTATTCGCGTTTGTCGGCGGCGCGGACTTTGCCTCCGAGGACGTGGACCATCAACTGTAATCCGTAGCAGATTCCGAGCACGGGCAGGCCTAGCTCGAACACTCGGCGGTCGGTGTTAGGCGCGTCCTGATCGTAGACCGAGCACGGGCCTCCGGAGAGAATGATGCCTAACGGCGAATAGCTACGGATTTCGTCGAGGCTCGCGGTGCAGGGCAGAACGACGGAGAACACGTTTTGTTCGCGGATGCGGCGGGCGATGAGTTGGGAGTATTGGGCTCCGAAGTCGAGGACGACGATTGATTGGGTTTCCACGGACGAGTGTCTCAAATTGCAGGGTCAGTGTAAAGAGGAGCTGCTGGTTCCAGTTCAGCCTACCCACAAAGACTATTCACGGGACTGGCTTCTCGTGTAAGGAAGAAAACGGCATCTCTAAACGGCCTGATCACAGATGAAAGCCACTGAAACACAAGGTCCCTCCACTTCGCTTCGGTCGGGATGACAGAATTATTTCGCGAATTTGTGGGACCGCACACTAGCTGTTGGCGGGGAGGTCGCTGAGGATTAGTTCGGTTGGATCGACGGCGGAGCTTGGCAGGGGGGCGGGCTCGGCAATTACGGGCAACACCGGCATTTTCAGAATCGCCACGTAGGCGGCGAGCCGTCCCGCGTACAGGAAATCTGTGATGGCGAAGTAGAGCAGGGTTACCAGCAGCACTCCACTCAGCACGGCGCCAGCGGGAAGGATTGCGGTAAATGCCAAGGGAAAAGCGGCGACCGAACTGGCGACGGCGAATGCCGTCAGATGGGCGAGGCCGAACCAGGTTCCTATGGCGAAGACGGAGCCGGCGCGAATGCGGCAGAGGCTGACGGCTGCGGCGATCGCGCCAAATGTGTCCTGGCCATCGGCGACTACGAATATCGCGGCCAGTGAAAGAAACCAGTTCAGCGTCGACCATGCGAACCATACGAGCAAGGCGACGGCTAGCATGATCAGCAATGCGCTGCCTGGCGCGGGATCGTCGGGAGTAGATGCGGACCTACCTAAGAGAACGGCAGCCATGCAGCCGGTGATTGCGGCGAGTGTCGAGGCGAGGCGAAGGAAGTTGAGTCCGAAGAGAGAACGCAAGCGCCAAGTTTTTTCCCCTGGCAGGTCGGATGCGGGGGAATCGTCCTGATCAAAGTAGGCAAGCAGGGCTTTGAGCGTGGCTGCCCGTGCTAAGGACGCGACGACGACCCAGGCTGCGCCCAGCGTCAACGCCAGTACGACGGCGGTGTCGACCACCCGAAATGCGCTGCCGCGGAAGATATGGAGGGCGGCACGAAAGATCAGAGCGGGCTGGGTGGTCCGCAGTAGAAGCAGATCGCCCTTGCTGACTGGCAAGGTGTCGAGGTATTCGAAAAAGGATAATGCGAGCAGCAGGCTGGCGGCGGCGCCGAAGCTCCATCGCCAGGCGATCTCGGCCAGGCCAAAGGATGGGCGGGAAAGTATGGTGCGAAAGCCTTGGAGCGTGGGGGAGCGCGGTTTCATTAAACTCTAGGATAGCGCAATTGGTTTACGGTTGAGAGTGTGTCGCGCGGACAGAATTCACTACATGCGATCTAGCACGGTAGGGATCCTTCGACTCCGTGCTCAGGATGACAATGCGTCCGGGCGCTCAGATGACATGGGAGTTTAGCGCACTACGATGTTGGCTAGTTTGCCTGGCACCACGATTACTTTCACGATCTGCTTTCCGGCGAGGGCTGCTTTGATCTTTTCGTTCGACATGGCGCGCTCTTGAATTAGTTCTTGCGATGAGTCCACGGGAACGACGATCAAGCTTCGCAACTTGCCGTTAATCTGTACCGGGATTTCAATTTCTTCTTCTTTCGCCAATGCTGGGTCGTACTTCGGCCACGGCGCGCGGAGCAGGCTTCCCTTCTGTGCGAGCATTTCCCACAACTCAAAGGCGAGGTGGGGAGCGAACGGTGCTAAGAGGAGCACGAGATCGCGCTGCACGTCCAGCAAGAGTTGGACCGGGACAAGTTCCGCAGGCGAGGGGGCGCGCGCCATACGTTCTTCGGCGGCGTAGAGTTCGTTTACCAACTCCATGATTGCGGCGATCGAGGTGTTGAAATGCCAGCGTCCCTGGAAGTCGTCGCTCACTCGTTTGATGGTCTGGTGAAGCTTGCGTTGGAGCTTGCGGGCTTCTGGCGGCATGGTTTGTGAGAGCGCTTGCTCCGCTTGCTTCGACGCAGCTAGCTGCGTTTCTACGGGAGCGTTTCTTGCCACGAAGCGGTAAATTCGGGCTAACGTGCGCCGGATGCCTGCGACTCCTTCATCTTGCCAGTCGAGTTCGCGGTCGGGTGAAGTTGCGAAGAGCGTGTACATGCGGGCGCTGTCGACGCCGTAGCGGGCGATCATTTCCTCGGGCGAAACGATGTTGCCCAGGCTCTTGGACATTTTCGCTCCGTCTTTGATGATCATGCCCTGGGAAAATAAGCGCTCGACGGGTTCGTCGTTTTTTACCAATCCCATGTCGCGCATGAACTTGGTCCAGAAGCGCGAATAGATGAGATGGAGAATCGCATGCTCGATGCCGCCGATGTATTGATCGATGGGGAACCAGTATCCGGCGATTTGTGGATCGAAGGGCGCTCGGTCGTTGTGGGCGTCGGTGTAGCGATAGAAATACCAGGACGAATCGACGAAGGTGTCCATGGTGTCGGTTTCGCGGCGGGCGGGGCCACCGCATTTTGGGCACGTCACGTTCACGAATTCCGGGACTTGGCCGAGCGGTGAGCCGCCGGTCAGGGTTATATCAACTTTTTCGGGCAAGATCACGGGTAAGTCTTTTTCCGGGACGGGGACGATTCCATCTTTCTCGCAGTAAATCATCGGGATGGGCGTGCCCCAGTAACGCTGGCGAGAGATGCCCCAGTCTTTCAGGCGATAGGTCACCGTGGCTTTGCCGAAGCCATTCTGCTCGGCGTAGGCGGACATCTCCTTGATTGCTTCTTCGCAGTCGAGACCGTTGAACTGGCCGGAGTTTACGAGCGTGCCATCGAATGTAGTAAATGGAAGCGGCGGTTCGACACTGGTTTCTTCGGGATCGACGGACCGTGGCACGATCACGATGCGGATTTTGAGGTTGTACTTGCGGGCGAATTCGTAATCTCGCTCGTCGTGGGCGGGTACGCTCATGATCGCGCCGGTGCCGTAGTCCATGAGGATGTAGTTGGCTACCCAGATGGGGACACGCTCGCCGTTGTAGGGATTCACGGCGAAGTGGTGAGTGTTGACTCCGTGCTTTTCGATTTCGCCAATGTCTCCCACTTCTTTGGCTTTGCGCTGCTCGGCGATCAATTGATCTACCTGCGCGCGCAATGGGTCGTTGTTCTTGGTAAGACGAGCAACCAGCGGGTGTTGCGGCGCAAGTTGGACGGAGGTTGCTCCGTAGATCGTGTCCACACGCGTGGTGAAAACGGTGATCGAATCGGTTGCGCCGTCGAGTTTGAAATCGACTAGCGTGCCCTCGCTGCGCCCGATCCAGTTGCGTTGCATGGTGCGGACTTTCTCGGGCCAGCCGCCGAGTTTGTCGAGGTCACGAAGCAACTCTTCGGCATATTTCGTGATGCGCAGGAACCATTGCTCGAGTTCGCGCTGCTCGACCACGGTGTCTTCGTGCCTCCAGCAGCGGCCGTTTACAACCTGCTCATTGGCGAGAACCGTGGCGCACTTCGGACACCAGTTCACCAGGCTTTTCTTGCGATACGCCAAGCCCTTTTCGTAAAGCTTCACGAAAAACCACTGATTCCATCGGTAATATTCAGGAAGGCAGGTTGTGACTTCGCGCGACCAGTCGTAGGCGAAGCCGAGCTGATTCATCTGCGCCTTCATGCTGGCGATGTTGCGAAGCGTCCACTCGCGCGGAGGAGTGTTGTTCGAGATGGCGGCGTTTTCCGCGGGGAGACCAAAGGAATCCCATCCCATGGGATGAAGCACGTTGTAGCCGTTCATCCACATGTAGCGGGCGAGGGCGTCGCCGATGGCGTAGTTGCGCACGTGTCCCATGTGAAGGACACCAGAGGGATAGGGCAACATTTCCAGTACGTAATACTTTGGCTTGGTGGAGTTGGGCTCGGCGGCGTAGAGAGATGGGTCCTGCTGCCAACGCTCGAACCATTTGGCTTCGATGCGCTGGGCATCGTAACGGTCTTCGCGAACCAAAGTTGTTTTTTCTTCCTGCGGCATAGTGGGAATCTGAGTTCTGGATAAACCTTATATTTTACAATAGCGGCGATTTCACTGTAGAGACGTAGCTCCGCTACGTCTGGGCCGAGCGTGGATTATTGCCACTGCCGAAACATTGCAAGCAATGTTTCTACGGTTTGTTTTCTGGGTCTTGGGGCCAGTTGGCTGGATTTTGTTCTATGTAGTCTTGGATGGCTTGGAGGGATTCGTTTCCTCGCACTATGTGATCGTAGAAGCCGGCTTGCCAGGCAAATGTCTTTAGGCCCGTTGCGTGGCATTGGCGGGTTACTCCTGCTTTGTAGGAGCGAATTATGGCTGCGAGTGATCCTGCCTTCGGTGGGATTACGACCAGACCTCTGTGTACCGGCTCGCTACGCATTTTTGGATTTGGAGAATGGCGATGCTGGCCGCCGATCACGACGATCGCATGGATGTGATTTGGCATGACAATGAAGCGGTCTGCCGCTATGTTTAGGTAGTGGCCGGGTAGATTGCGCAATTCTGAATCGGCGACCTGACCGGGCGGCGAAAGTCGCATCTGACCGGAAGAGATTTCGCCGAAGATGTGTATGCGGTGTTGGGTGCAGATCGTGACAAAATACCAGCCGGGTGAGCGGTAATCCCAACCCTTGAGGCGGGCGCTTTTGACGCGATATTTATTTTGGTAGAGCGGCATGGCTAATTATCCGGCATTTTGGCGCCGCCTAGAAACATTGCAAGCAATGTTTCTACGGTTTGTTCTGTTCTGGAACTGTAGAGACGTAGCTCCGCTACGTCTTTTTCGGCACTACTAGTTTCTTGAGTGCCGCGATGTTTCTGCGGTCATCGCCCGGTTTGTCAACGGGGGTTTCGGCGATGAAGGCGGCGTGGGCCAGGCGGGGGTCGTTCAGCAGGCGGCGGAACGGGTCAAGGCCGATGCTTCCCTTTCCGATTTGCTGATGCCGGTCCAGTCTTGATCCGCGGGCTGCTTTTGCGTCGTTGCAATGCCAGACGCGGACGTTCTTCAGACCGATCGTCTGGTCAAGCTGCTCCAGCGTCTGGCGGAATCCTTCCTCGCTGACGATGTCGTATCCGGCGACGTGGGTGTGGCAGGTATCGATGCAGGCGGCGATGGGGACGATTCCGCGAAGGCGCTCGAGCACTTCGGCGACTTGTTCGAAGCTTCCGCCCAGAGAGTATTCGGCCCCCGCAGTGTTCTCGATCAGGATAGTGAGATCGCCTTTGGCAAGGTCCAGCCCCTGAGTCGCAGAGGCTATTGCCGCGGTGGTCTGAATTAAGCCTGCTTCACGATCGGCGCCACGGAATGAGCCTGGGTGGAGAACTAAGTAATCCGCACACAAAGCCAGAGCGCGTTCCACCTCTCCGCGAAACGCTTCGATGGACTTTCTCAAGAACAGCGGCGTTGTGCTGGCTAGATTCACCAGATAGTTCACGTGAATCGCTACGGGCTTGAGGTCATATTGTTCGCGCAGGCGCATCATTTCGTCGCATTGCGGACGGCTTAATTCATATGGCGCCCACTGGCGCGGGCTGGCAGAAAAGATCTGGAGGGTATTGCAGCCCAGGCGAAAAGCGCGTTCGGCGGCGTTCTGGACGCCTCCGGCACTCGAGGTGTGAATGCCGATACGGCGCGAGGTCAGCCGGGGCGGGCGCTTCGGAGCGGGGTGCTTGAGGATGTCCTGCTCGTCGGCTATGGAACGGGGCATGTAAGAAAGTATAGCTGTGCATTTGGCAGCAGTTTGCGATGCATGCGGCTTCGACGATAGACTTGAAGTTCTCGAGGTAGGGCCATGTTAGTGGTGATGCAGGCGCACGCTACCGAAGAGCAGGTGCGGGCGGTCTGCCAGAAGATCGAAGCGCTGGGCTACCGCGCACACTCCATTCCGGGAGCGGAGCGGACGGCGATTGGGATTACTGGAAACAAGGGCGAAGTCGAGCCCGGCACGCTGGAAGAAATGTCGGGCGTGCAGGAAGTCATTCGTGTTACCAAGCCTTACAAGTTGGTCAGCCGCGATATTAAGGAAGAGAATACTGTCGTTCGTTTTGCCGGGAGCGATGCCACGATCGGCGGGCGCACGCTGGCGGTTATGGCTGGGCCTTGCGCGATCGAGAGCCGGGAGCAGGCGTTTGCCGTGGCGGAGCGGGTTTCTCGAGCCGGCGCGCAGTTTTTTCGGGGAGGAGCTTACAAGCCGCGCACTTCTCCGTATTCGTTTCAGGGATTGGGCGAAGAAGGCTTGCGCATCATGGCCGAGGTGCGCGATCAGTTTGGCATGAGGATCGTGACCGAGGCGATTGACAATGAATCTTTGGAACTGGTTGAAGAGTATGCCGACGTGATCCAGGTTGGCGCGCGAAACATGCAAAATTTTTCTTTACTGAAGCGGGCGGGACGGGCGCGCAAGCCAGTGCTGCTAAAGCGCGGCATGTCAGCGACGCTGGAAGAATTCCTGATGGCGGCTGAATACGTGATGAGTGAAGGCAACTACAACGTGATTCTTTGCGAACGCGGCGTGCGGACGTTCGCCGATCACACCCGCAATACTCTGGACTTGAGCTTGATCCCGGCGGTGCAGCGGCTCAGCCATTTGCCCATCGTGGTCGATCCAAGTCACGGAACCGGCAAGCGGAATAAAGTTACTCCGTTGTCGCGAGCTTCGGTCGCGGTTGGCGCGGATGGCTTGATTATCGAAGTCCATCATCAGCCGGACAAGGCGTTGTCGGACGGGATGCAATCGCTATATCCAGATCAGTTCGACGAGTTGATGGCGCAAGTGCGGCAGATCGCTCCGGTGGTGGGCAGGACGGTCGCTCCGCTTTCGTCGGTGTCTCCGGAGCCTGCGCTCGGGTCTTCTGCTCCCCGCTAACTTGAGAAAGCTTCTCTTCATCGTTGTCCTCTCACCGGTAGTGGCGGCCGCCGGCTGGCTGTATTTCCACGAACGCCAGCTCGCTGACTACGGTCCGGCTTATCGTGAGTACGCTTACATCACTAACGGCAGGAGCAACACGGTCAGCGTGATCGACCTGCGAACGTTTCTGCCTGCGAAGACAATTAAAGTCGGCAGCGAGCCGACGGGAGTTGCGGCGAGCAGTACGAAGAATGAGATTTATGTGGTGAATGCGGGATCGAACAACGTCAGCGTGATCGACGCCGAGCGCAATGCCGTGGTCGCGACTGTTGGTGTGCACGGGAAGCCGTACTTCATCGATGTTTCTGCGGACGGCAAACGCGGATATGTGGCTAACTCGGGCTCGGCGAATGTTTCGGTGATTGATCTTGAGAAGCGAGTTGTGGTGGGCAACGTTCGCGTGGGCGCTTCGCCGGGGCTGGCGAGAGTTGCTCGCGATAACGGAACGGTTGTAGTCAGCAATCGCGGGGACAACACGGTTTCGTTGATCGATCCTCAGC
>Ga0210383_10003784_pt1 | contig 13486 bp, 11 predicted proteins | sample IncBWC14OmetaG_FD_160072 | JGI IMG/M metagenome (GOLD analysis project Ga0210383, IMG submission 160072) | Forest soil microbial communities from Barre Woods Harvard Forest LTER site, Petersham, Massachusetts, United States - Inc-BW-C-14-O ...
CGCCGCTCGATTCCCGATCATCCGCGCGCGGATCACCTGATTGGCCCGAACATCGGCCTGACGATGCAGGCGGGCCGCCAGGCAGTGCTCGACCTTCGCCGCACCCTCCGCTGGCTCGAGCGGGAGGGCTACGGTCCGCTTGGAATTCTGGGCACGAGCGTCGGCTCCGCGATCGGATTTATCACCATGTGCCACGAGCCGGCGGTCAAGGCGGCCGCGTTCTTGCATGCCTCGACGTATTTTGGCGACGTGGTCGCCACAGGCCTCACAACGAAAACCGTGTGGGAGCCGATTGCCGCCGCAGGAATCTCGCATGATGACTTGAGGCGCTTCTGGTCGCCGATCAGCCCGTTCCCGTACATCACGCGATTGACGGAAGCCAGGAAAAGACTTCTCCTTATCACTGCGCGCTACGACCCCACGTTTCGGCCTGAATATACCGAGGCGCTTCTTGCCAAGCTCCGCGCCGAGCGCGTGCCTTTCGACGGGATGTCTCTTGCGTGCGGGCACTACTCGCTCGGCGTGAAACCATTCAGTTACATCGCCGGCCATCGCTTCGGTAAATTTCTTCAGAAGGCGCTGGCGAAATAGATAGCGCTACCTGAGAATCGCGGTGAACGAGCCTTTCGCCACTTCGCCGGCGACGACTTCGATATCCGGTGCGAGTGAACGGTCTGTGTCCACGGCTGGCGAAAGCGCCCGTACGATGTCATACGCTTTCCGCGTTTCGGGTCCCGGTCGCAGCGGCGACAGCAGGTCAATTCCCTGGCAGGCCGCGAGCAATTCGATCGCCAGAATGTTTTGCAAATTCGCGAGCATCGGTTCAAGGCGCCGCGCGCCGCCCATCCCCATCGAGACGTAATCTTCCTGGTTCGCAGACGTAGGAATCGAATCCACCGAGTGCGGAGCGGCGAGCGGCTTCAATTCGCTCGCGAGCGACGCGGCCGTGACTTGGAGAATCATGAATCCGGAATTCAGTCCCGCGTGCCGAACCAGAAAGGCGGGCAACTGGCTGGTTTGCGGATTGGTCATCTGCTCGATGCGCCGCTCCGAGATTCCGCCGAGCGTCGCGAGCGCGACGGCCATTTGATCGGCGGCCATCGCCAGCGGCTGCCCGTGGAAATTCCCGCCGCTGATCACTTCGCCAGCGCCGTCCTTGGAATTTACGAAGACGAGCGGATTGTCCGTCGCGCTGTTGAGTTCAATCGCAAGTGTTGCGCGTATCTGAGCCAGCGCGTCGCGCACGGCTCCATGAACCTGCGGAGCGCACCGCAGGCTGTAGGGATCCTGCACGCGGGGATCCTTTTCCGGCGATCGATGCGATTCGCGTATTTCGCTTCCGCGGTTCATTCGTTCGATGTTACGCGCGGTGATCGCATGACCCGGGTGCGGCCGTAGTCCGGCGATGCGGGCATCAAACGCTGCAGGGCTGCCGCGTAACGCATCCAGCGAAAGCGCCGCCGCGACGTCGGCGGTGTCTGCGGCAATTTCCGCCTCGCGCAACGCGAGGGCGGCGAGAGCGAGCATCGCTTGGGTGCCGTTCAGGAGTGCGAGCCCTTCTTTGGCGTCGAGCGTGAGCGGCGCAAGGTCCGCAGCGCGCATGGCTTCCGCGCCAGTCATCGTGCGGCCCCGCAAGATCGCGCGACCCTCGCCAATCGCGACCTGCGCCAGATGCGCGAGCGGCGCGAGATCGCCCGACGCTCCCACCGAACCTTGCGATGGAATCACCGGATGCACGCCGCGGTTCAGCATCGCGACGAGCGTTTCCGCGACGATGGGCCGGACGCCGGAGAAGCCTTTGACAATGGCATTCGCGCGTAGCGCCAGCATCGCGCGCGTAGCGTTTTCGCTGAGCGGCGCTCCCACGCCGCACGCGTGGCTGCGCACGAGGTTGAGTTGGAGCTGGCGGATTTCGTCGCGGGAGATGCGCGTCGAGGCCATCTTGCCGAAGCCCGTGTTTACGCCGTACACCACCGTGTCGGCCTCGACCAGGCGTTCGATCACGGCTCGCGAGGCCTTCATGCTCTCACGCGCCGCCAGCGGAATTTCCGCAGTCGCGCCATGGAAGACGACGCGGTAGAGGCCCTCCAGCGTCAGGCTGTTGCCGTCAATGAGAACTGTTTTCATCTTTTCGATCTTCGAGGAATGCTCCGTGAGAGCGGAGGTCCTTGTAAAGGTCGTTAGGATTGATCATGTCGAGAATCATAAGACTCGCAACCGCGGCCGAGACGGCTTCAAGCGATGCCGGTGACCTGTTCAGAGGGAGCCAAAGGGACGAAGCGTCAAAAAGGAAGCCCGGGTCCCTTCGCTCATTTCCAAGCATCTGTTGCAGACACGGTATGGACGCAGGGCCAAGTCCCTTCGCTGAATCCCAAAATTGATCCATCTGCTTAGCCTTGAGTTTGCGCGCCTCACCGGTCACTTGCGAGGGCGCAAAGCCATCGGCTTTGGCCGCGGCGGCCTCGAGCGTCTCGCAATGCGCCGATGGGCCGTAGAGACCTTCGACGGCGCCAAAAGCCTTCCCCAGGCCGATCGCGACGAGACAAAATGCTCGCATCGCCCTTGGCGTGATTCTCGTCACGTGGTGCTCCGACATCGGAAGATTCCGCACACCGCAATGCGCGTCACGTTTGAACACCGGTGCCGATAACGATTTCTAGCGGCATCGTCAAGACTTTGCCGTCGGAAAACTTTCGGAGTGCCGAAAAAATCTCGGCCTCGGCTTTGGCTCGCGTTTCCGGCGTGAGTTTTGCGATCATCTGGCGAAACGGTGCGGCGACTTCCCTAAACTGCTGCCAGTAATCCTCCGGCGATCCGTCCCATCGGCCAGTCACGGTGCGCACTTCTTCGCGGACGTCGGCGAAACCAACGGCTTTAAGGCGGCTTTCGAGGAGTCCGCGCTCGCCAAACATGAAGGCGTGCGGCGCATCCGGATCAGGCGGCGGAGCCTCAACATACTTCAGCAATATGCCGATGGTCGTGGTGAGAAACGGCTGCTCGCGTTTGCCCCATACAACGAACGCGACCCGGCCGCCGGGTTTCAGAACTCTGCGGCACTCGCGGAAAGCCTTCACCTGGTCGGGAAAAAACATGACGCCGAAGCGGCAAGTGGCGACGTCGAAAGAGCGATCCGGGAAGGGAAGCGCTTCAACGTCCGCAACGCGAAATTCGATGTTTCCCAGGCCTTCCGATTTCGCGAGCTCTTCCGCGTAAGCGATCATTCCGGGGCCGAGATCGGTTGCGGTGACGCGGCCGAATGGTCCGACGGCCTTGGCGATCGAAAGGGCGGGATCGCCCACACCGCTCGCCAGATCGAGGACGCGCATTCCCGGACGAAGCTGCGCGGTTTCGAGAACAGCCTCCGTAGCCGCGCGAGACAACGCGGAGAGTTGTCGGTGCCACTTGCGCCAGGCCGCGACGGTCTGCTCATCGGTCCATTCCTGACGGAGTATTTCGCGGAAGCGTTCGATTTTGGCAGGATCGGGCGTGCTCATCGGGGACCCTTCGCGACAGGAATGGGGTTACCGCCCGGGCGTGCGGAACCTTCTGGGTGGCTGGGTGAGAAATACTTGCGATATTTTTCCGGCAGCGATTTCGGGCGGCCCTGATGATCGCAAATCACGTGGGTCGTTTCGCCGATCGCGAGCAATTCGTCGGACGGCTGGCGCAAGACTTCGTAGGCAAATCGCAACGTGCGCCTGTCGTAACGCGTCACGCGCGTACGCACGACGAGAATGTCGTCGAATCGAGCCGGGCGCTTGTACCGGCAGGACGCTTCGGCGACCACGATCATGGTGTCGTCCTCGCTCTCCATTTGTCTGTACTCGAAACCGAGATGGCGGCAAAGTTCGACGCGGCCGACTTCAAACCAAGTGAAATAATTGCCGTGATAGACCACGCCCATCTGGTCCGTCTCGGCGTAGCGCACTCGTACCGCGGCGTCGGCGAAGTCTTTCATGGCGCTATGGTTTGCCCCATTTCGGTGGGCGTTTTTCAAGGAACGCTGAGATGCCTTCGCGAAAATCAGGCGTCGAGCGAATGTCGGAATTGGCCTCAATCGCGGCTTCCAGCTCGGCGCGGATCGCGGAGTCTTCAAAGCCAAGCATGAATTTCTTGGTGCGCGCTACGGCCGTGGGACTCACCGCCAGCAAGGCGGCTGCGAGCTCGCGGGCACGATCCATCAATTTCTCGGCCGGAACGATTTCTGTGACGAGGCCCATGCGGTAAGCCTCGGCTGCGTCAATGATTCTCCCGGTCAGAAGCAGGTCGCGTGCGTGGCGATCGGCGATCTGATGGCGCAGGAAGATGGCGACGAGCGCGGGCATGAATCCAAGTCTCACCTCCGTGTAGCCGAATCTGGCTTCGGGGACCGCGAGCGTGAAATCCGCGAGCGTAGCGATTCCGCAGCCACCCGCAACCGCTGCTCCGTTCACGGCGGCAATGACGGGTTTGGGAAAGCTATACAGGCGATAAAACATCTTCGATATTCGCCGCGCGTCCTCGAGGTTTTTCTGCTGCGATTGCTTCGCGACGACTTGCAGCTCATCCAGGTCCATGCCGGCGCAGAATGCTTTTCCGGAACCCGTGATGATGACCACACGCGCGGGTCCTTCATCCGCGTGTTGGAATACACCCAAGAGATCCACGACCATCTGCGCGGAAATGGCATTGCGCTTTTCCGGCACGGTGAGCGCGATGGTCGCGATTCCGTCTTCGCATTGATACGTTAGCGTTGGGTAGCCCATGATTTGAGGTCTCGTGCAGCAACAGATAAACACCGATGCGGAGAAAAATCAAAGGCATCCGCAACCTAATTAGGCTTAGCGGCCTTGGGTTGGTGCGTGTACTTTTCCCGTAGTTCGCCGGTGATGGCGCAGGCAATGGCGAGTGACTTAGAGTCAATGCCGGTCGAGGCGCCGCGAGCGGCGAGCGTGGTCAGCACGGTCTCGGTGGGAATGTTACCGACGAGATGATCGCCGGCAAATGGGCAGCCGCCAAGACCGGTGAGCGCGCCGTCGAATCGCCTGCAGCCGGATTCGTACGCGGCAAGCACTTTCGCAGCGGCGCCGTCGGGGCGGCTGTGCAAGTGCACACCGATCTCCAGGCCGGCAATACAGTCCTTCACGGCCCGATAGAGGTGCGCTACATCTTCGGGAGACGCGGTGCCGACCGTGTCCGCAAGCGATACGGTGCGCACGCCGAGGTCCTTGAGCCAGACGAGCGCGTCTTCGACGATTTCGATTCCCCACGGCTCGTCGTAGGGATTGCCAAACGCCATCGAAATGTAGACAACCAGCTTTCGACCGGCGGCTTTCGCCTGGCGCTGGATGGTTCCGACCAGGTTGCGCGATTCAAGTTTCGACATATTCGCGTTGGCGCGTCGAAAGTAAGCCGAAATGGAGTATGGATAGCCGATCGTGGTTACGCCAGGGGTCGCAAGCGCGCGCTCGAGGCCTTGTTCGTTAACAACGATACCGATGATTTCCGGCGTCTCGCCATTCGGGAGTTTGACTAGATTCAACCGCTGCATCACAGCTTCGCTGTCCGCCATTTGTGGTACATGCTTGGGCGAAACGAAGCTAACAGCGTCAATGTGGCTGAAGCCGAGGGAGACGAGGCGAGTAAGATACTTGACCTTCTCCTCGGTGGGAATATTTTGTGGTAACCCTTGCCACGCGTCGCGCGGGCATTCGACGATCGTGACAGTGTCTGCCATCAGGTTTGGAGCACTCCCGTCTTGAAGTCGGCGACGTGAGGATTCAGGGCTGCAGATTCCAGGGATTCGATCAAAGCCTCGCGCGTGCGCGCCGGGTCAATGATGGCGTCCACCCAGAGGCGCGCGGCGGCGTAGCGCGCGTCAGTCTGGCGCTCGTAGGTGGAGCGGATTGACTCGTACAATTCCTTCTTGTCCTTTTCGGTGAGCTTTTTTCCTTCGCGCTCAAGCTGCTTAATCCTCAGCTCGACAAGCGTACCGGCGGCGGATTCGCCGCTCATCACGGCGTAGCGCGCCAACGGCCAGGCGAAGATGAATCGCGGGTCGTAAGCCTTGCCGCACATGGCGTAGTGGCCCGCGCCGAAAGTGCCGCCGCAGATGACGACGATCTTCGGCACCACGCTATTGGCGACGGCGTTGACCATTTTCGCGCCGGCGCGGATGATTCCGCTCCATTCGGCTTCCTTGCCGACCATAAAGCCGTTTACGTCGTGAAGGAAAATGAGCGGTACGAGGTTCTGGTTGCAGTCGAGAATGAATCGAGCGGCTTTGTCAGCCGACTCGGTGTAAATCACGCCACCAAATTCGATGCGTTTGTCGCCCGTGCCGGGGACGGTCACATTGACGCTTTTTTTCTGATTGGCGACGATTCCGACCGCCCAGCCACCGATACGTGCATAACCGCAGAGAACCGTTTGTCCGCGCTCGGCGCGATATTCCTCGAATTCGCTGCCGTCTACAATCCGCGCGATCACTTCGCGCATATCGTACTGCTTCGACGAATCACCGGCGACAATGCCATAGATGTCCTCCGCAGGATAAACGGGGGGCCTGGATGGCTTGTGATCGAACGGCGCACCGCGCGGGTGGCCCATTTTGTCCACCAGCGCGCGAATGCGATGAATGCACGCGTCGTCGTCTGGTTCGCGGAAATCAACGGTGCCGCTGGTCTGCGCGTGCATCTTGGCTCCGCCGAGATCTTCGAGCGAAGTTTTCTGGCCGATGGCCGTTTGCACCAAGGCCGGCCCCGCGAGGAAAAGTCCGCTGCCTTCCGTTATCAGAATGTGATCGCACATGACCGGCAGATACGCGCCTCCAGCGACGCAAAGACCCATGATCGCAGCGATTTGAGGGATGCCCAGCGCACTCATGACGGCGTTGTTGCGGAAGACGCGGCCGAAATCGTCAGTGTCTGGAAAAACATCTTCTTGCAAAGGCAAGAAAACTCCGCCCGAGTCCACCAAGTAAATTGTAGGAATGCGATTCTCGATGGCGATATTCTGCGCGCGAATGACCTTCTTCGCGGTCATAGGGAAGAACGCACCGGCCTTTACCGTGGCGTCGTTAGCGATGATCATGACAAGCCGGCCCTCGACGCGGCCGAGCCCGGTGATCGTGCCGGCCGCGGGTGCTCCGCCCCACTCCTGGTACATCTCGTGGGCTGCGTAGATGCTTAACTCGAAGAATTCGGTCTTGAGATCGATCAGCTTGGCCACGCGCTCACGGGCCGTGAGACGATTTTTCTTGTGCTGTCCTTCGATGGATTTCGTTCCGCCACCCTGGCGAATCCTTTCCTCTTCGTTCTTGATCTGTATGAGGCGATCGACCATCGCGCGGCTGTTCTGCTGGAACGCCGCGGCCTTTCGATCCAGGTGTGTCTCGATAACCGATTCCTTCACTCGATGTTCCTCTTGATGTGGCTACTTCGTTTCCGAGCGCGAACTGCGTCAATCGCCGGGAGGCGTCGCCGAGACGCGCTGTCGTATGAAGTCTACAATGGCTTGGGTGGTGGTTCCGGGAAGAAAAATCTCCGCAATTCCGGCCTTCTTGAGATCGGCGATATCCGCCTCAGGAATGATGCCGCCAATCAACACAGTTACGTCGCCCATGCCCTTGGCGCGAAGTAAATCCATCAGGCGGGCGCAAATCGTATTATGGGCGCCAGAGAGAATCGAGAGGCCGATCACATCAACGTCTTCCTGAACGGCGGCGGAGGCGATCATCTCGGGAGTCTGGCGCAGGCCTGTGTAGATGACTTCCATTCCGGCGTCGCGGAGGGCCCGAGCGATCACTTTTGCGCCGCGGTCGTGGCCGTCGAGGCCCGGCTTCGCGATTAGGACGCGTATCTTCTTCTCAGACATCGTTTGTGGTTGCTCTGTGAACTCTGTGCCTTCTCGGCGATCTCTGTGGTCAGTATTTGCACCCGTCAATCAGCGCGCGATCCGCCGGATGCCTTCCTGGAGCGTTGGTACATGCAAGTTAATCAGCAGACCGAGATGGCAACCAGAGAGCCGCAAATAAGTTAACACGATTGCCTCGTGAACTGGAGCGAGGGAGTCGATAGACGTCAACTCAACGACCACCTTGCCGTACACCAAGAAATCCAAGCGGTATCCGGACTCAAGCGTTACGTCTTTGTACACCCTAGACGCCGGCCTTTGCCGCTCGAACGATATTCCGCGTGGACCAAACTCGCGGGCTAACCTTTCGTCGTAGGCAGACTCGAGCAACCCCGGACCGGGGAGCCGGTGAACCTTGATCGCGGCACCGATGATTGAGTGAGTGGGGTCGTTGTGGGCCATAGGGTGATGCTGGAGTGGAATTTACCACACAGGACACAGAGAACGCACAGAGACCACAGAGGAAGCCGGTAAAGGCAGAAGCGAAAGATTGCGTGGAAGAGAACGCCGTGGCGAAAAATCACGCCAATTCATCTGAAACCAGATCGCACCTAGGTGATGGCTGCTTCCTGGTAGACGCCGAAGGGTTGGCGGAGGGCATCGCAGATTTCGCCGAGAGTGGCGTAGGCTTTCACGGCTTCGAAGAGGTGGGGCATCAGGTTGTCGGTGCCAGCAGCCGCGTGGCGCAGCGAGTTCAGTCGGCGCTCGACTTCGGCATTCGAGCGATTGGCGCGCAGGTTTCGCAGCCGGTCGGCTTGGCGGCGGCCGACTGTTTCGTCAATGTGCAGAGTTTCGATCGGTTTTTCATCCACAACGTAGTCGTTCACTCCAACAACGATCTTTTCCTTGCGATCAACGGCCACCTGGTAGCGATAGGCCGCGTCGGCAATTTCTCGCTGCGGGAATCCGCGCTCGATGGCCGCGACCATCCCGCCGAGGGCGTCAATTTTCTCGATGTAATCGCAAGCGCCGCGCTCGACTTCGTTCGTCAAAGTTTCCACGAAATAGGATCCGCCGAACGGGTCGGCCGTGTTCGTGACGCCGCTCTCGTACGCGATGATCTGCTGAGTACGCAGCGCAATGGTGGCGGCGGATTCAGTGGGTAGCGCCCAGGCTTCGTCGAGCGAATTGGTGTGCAAGGATTGCGTGCCCCCGACGACGGCTGCCAGCGCCTGGACAGCGGTGCGTACCACGTTGTTGTAAGGCTGTTTCGCGGTGAGCGAGCAGCCGGCGGTCTGCGAGTGGAAGCGCAGCGTCCACGAGCGAGGATTTTGCGCGCCAAAGCGCTCACGCATTACACTCTGCCAGATGCGACGGGCGGCGCGGTATTTGGCGATCTCCTCGAAGAAATCATTGTGCGCGTTGAAGAAAAACGAAAGGCGCGGCGCGAAATCATCCACCTGCATTCCGCGACGTAGGCAGTTTTCGACGTACTCGATGCCGTCGCGCAGCGTGAAGGCCAACTCCTGAATGGCGGTCGAGCCGGCTTCGCGGATGTGGTAGCCGCTGATCGAAATCGGATTGAATTTCGGCGTGTGCTTGGCGCCGAACTCGATCGTATCGGTGACGATGCGCAGCGAAGGCTCGGGTGGGTAGATGTACTCCTTCTGCGCGATATATTCCTTGAGGATATCGTTTTGCAGCGTGCCGGAGATCTTCTGCCAATCCGCGCCCTGTTTTTCGGCGACCGCGAGATACATCGCCCAGATTGGAGCGGCGGGGGAATTGATCGTCATCGAAGTGGTGACGTCCGCGAGAGGAATCTGGTCGAAGAGAGCTTCCATATCGGCGAGCGAGCTGATGGCGACGCCGCACTTGCCGACTTCGCCCTCGGCGAGCGGATGATCGGAGTCGTAGCCCATGAGCGTGGGCAGATCGAAGGCGACGGAGAGACCCGTTTGTCCCTGAGAGAGGAGATAACGAAAGCGGCGGTTGGTGTCGTCCGGCGAGCCGAAACCCGCGAATTGGCGCATGGTCCAAAGGCGGTCACGGTACATCGCTCGATGAATACCGCGGGTGAAGGGCAGTGCGCCCGGGGCGCCGAGGTCGCGCTCCGGATTCCAGTCCGCAAGGTCAGCTTGGGTATAGAGACGCCGGATCGGATAGCTCGAAACGGTAGTGAAATCGGCGGCGCGATCGGCAGATTTTACAAGCGTGGGATTCAGCGTTCGCTCTTTCCATGCGCGCTCCTGGGGCGACGGTTTCCGCGGGGACCCGAAAGTCGGAACGGAAGCAGCCTTCCGAGCCTTCTTATCCTTCACACGTCACCTCGTTGGGCCACCGACCGATGTTACCGATGTCCGGCTTGGGCGTCTGTGTCCGGCGTGCCGGGGATATTCGGGACGCCATTCGAAGTGCCCTTCAGGGCGCCGGCCACAGTGATGTTGTGCACATCCAATGTGCGACCCATGGCCTGATTGAAATTCAGCTCGGCCTCGATGAGATTAATGCGATCGCGCAGTTCAGTGCCTTCCGCGGCCGTGAGTAACTGCTGCTTCTGAATGACAGTGAAGGCGGTCGAGGTTCCAAGCTGGAGTTTCTTCACTTCGTCGTCATAGCTCTGCTGCGCGAATACCCGGGCTTCCTCGGCGGCGGTGATGGCGGCGCGGTCTTGCACCAGAGTAATCAAAGCTTGGCGCACATTGAGCACGATCGTGTTCTGCGTTTGCAGGTACTGAACTTCCTGTTCGCGCTCGTTGAGCTGCGCCGTCGCGTTGTTCGCCTGAGCCGCACGGTTACGAATCGGCAGAGTCAAATTTATTCCCGCCTCGAGAGTGGGATACCTGCCGCGGATCATGGCGTTCAAATCGTCGCTCAAGCCGCCCTGCAGGGGGGTTCCGGGTGTGGTAATCGATTGGCCGGAAACGCCGAAAGGTACGCTGCCGGCCGGAATCGTGCCGTCCGGAAGGACGTCCCCGGGGAGAAAAATCGGACTCTCCGCTAGAAATGCTCCGGTGGGGGTGGCCGGTGTAACGACTCCGCCCAGGCCAGCCGCTTGGTATTCGCCGAAAAGATTGAGCTGGGGCAAGAGCGAGTTCCTCGTCGCTTTCACCTCGACTCCGGCGTTTTTCAAGTTCAGAGCAGCCTGCTGCAGTTCGGGCCTTTTCTGCCAGGCCTCCTTTACTGCGTCATTCAGCGAAATATTCTCGATATTAGGATTGAAAATGGTAGTTGTGGGAATGATTTCAACGCCGTTGAGGGTGCCGGAGAGAGGGTCCTTGGTGATCGCCACGAGCAGCGTCGTTTCGTCGAGCAATTGCGTTGTTTGCGCCTGGACGAGAGCTTGCTGGTCCGTGGCAAGCTGCGATTGCGCGGTGATCACGTCGAGAGGAGCCATCGTGCCGATCTCGAGCTGCTTCTTATTGTTGTTGTAGAGCTGTTGATCGGCGGCGACTGCAACCTGTTCGACCTTGACGTTCTCTCGCGCGAACACCAACTCCCAATAGTCGGTAGCGACCTGGGTGACTGTGGTAATCACTTGCTGGGCAAATTGGGATTCGCCAACTTTCACGGTGTTCTTCGCCTCGATGATGTACCGCGTGTTGGGAATTCGTCCGAAACCGTTCAAGAGCGGCTGGGTCAACTCGACCGTCAGAGTGGATTGTTCGTATGGGTTGAAGAGATCGAATCCGCCAAAATTCGTAGAGGTGCGCGAGTTATTGAAAGTCACCTGCGCTTGCGTGCCGGTCGCGAACCCCTGCGTGTAGCCGAAGTTCGCCGTGAAGGTATGATCGGTAAGGCCCGGCGCGACTGTGGTCGTCGTTGAACCTATTGAGGTGATGCCCGCGAAAAGTGGGTTGTTGATCGGCGTGGTGGATTGCGCCAGAGACAAAGTGCTGGTGACGCTCGGGTCAAACTGTATCCTGCCGTTCGCTCCCGACTTGGCGAGTAGGAGGCTCGCCTCATCGAGCCAGGGAACGTATCGCTCTATGGCGATCGCGAGATTGTTCTCTAGTCCAAGTGAAACGGCGTCCTCCAAGCTCAGGTTCAGCTTGCCATCCTGAATCAGTTGGTTGATCCGCGGCGTGTTCACAAGCTCCGGCTTCGTCACTTTGATCGGCGTGTATGGCGCAATGAGGTCGGGGAACCACGAATTGGGTTTCGAGTAATCCTTGCCCGTGGAAAGCCCCAGGTTTCGAGTCGGAGCCGCAGGTGGCCCCTGGGTTTCCACAGGAGGCTGATATTGGGGAGGGGGAGGCAGCACGCCCGGCGTCTGATCCGTTTGCGCGGCTGCCGGTTGGTCCTGCGCGTAGACAGGCGAGACCATCATCGAGGCCGCCGTCGCGATCACCATAACTACATGCGTAATCCTTCCACTCATCGTGTTTGTCCTCTCAAAGGAATCAGCGATTCACAGATGTGCGCACAACCCCAATGTACTGAAACGTGCGGGAGGTGCGATTTGTTTCACAAACTATCCCTTCCGATGATTGGGCGGCCATGCGTATCCCCTGACATTCGAGGTTGAGGCGGGAATTCGGGCGTCCTCAGATGTTCATTCCGGGAAACGTTCGTGTGCGTTCAAACACGCAGACATGCGAGTGTAGCATCGGGATTGCGGCGTGACAATTGCGGTTGCGAGGAGTTTGCACGACAACTGAACAGGGAGGCCCGGTGACAGAGCCTGGACTCACCGCACCCTTTCTGCGTCAGGGCAGGGAGACGCAGAGAAACACAAGAAAGAAACACGAGAGGCAAACACAAGACGTACCAAAGAGGACACAGAGAAGGCGCAGAGAGCACAGAGGAGGCGTAGGTATGCGGCGGCTTACGCCCTCTGGAAACCTCGATACATTGCCACCACACCCTGCGTAGATACAGAGGACGCACCGACGCAACTAGGGGCAGAGACTGGGATCATGAAGTAGGTTCGGCGCGTTGACACCGAGTGCTGCGCGCTCTACCATTGCGCAGGCTCTCGAAGCCGCTCATGCCGACTCACTCCTCGCCCAAACCAACTGGGATTCCGATACGCGCGATCGTTTTGGCGGCTATCTTCGCTGGTCTGGCGTGCGCTGGCGGCCGATCCGCCTACGCTCAAACGGTTGATCAGGTGGCCCCGGAAGTCAAGGCTACTGGATACGTGACCGATCTGGCGGGCGTATTGAGCCAATCGGGGCGTGAACAACTCACAGCCTTGTGTACGGAAGTAAGCCAGAAAACGCAGGCTGAGATTGCGGTCGTCACGATTAGATCGCTCGACGACCAGCCAATCGAAGACTATTCCCACAATCTTGCCGAACGGCTGGGCCTTGGCCCGAAGGGTCAGGGCCGTGGCGTATTGATTCTCTTCTCGACGAGCGACCACAAAGATCGCGTCGAGGTCGGCTATACCCTTGAGCCGATTTTGCCCGACGGCAAGGTCGGCGACTTCCTACGCGAAGCTATTCCCGATTTGCGGGCCAACAACTACAACGCTGCGCTTTATCTCGTGACGCGTAGGGTGGCGGAGGTGATCGCTGCCGACAAAGGGGTTACGCTAACGGGTTCGTCCCTGACGTCACCCGAGGAAAGAGGGCCTCAACGGATTCCGCCGTTCATCCTGCCTCTGGTTATTTTCTTTATTTTCTTTCTCGTGCTCGGAAGCATGGGA
>Ga0210383_10003785_pt1 | contig 13485 bp, 7 predicted proteins | sample IncBWC14OmetaG_FD_160072 | JGI IMG/M metagenome (GOLD analysis project Ga0210383, IMG submission 160072) | Forest soil microbial communities from Barre Woods Harvard Forest LTER site, Petersham, Massachusetts, United States - Inc-BW-C-14-O ...
ACGCCGTTGAAGAGGATTGCGGGAACGTTCGAGAACGTCTCAACATTATTAATGACTGTCGGCTTGTTCCAGAGGCCCTCGAAAACAGGGAAAGGAGGTTTGTTTCGAGGCTCCGCGCGTTTTCCTTCAATCGCTTCGAGCAGCGCCGATTCCTCGCCGCAAATGTACCCGCCGGGACTGACGAATATTTCAAGGTCAAAGTGCAGGTCCGTTCCGAGGATTCCGGAACCTAGAAGGCCGGCCTTCTTGCAATGTTCGAGCTCGGCGTGAAGGATTTTTTCCTGGTCTTCATACTCGTGGCGGATATAGAGGATGCCTTTTTTCGCGCCGGTGATTAATCCCGCGAGAATCATCCCTTCGATGACGAGATGCGGGAGGTGCGTCATGATAAACCGGTCTTTGATTGTCCCGGGCTCGCTCTCGTCCGCATTGCAAACGATGTATTTTTCCGTCCCGGGCGCCTGTCGAACGATCTGCCATTTCGATTCGGTGGGGAAACCCGCGCCGCCCATTCCGCGAAGCCCGGAGGCCTTCAGCGTTCCGAGCATAGCGGCCCAATCACGCGATTCGACGAACCGCTTGAGCACCTGGTAGCGGTCTTCTTCGGGATACGGATCGGAGCCACACTTAACTTTCCTGTATTGTGTGACCGGCACGGGGAGCTTGATGCCGGCGACAACATTGCCAACCATCGTCGTGACTTGCTCTTCCGAAATCTCGCTATAGATATGGTCGTTAATTGAAACCGCAGGGGCTTCGTTACAACGCCCAAGGCAAGAAACGCCGCTTACTTGGACTTCCGTTTTGGGGGATTTCTGATAGATGGCGTCCAGCTCCGCTCGCAGCTCGCCAGCTCCGCGAAGATGGCAGGACATATCCTGACAAACCCGCACGTCGGCTTTAGGCGGCGGCGTCAGGCGAAAATGGGGGTAAAAACTGGCTACGCCGTGCAGGCGAAACAGCGGAACATCGATTTTCTTCGCGAGGTTCTTCAGTTGATCGGCCGGCAGATAGCCAAACTGGCGCTGAATCTCCCTGAGCTCTTTGAAGATCAACCGGAGGAGTCCTCTACCGGGGAGAATATTCATTTGTTGCTGCAAAATCAACTGTAAGTCGTGAAGTTGCGGCCGAATGTACCGATTTGGATGTACGCATCGCAGCGGCGACGTTCATCTGTGTGCGCGACGATACATGAGCAATCCTGAGAGGGTAATTCAGGGCAGATTCGATTGACTTCGACGGCATCGGATAGTAAAAATCTTGCACATTTGTCGACAAAGGTTGACGTGTCGGCGCTGTGTTGGCATTCGCGGCGTTCAGACTAAAAAAGATAAGACGGGCTTCTGGGTAAGGAGGCTGTGGCGTGCAAGAGTATGACCTGGTGGTAATTGGCTCCGGCCCAGCAGGCGAGAAGGGCGCTGCCCAGGCAGCATATTTTGGAAAGCGCGTGGCTCTGATTGAGCAAGAATCAAGCCTGGGAGGAGCTTGCGTTAACACGGGAACGATCCCAAGCAAAATTCTCCGCGAATCAGCTCTCTACTATTCAGGCGTGAAGCAACGTGGTCTGTATGGCGTTGATTATTCGTTGCGAGAAAACCTCACAGTCAAGAATTTCATGCATCGCAAGGACGTGGTTGTCGAAACGCAGCAGGTAAAAATAAGCGAGAATCTCGCGGCTCATAAAATTGATTTTATCCGCGGCTGCGGATCGCTTGAGGACGCAAATACCGTTCGCGTGAAGACAGCCAAAGACGGCGACCAGGTCCTTCGAGGTACGTTCATCCTGATCGCGACTGGTTCCACACCCCATCGCGCACCCGAGATTCCATTCGATGACGAGGTAATTTTCGATTCTGACTCCATCCTGAGAATGGGTGCGATACCTAAAAGCCTGGTAGTGGTGGGCGGTGGGGTAATCGGGTGCGAGTACGCGTCGATTTTCACGGCGCTGGGAGTTGAAGTGGCGCTCGTCGACGGTCGCGATCGCCTGCTGCCGTTTCTGGACGCGGAAATTTCGGAGTGTTTACGCGAACGGCTCGCGCACCTCGGCGCGAAGTTCTATCTAGGCGAGCGCATGTCGAAGATAGAACGCATTTCGAGCGGCGTGCGACTGACCCTTGGATCTGGCAAGACATTAGAGATGGAGGCCGCTTTGTTCGCCGCCGGCCGGCGTGGCGCAGTGGACAAACTGAATTTGGAGAAAGCCGGGGTGGTCCTCAATAAGCGTGGTTATATCGAAGTGGATGGGAACTATCGCACGGTGGTGCCTTCGATTTATGCCGCAGGTGATGTGATTGGATTTCCCGCGCTTGCGTCCACCTCTATGGAACAAGGTCGCGTGGGCATCTGCCACGCCTTCGGATTTAAATATAAACAGCGAGTGGCGTCGATGCTGCCAATGGGTATCTACACCATTCCTGAGATTTCGGCAGTCGGCGAGTCGGAAGAGACTTGCAAAGAAAAGAAATTGGACTACGCGGTGGGGCGGGCCCGTTTTGCCAACAACGTCCGCGGACAGATCGTCGGCGATTTCGCCGGTTTGCTGAAATTGATTTTCGCTAAATCAGATCGCAAACTTCTGGGGGTTCAGATCATCGGTGAAAACGCCACCGAGCTGATCCATCTCGGAATGATGGCGGTGGAAACCGGTTCGACAATCGATATCTTCATCGAATTCGTTTTCAACTATCCAACGCTTTCAGAAATGTACAAATACGCCGCCTACGACGCTCTGGGAACGCTAGCCGGTCACAAGGTCCGCGAAGGCTAGAATCGGTCCACACGTATCGGAATAATCCCGGCGGCGCTGCCGAATTCGATTCTGCTATAATTCCGCTTATGTGCCCCCGATTGGCCCGCCTTTCACTCTTTTTTTTGCTGGTGATCGCTCTCGTTTTCACTACCCGTGTTTGGGCCACTTGCGGCGGAGGTGGTGGAGGCGGTGTTGGTGGAGCGATGGCTCCTGAGGAGACTTACCCCGTTCCATGGCACGTGCAGGCTCCTCAAGACCCGCCGATTACGGCAGGGATTATCGTTTATTGGTTTCCATCCTCAGCCACGGAACTACAGAAATCGAGTTTGCGAATGTCCCGCACGCTTTCGCTCTATGCTTCCGAGTGCGTCACGATGGAAGTGGCTGACTCCCATTCACCTTCGGGCGTGAAATTCGCAGCTGATGCGAAGTTGCCGATAGTCGTGATGGCCACTCCTGATGGCAGCGTCCTCGGCAAAGCTGAAAACAGCAACGGCTATCTCCACGTCGAGCAAGTCGAGAAGCTGGTCGATGACGAGATGAAGCAGCGCCAGAACGCCCTCGACGAAAAGTTGAAAGACGCGAAGAATAAAGCGAAGTCGGGGGACAAGGACGGCGCGATTCAGGAGTATCGGGCGGTACTCGAACAGAAATGCCTGTTCGCTAAGAAAGCCAAAGACGCGGCGAAAGAACTGAAGAAACTCGGAGTCACCGATGTAGGCGAAATCCTCAATCTGCCGGATTTCGCTTCGCCTAACTTTGATCCGCGCGTCAGCGCCCAAATGATTCGCCTGTTGCGAAGCGGTGTTGCAGCGGAAATGCGCGGCGACTACCCTGAAGCGGAGCGCCTGTACTCCGATGCACACCGCACGGATCCTGGCGACCCGACGCCTCTGCGTTATCTCGGCGAACTGTATCGCCATGAAACCGGCGAATGGGACAAAGCACGCAATATTTTTGACGCAATTCTCGCAATGCCCGCCGACCCAATCTCCCGCGCCGTCGCTCTGCATGGGCTCGGTAAAATCACGATCCATGAAGGCGATTTTGCGAAGGGCCTGCAGTTAATGGAAAGCTCCGTGAAGACGTACCCGCTCGCGCTTGCCTACCGTAATCTTGCTGTCTATTGGAACTCGGAAGGGGACTCGGCAAAGACGAACGACTATGTTCAGAAGGCGCTCGCTCTGGAACCCACCGATCCTTTTAACCTCGTTTTCGCCGCGGCATTCATGGCTGGAAATGGCCATGAAAAAGAAGCGCTGGAAATTGCAACCAAGAATCAGGACCTCTTGCCCGCGTCATACAATCTTGCTGCGATCTACGCGCAAGCGGGCCAGCGAGAAAAAGCTCTTGCGCTTCTGAAACGCCACTTCTTCGAGTACGAGCGTTACGACGCCGTCCGGAGCAAGGAGATGATGGAAGCGCGGGTGGACGTCGTGTTCCTTTCGCTCCGTTCCGATCCCGTTTTCGTTGCTCTCACCAGCGGTGCCGATGGCAAGCTTGACCCCGCAAGAACAATGCCCGCGCGTGCAGGCGCATCCAATTAAGCGGCGTTCGTCTCCCACCGAATCAGAATCGCGAACGGGGACACAAGCACAATTGGAGAAATATCTGACATGCGGGCGGCAAACCAACCTCTCGTTCGGCTGCAATCAATTCGATTGGAGGGATCGAGCGACGTTGCGGCGTCTTGCCGAGTGCAGCTTCTGTAGAAGCAATTCGCGGGAAAAAGGCTTCTGAAGCAGCTCGGTGTTCGTCAAAAAAGCATCGTCGGAATTGTGCTCAAGATAACCGGACATGTAAACAATATTCATATCGGGATGGGCGCGTTTCAATCTTTGTGCCAGCTCGGTCCCACGCATTCGCGGCATCACCACGTCTGTTACCAGAATGTCGATTTTCTTTTTCTGTTGTTCCGCAAGTTCGAGCGCTTCGAGGCCATCCTTCGCCGCTATCACCGTGTAACCGCTCGTTCGCAAGAATTCGCAGGCAAGCTCGCGGACGGCTTCTTCATCTTCCGCTAGCAGCACGGTGCCATATCCGCTTTCCCCAACGTTCGAACCAGTTTTTTCGGTCACCAGGGAAGCCTTGTCTGTAGTTTGTGGAAGGAATATTTCGAAACGAGTGCCTCGCCCGAGCGTGCTGTCCACCCAGATGTAGCCCCCGCTTTGTTTCACGATCCCGTAAACAGTCGCGAGTCCCAGTCCTGTCCCTTTGCCGAGTTCTTTCGTGGTGAAAAATGGCTCGAATATTCTTGATTTCGTCTGTTCGTCCATCCCTTGACCGGTGTCCGCGACGGCGACCAGCACATACCGCCCGGCAACGGACGGCGGATGTGTACTTGCAAAACTCTGGTCGAGTGTTACGTTTTGGGTCGTAACGGTGAGCTTGCCTCCTCGATTCATCGCGTCGCGGGCGTTCACAGCCAAATTTACGATTACTTGTTCGATTTGAGAGGGATCGGCCTTAATCCGCGCCAATTGATCGCCCGGGAGAAACTTGTACTCGATTTCTTCTCCGAGAAGGACGGGCAACATCTTGTTGACGTCCGCGATCACGGAATTCAGATCGAGAACCTGCGGCTGCAGCACTTGCATGCGGCTAAAAGCGAGGAGTTGACGCGTGAGTGCTGTTGCCCGGTCGGCAGCATTCTTGACCTGCGTAACGCTATGCTGAACGGGGCTCAGTGTTCCGAGTTTCAGCTCTAAAAGGTCACTATGGCCTTTTATAACCGTGAGTAAATTGTTGAAATCGTGCGCGACGCCGCCGGCAAGCCTACCCACCGCTTCCATTTTTTGCGATTGGCGCAGCTGATCGCTGAGCCGCTGTTTTTGTTCTTCATTGTGACGAAGCGTGACTCGCATTTGGTCGAATGCGGCGGTGACTTGCGAAACCTCATCGCCCGTGTCGGGTCCGAGAGGATAGATGAAGTCTCCATGCGCTAACGCGTGCACGCCTTCCGCGAGCCGTTCGAGTGGCCGCGTGAAGGTGCGTGATATCAGGAATACAAGCGCACCACCGATCAGAACGGCTACCAATCCCAGCAAGCTCAGGCTGTGATCGAGATGGCTGATGAAAGCGAAGGCCTCATCAGACGGTTTCAATACCGTTAAAGTAAGGCTGGGATGAATAGCAGGCATCAGATCGACGGAACTGAAGAGGTAACGCTTACTCCCGATCTCGATTCTTCCGGACTGCGCCGACTTTGGAAGCTCGTTCGAAACCATTCGCTCATCGAGCGCGGAAAATGAACTTACGACAGGATCATCGCCGTACCGAAACGCGATTTGGCAGAGAGCGATGCGGCCCACTTCTCGCGCAACCTGTGCATCGATCTCCCGTCCCACAACGACCGTCCCGAGGTGCCTGTTGCCGGTGGGATCTCCCAGATCAATTGGGCGCATTGCGACTTGATAGAGATGTCCGTGTCCGAACCACCAGGCCCCCACGTCGCCGGCCCCTCGCGATTGAGAGAACATTTCCTGTGCTGCACTGGCGGGAAATTCCGAGAGGGAGGTATGCAGAGCGACGATCTTGCCGGTCCAGTCGGCGAGCGCGAACAAGTCGAGATTATCGGAGTGCCAAACGTCTTCAAAGGCAGTCGCCATGTTCGCCGGATCTTCGTCGGCCATCAGAGCTTTCACGGCGGGCAGAGTCGACAATATTTCTGCATTGCGCGCGAGTTCCAGCTGGCGTTCGGCGCGGATGTTTTCAAAAGTGAGTACGGAGTTGCGCGTGTCCTGCTCGATCGCTTTTTGAACCTGTTCTTCAGCTGCATGGCCAACGATCATCAGGGTTGAGAAGGTGAGCGCAGCGATGACCAGAACGAGCGAGAGGAGGAACTTCGTCCGCAGGCGCAACTTCCCCGCAACTGGACCGCGCCTTCGCAGCCAGATAAATAACGGCGCCATTGCCCGCTGCGCGCGATCCAAACCGATCAATTGAGTGTTCCGGCCCACGATTCGTTCGGCAAATGAGTGTTGCATCTTCGAACGACCGAGGGGAATGGGCCGTTCGTACTAAGGTATGGACGACATGGGAGTTACGCAACAATAGGGACTGAACTGCGGCTATATTCTCGGCCCCAGTCGCCGACTGCGAGTGATTCCGAACGAAACGCAATTCCCCAGGACGCAGGCTAGGTTGGCTACGGTCCGCTGAACTGAACGCCTTGGCGTGGCGGCCAAGTTCAATCCATGTCAAGGATTGCAGTCACCACGGTTCCATTATCATCAGACTCAATTTGCAGACTGCCGCCCAGTTGCCTCAACCGCTCTCGCATGCCACGAAAGCCGACTCCGGTGCGACCCGAGCCTGCCAGTTCCGCTTGTTTGTCCTTCGAGATACCCTTGCCGCGATCCACAGCCTTGATTATGAGCTGGCTGCCTTGCTGCCGGATGCCTATCGCTGCGGTGGCACTCCCGGAATGACGATGAATGTTGGTGAGGCACTCCTGGACGATTCGAAAGATGGCGAGCTCCGTATCGTTTGGGAGTCGAGCAAGATCAGAAGGGATTTCGAGATCCACTTTGATTTTGCTGCGTTCCGCAAAACCGTCCACGTACCACTGCAGCGCGGACGCCAGGCCCGTGATCTCGAGCAAAGGGGGATGAAGGAGATGAGAAAGCGTGCGAATCTCACTGGACGCCTGCTCTACCAATTCAGTATTTTCTTCCAAAGCCTTGGCTGCCGCCGAATCGAGTTTGTGGGATTGAGAGCGCACCATTGCGATGTTCATGCTCAGAGCTGCGAGTATCTGTCCCACACTGTCGTGAAGTTCGCGAGCTAATCGCCTCCGCTCTTCATCCTGTAATCGCAGGAGGCGAGCCGAGAGATCGCGGAAATTCTCGTTGGCGGTGTTGAGCTCTGCGGTTCGTTCCTGAACTCGTTTTTCAAGGTAATCGCGTGTTTCACTCAACAGCTGATTCGATTCTCGTAGTGCGGCCTCCGTCCGCCGCTGCTCGGTGACATCGTGAAACACCATCACCACGCCGGACATCTTGCCGCTCCTGTCCCGAATGGGCGCGGCACTGTCATCAATCGGCGTCTCCCTTCCATCACGAGCAATCAACGCTGTGTGATTGGCCATGCCTACTACGACACCATCGCGCAAAGCCTTGGCCACCGGATTGGACGCCGGCTTCCGAGTCTCCTCGTTGATGATGACGAAGACTTTCTCAAGCGGCTGCCCGACGGCGTCGGCCGATTTCCATCCCGTCATCGCCTCCGCCACTGGATTCAAGAACGTGACTTTGGCGTCCGTGTCGGTGGTAATTACGGCGTCGCCGATGCTGGCGAGCGTTACTCGAAAAAACTCACGCTGCTCGGCAAGTTCCGCGGACTTGCGCTCCAGCGCCTCTTTCGCCGCGATCAACTCGCGCTCCGCCCGTTCGCGCGCCAGAAGAACGGCCCGGGCATTTTGCAGCGCCACAGACCTCAGTAATTTTTCTTCGTTTTCGTCGGAGGGCATTACCGGATTCCCAGAACTTGTTCCGCGAGTTTTGTGCCTTCGACGCGAGCCCGGATCTTTGCAAATGCCGTCTCGCGCGTTGTAGAAGTGTCATCACTAAACGGGGAGAACCCGCAATCGTCGGTGGTGCCGAGCTGCTCGAGCGGAATGTACTTGGCGGCTTCGAGCACTCGGTCGCGAACTTCCTCTGGCGTATCGATTCGTGGATCAATCGGCGAAACAACTCCGACAAACGCGCGCTGGTCCGGCTTGAGATACTGGCGAATCACCTTCAGCACCCGCTCACGATCTTTCTCTCCGGCAAGTGCGATATAGAAATTCCCGGCGCGCAGTTCGAACAAGCTGGGCAGCAGATCCGCGTAATCAACGTCGGCGCTGTGCGTGGAGTCGCGATCGCCGCCAGGGCAGGTGTGAACGCCAATCCGTTGCCGCTCTTCAGACGAAAACCGAGATAGGGCCAAATTATTCAGACCGATGAAACTGTTCAACAGATTTCCAGATGGGTCGAGTTTGACGGCAAGGCGCCCCTCGGTGAAATCGATTTGGACCTTGGCCGCGCCCTTCTCCAAACACCTGCGAATTTCTTTTTCGTGCTCGCTCAGAAGATCGTCAATGAATTCCTGGCGAGAATAACCAGAAATGTCTTCCGCCGGATACATCAGGCTGAGCGCGGAGGGCGAAATAACCGCCTGTTTAAGCGGCACGTGCGCGTAGCGCTTCGCAACGTCAAGATACCGATCCGCATAAACTTTGTAGCGAAATGGACCAGCTGTTAGACGCGGCATCCTCCGCACGTGACCCGCGGAAAACGGAATCTTGAAGCCGTCCGGGGCAGTGTTCGGCAATCCATGCACGCAATACGTCCAGAAGTTGTGATACTTACGCTGCTCTCCGTCGGTGATCACCGGCGACCCGGTGGCCTCAAACCTTTCGATCGTGTCCTGAACGGCTGCTTCATATAGCGGATCCAATTTCGGATCCGCGTAATCTCCGGCCTGAGCGATCGCTTCAATTAGTTCGAGGGGTCTCGGGATGCTTCCGATGGGCTCGGTCGGAATTGTCGCTTTCGAATCGCGTGACTCGTTCACGCCACTAGTGTAAGTAGGGCCTATCCGACAAGCAAGCGGCTACGCGGCCGCACTACATACCTTCGCCTTTTGATGATAGGAAGGCGCCACCAAAGCCGATGCTGATCCTGTAGACTCCTTCGAAATTTATTCGATTGTTTTAAGATACGATTTGCGCCAGTATCCAACCGGTTAAGGAGCAAGATGGGCGACAGGATACCGTACCCATTGCGATATCTGATTTGGTTTTGTGCTTTCGGCACAGCCTCGTGTGTGGTGGCTAGGCCGGCGGCGGCCGTCCAAATCCGCACGGGTCCTGATGGAGCTGCAGGTAAATCGAGTGGCACGGGATCGTACTCGTTGAGCGGCATCGTGGTGGATGCCGTGACAGGCGCTCCAATCAGGCGAGCGTTGGTGCAGCTAGTTGGATCGCAATCGCAGATCGTGCTCACAGGTGAAGGTGGCAAATTCCAATTCGAGAACCTGGCCCAAGGTCGGTGCGCAATCACCGCACATAAGCCGGGATACGCAAATCTCTCCGGCGAATCAGCCACGAGGGTCACAATTGGCGCGGATACGTCACCGTTGGTGCTGAAGCTTGAGCCGGAGAGCGCCGTTGCCGTGAGAGTCACGGGCGAGGACGGGGAAGGCGTCGAGGGTCTTCCCGTACGCGTGTTGAGCTCGCAGGTTCGGGATGGACGCCGTTACTGGTCCGCGCATGGAGGTGGGCAGACGGACGAGCAGGGTGAGTTCCGGGCTGGTGACTTGTCTCCTGGCAAATACTACGTGTCGGTGGGTCCGAGTTTTCGGCCGGTCGGTCATGTCGGCGATGGCGCTCAAGAGAGCGATATCGGCTATCCGCGAGTCTTCTATCCGAACGCTGAAGAATTGGAAGGAGCGGCGCCCATGGAAGTGAACTCGGGGAGGCGGGCGCGACTGGAGTTCTCCCTGAGCACAGTACCTTTGTATCGAATTTCGGGCACGGTCGTCGGCGGAACGCTCGGCCAGCCGTGCGGTCTTCATCTGACAGACAGCTCTGGCGAGGATATGGCGATTGGTGTGAGGCTCAATCCGGCGACAGGGATTTTTCGGAGCGGGGAGATACCCACGGGGTTCTACACACTTCTCGCGGACTGCATCGTCAACGGGGAAGATTCTTTTGTGGGCAGGATGCCGCTGCACGTGGACTCGAATCTAGCAAACGTGACCTTGTCGGTAGCGCCAACTGTTTCGATACCTGTGGCCTTCCGAACGAACGAGGCCAGCGCGGACACAAATGAAAATAATCCTGCCGGCATGTTGGTTTTGACGCAGAAGCAACTTAGCTCGCGCGGCGTGACTGCGTGGTCCGAACAGGAATCTGACGGGGACGAAAGGCGCTTGGTCGTTAAGAGAGTCGAGCCCGGAGCCTATTCGGTGGACATACACCCGACTTCCGGTTGGTACGTCGAATCCGCACGGTATGGGTCCATCGACCTGCTCACAGAGGACTTGATCGTACCGGAGGGGGGAACGACGGAAGTGATCGAGATCACGCTAAGGAACGACGGCGCAAGCGCGAGTGGCAATGTCCGAGCGAGAGGATCTTCTCCCGCGAACGGAGCGGTGCTGCTAGTGCCCAGTCGTGCGCCGCGACTTGTAAACGTGGCGCAATTTACGAATGGGACCTTTACCATCAGCGACCTCGCCCCGGGTTCCTACCGAGCGATCGCACTCGATCAAGTGGACGATCTTGAGTATACGAATCCGGAAGCGCTCCGGGACTACCTTTCGAAGGCGCAGGACGTAACGCTCAGCCCGAAGCAAGAGACTCACGTGGACCTGGAACTCCTGCAGCGCGAGAAGTGAAATCATGCTGGAAACGCTTGCGTGGATATCATTGTTGTTGGCGTTAAGCCCGGCGCGGAATGCGCCTCTCGCAGCAGCGCGGGCATTGCCGAAGTCACAATCAATCCAACAGGAAAAGCCCAGTGGCACGACGACCGCGGCTGCATTCCGAATCACAGGCCGCGTGGTGAACTCGATGACGAACGCGCCCGTGCCCGGCGCGTATGTGCTGATGGCCGCGGCAACGTCATCGAATTTGAATCGGACGGTGCGGGCGGGCGCGGACGGTAGCTTTATGTTCGCGCAGATTCCGGCGGGGCGCTACATCCTGGTGGCGCGGCGGAAGGGTTACGTTGAGCAGATGTATCTGCAGCACGAGCAATTCACCACCGCGATCCTTGTCGGGCCAAACCTGAATTCGGAAGACCTGGTCTTCCCGCTGGCGCCGGAGGGCATGATTTCTGGAGAAGTAACCGATGAAGCTGGCGAGCCGGTCCAGTCCGCAAAAATGCTTTTGTTTCGTGAGGACACTGAGCTCGGCGGGCACGCGAAGCATTTCAAGGCACAGCGAACAGCAGATGACGAGGGGCGCTTTCGATTCGGTTCTCTGCCAAGTGGCAACTATTATCTCGCGGTGTCGGCAGAGCCATGGTATGCGCAGTACGCGCGATCCTCTCGTTTTTACTTCCGCGGCGCAGCGGCTGCGCAAAAACCGGAGGTGCAAAATCTCGCCCTCGATTTGGTCTACCCGATCACCTACTACCCGAATGCGACCGACGTAAGTGGTGCGGCGTCCATTCGCGTGGAAGCAGGAGGGAGTGCGCGGGCTGACATGAGGCTCGCACCCGTGCCCGCGTTGCACATGCGTCTTGAAGTGGATCAAGCAGATCCGCAAACGTATACGCAAGTCCTGGTCACGCAAACAATTTTTGGCGGTTATCACGATCAGGCATCCGTGTCGACTCGACAGGTCATGCCAGACGGCGCTTCGGAAGACGGGGAAGATGGAGGCGCCGGCCAACCGTCTGGACCTGTCATCATGGAACTCGACGGACTGCGTCCCGGCCCGTCAGTTGTTCAAGTGATGACCGGCAAGCCCGGAGAGGGCTGGAAATCGAGCCGAGTCAATAGGTCTGTGCCCGTGGATCCCGCAGACGGGCAGACGCTCGATGCCAGGGGGATTCCACCGGAGGGGGTGAGTGGAATCATAAAATTGGAAGGAAACGCATCTCCGCCGCTGGGCGTGCTCGTATTTCTGAGAGACGCGTCGAACGGAACGCTTTTCAGAGCGGACGCAGACTCGACTGGGAGTTTCAGATTTTCCGATCAGATCGGGCCGGGAGTGTACGGAGTGACTTCAACGGCGCCGGGCGGGCTGCAACTTCGGAGTGTCGACGCGAGCGGAGCAAAAGTGATTGGACACAAGATCGAGATTAGTAGCGGAAGCGATGCGCGGTTGATTTTGACTCTGGCACGCGGCGTAAATGCCCGCGTGAAAGGGATCGTGGAACGCGACGGTAAGCCGGCGCCGGGTATGATGGTGGTGTTGGTTCCGGAAGATCTTCGGGAACGTACCGAGTATCGGCGGGATCAGAGCGACAGCGATGGATCGTTTTCGATGAATCAGGTGTCTCCGGGAAAGTACACAGTGGTAGCTGTCAAGGATTGGGATCTCGAGTGGGCCTCGCCGGAAGTGATTCGGAAATATCTGGCAGGCGGAATCTCAGTCGAGGTAGCCGGCGGCGAAGAACGTGACGTCAAGGTGGCGGCGAACTAGCCCCTGCAAAAAAGCGATTGGCAAGCGAGTCGGGAACACGAGTCCGCTTTCTTTGCCACGCGGCGTTTCACTTTGTAATTATTTCTGGTAAAGTGCCTCGCTAAGTACCCCGCTATCGTCCTCGGAGGCTGTCATGACGAAACTGGACTTGCGTCCTCTGTCGGTGGGAGAAATTCTCGATCGCACGTTCACGCTCTACCGCGAACGATTTCTGTTGTTCCTCGGGATTTCGGCGATTCCTCACGTACTCTTGCTGGTCGTTAATCTGTCGCAGGTTTTCCTCAGGTTCCCCGGTAAATCAGCGGCAACCACGGCTGCGGCGAGGCTGTCGCCCCCGATGACGGGCGCCGCCATTGTCGTCCTGCTGATAGGGATGGTCGTTGGCGTTATCGTCTACCTTTTGTCTCAGGGAGCCACGGTCATAGCGATCTCGGAAATCTATCTCGGCCGCGCGATCACGATTGCGGATTCATTTCGAAGGGTACGGGGTGAGCTTGGAAATCTGTTCGGCGTGGTTTTATTGAACGGCCTCGCGACTGGTGCTGCCTTCATCCTGCTCATTATCCCCGGAATCTATCTCATGTGCCGGCTC
>Ga0210383_10003786_pt1 | contig 13483 bp, 13 predicted proteins | sample IncBWC14OmetaG_FD_160072 | JGI IMG/M metagenome (GOLD analysis project Ga0210383, IMG submission 160072) | Forest soil microbial communities from Barre Woods Harvard Forest LTER site, Petersham, Massachusetts, United States - Inc-BW-C-14-O ...
CGACGGCAACGGCGCGCGCGTCGACTCATCCAGGTCGGGCGCCGCGTTCGACTTCATGGTCGGCAAGGAGTGGTGGGTCTCGCGCGACTGGGGGCTGGGGATCGCCGGCGAATTGATGGCCGCGTCACTCAAGGACAAGAACACGCCCGGTCTGACCTGGTCAGCGAGCGGTCTGTCGATTCTCTTTTCGGCCACCTACAACTGACGGGCGTTCGCCCGCACGGAGCTTGCCATGCTCGTCGGTCATCTGCGCCGGCCGCGCCCGCGCCGCCAGGCGCCGCTGGTCCGTGCGGTGCGCGCGCTCTGGACCCTGCCCACAAACCTGCTCGGTCACCTGGCGGGGTGGATGGCCAGCGGCGGCCGGCTGCCGCGACGGGTGGGCGGACCGGCTGCGGTCGGATGGCTCTACCCGATTCGCCCCGGCCTGGGGCTCGACTGGGTGGGGGCGGTGACGATCGGTCACGCGATCCTCCATCGCCCCGGCGTCGTCGACGGGCCGACGCCGGCCGCGCGCCTCACGCTGGCGCATGAGCTTGCCCACACGCGCCAGCACGATCTGCTCGGTCCCCTCTATTTACCGCTGCACATCCTGGCGCAGGCAGCGAGCGCGCTTCTCACGCGCGGCCGTCCGATCACCGTCAGCCGCGTCCACGATCTGAACCCGCTCGAGCAGACGTTCATCGCCGTTCCGTCGAGCGCACCGTACGCGCCAGGCGAATCCGACGACGACGTCGCGGACGTGCTGGCCGCCTTCGGCGCCTAGGGTCGCGACCGAAGACTAGGTGACTGGCCCGCGGGGGAGACCAGCCGGGAAGACGTCGCCCGACGGTGGGGTCTGCGGCGCGCCTGCCACCTTCTCGCGCCAGAAGGCGCCCGCGCCGCCCTGGATCGCCGTCGAGGTGGTCCCGCGCGACATCAGCTCTTCCTTGTCGAGGATGGCGTCGGTTCTGCGATAGGTCGGCTTGGCGTGTTCCAGCGTGTCCATGCGAATGGCGTCGCAGGGGCAGGCCTCGGCGCAGAGGCCGCAGACGACACAGCGGAGCTCATCGATCTCGAAGATCTTGGGGCGCTTCTCGATCCGGCCGTCGGGCGCCTCTTCGGGGACGATGGTGATGCAGTGGGCGGGGCAGACGGTCGGGCACATCATGCAGGCGACGCAGCGGACCTCGCCGTCCTCGCGCAACATCAGGCGGTGCAGGCCGCGGTTCCGCTCGGGATACTTGATCTTCTCTTCGGGGTACTCGATGGTCGCGATGTCGGTCTTCTTACGATTCCCGGTCACGTTGCCGAAGAAGTTCTTCACGAAGTGACGGAAGGTGACGCCCAGGCCCTCGGCGATCGCCGGCAGGTAGGCCTGCTGCGCCAGGCTTCCGGGGCGGTTGACGACTTTGACTCCAACGGCCATCGGTTCTCCTTAGATCCAGGTCTGCGCCCAGAGAATCACCAGCGCCGTCACCACCACGTTGGCGATCGAGATCGGCAACAGGCGCTGCCAGCCGAGCCGCATCAGCTGATCCGAACGGAAGCGCGGCAGCGACCAGCGAATCAGCAGCTGGAACGAGCAGAAGGCGAAGACCTTCACCAGCCAGCAGGTGGCCATCACCGCCACGAAGGCTACGTTCGGCAGGTGCTGGAACATGAAGCTGTCGATGGTGCTCCCCATGTGCCAGCCGCCGAAGAAGACCGTGATCATGATGGCGCTGGAGGTGACGATCTCCAGGAACTCACCCAGGAAGAAGAGGCCGAAGCGGAGACCCGAGTACTCCACGAAGTAGCCGATGATCTCCGGCTCACCCTCGGGGATGTCGAACGGTGTCCGCTTGGTCTCGGCGATGGCGGCGGTCAGGAAGAGGATGAAGCCGGCCGGCTGGGTGAAGATCCCCCAGCTCGAGGCGTAGTGGCCGAAGCTGAGGAAGTGGGTCTGCATGTCAGCGATCGCGCCGGGCTCGAGCGTTCCATAGACGAGGAAGGCACCCAGCACCGCCATGCCCATCGTGACCTCATAGGACATCATCTGCGAGGTCGCGCGCAGGCCGCCCATCATCGCCCACTTGTTGTGCGAGGCCCATCCGGCCAGCGTGGCGCCGTAGACCGCCAGCGACGAGATGGCGAAGTAGAAGAGCAGGCCGATGTCGAGCCGCGCGATCTGCAGTCCGACCGGCTCGCCGCAGATCGGGGCCACTTTCAAGATCTCGCCCCAGCAGAGCGGGGGCCCAAACGGAATGATGGCGGCGACGATCAGCGCGGGCGCCATCGCCATGATCGGCGCCCACATGAAGAGAAACTTGTGCGCCTTCGGGGGGACGAAGTCCTCCTTCCCCATGAATTTGAGTGCGTCGGCGAGGAAGTGGGTGATCCCCCAGGCTTTGATGGGGCCGATGTTGGCGCGGTTGGGGCCCAGGCGATCCTGCATCATCGACGACTGCCGCCGCTCGAGCCAGGTGAGGATCGAAGCCAGGGGCATCAAGAAGCCCATGATCATGAAGGCGATCTTGATGAGCGCCGCGACGACGTTGAATCCGAGTGAACCGTATCCCATCGCGTTAGCCTCGAGATCCGGCGAAGCGGAGCTGGACGGGGAGGTAGGCGCGTCCCCAGTCCGCGTCCTTCATGAACGGCAACTTTGTCTTGGCCTCGGCGAACACGGTCTTGGCCTCGGTGAAGTCCATGGTGGCGCCCAGCTTGCGCGCCAGATGGGAGAGGATCTCCCAGCCCGGCAGCGAGTCGCCGGCGGGGGGAACGGCCGCGCGCACCCGCTGCACCATCCCCAGGCGGTTGGTGAACGTCCCGTCGCTCTCGGCCCACTCGGTGAGCGGCAACGCCACCTGGGCGGCGCCGGCGACCGCGTCGCGGTGCGTGCCGATCACCACCAGCGTCTTCAGCTTGTCGAGCGGCAGAGCCGACGGCGCGTCGGCGGCGACCACGCCGTGCGTGCCGACCACCAGCAACGTCGTCACCGCGCCCGACTTGAGGTCGTTGGCGAGATCCAGCAGCGTGCGGAGCCGCCCGGCGCCGATGGCCATCGCGCCGGCGGTGTTGGGGTTCTTGTCGGCGCTGACCAGGATGTCGTCGCTCCACCCCTGATCGAGGCCAGCCAGGTAAGCCTTGCCGAGCCCCAGGTGATCGAAGGTGAGCCGCGCCAGCGCGTAGAGATCTTCGTTGGTCGACTGCGCGCTCATCACCACGCCGACCTCGGCGGGGTTGGCGTCGAGCGCCGCGCGCAGCAGGCGTCCCGCGTCGTCGAGCGCCTTGTCCCACTCGACCGGGATGCCGCCGGAGACCGGCGCCGCCAATCGCTGCGCATGGACGCGCTTGTAGGTGAGGCGCCCCTCGTCGCACATCCAGTGCTTGTTGACCGCCTGGTTCTCGCGCGGGATCAGCCGGTGGATCTTGCCGCGCGAGTGGTGGACCTCGACGTTGCAGCCGGTGGCGCAGCCCGGGCAGATCGAGGGCGTGGTGTAGAGCTCCCAGACGCGCATCGAGAACCGGAAGTCCTTGGAGGTCAGCGCCCCGACCGGGCAGACGTCGACGGTGTTGAGAGAGTAGGGGTTGTCGAGCTTGTGGCCCGGCGCGGTGGTGAGCACCTCGTGGTCCCCGCGGTCCGCCATCTCCAGCTGGTGGTTGTGGGCCACCTCATCGCAGACGCGGATGCAGCGGGTGCAGAGGATGCAGCGCTCCTGATCGAGGACGATGGTCGGCCCCAGGTCGACGACCTTCTCCTTGTGGACCTTGATGCCGTCGTTGCGCGCCAGCTTGGCGTCCCAGTTGAAGTACTGCTTCTGCAGCATGCACTCGCCGGCCTTGTCACAGATCGGGCAGTCGATCGGGTGGTTGACGAGGGTGAACTCCAGCATCTGGCGGCGCACATCGACCGCACGCGGCGAGCGGGTCATCACCTCCATCTTGTCGGCCACCGGCGTGTAGCAGGAGGGGACCGGCTTCGGCTGACCCTTGACGTCGACCAGGCACTGGCGGCAGACCGCCGGCGAGGTGAGGCCGGGGTGATAGCAAAAGAACGGGACGTCGGAGCCGTTCTGGTTGCAGGCCTCGATGATCATCGTCCCCTTGGGGATCTGCAGCGTCTTGCCGTCGATGATCACGGTGACGGTTTCGGGCGGTGTGGTGGTGGTCATCGGCCTTGCCTCATCTGTCACACTCCCCGCCGATCATGTTGATCATGCCGAAGGTCGGGACGACGTCGGCGATGAAGAGCCCCGGCAGCACCTTGGTCAAAACGGCGGTGGCCGGAAAGCAGGGGGGGCGCACGCGGCACTTCCAGGGGCGCCCGGTCCCGTCGGAGACGATGAAGAATCCGAGCTCACCGTTCCCCGCCTCGCTGAAGGAGTACACCTCTCCCGATGGCACGTGGATGCCGTCCATGATGATCTTGAAGTGGGCGATCATCGCCTCGATCGAGTTGTAGGTCTCGCTCTTGGGCGGCAGCGCGATGCGCGGATCACCGTGCATGAACGGGCCGGGCGGGATCTGCTTCAACGCCTGGTCGAGGATCCGGATCGACTGGTGGATCTCCTCGACGCGCACCGCGTACCGGTCGAAGTTGTCGCCGGTAGAGCCGACCGGCACGTCGAAGTCGAAGCGGTCGTAGACGAGATAGGGGTGGTCCTTGCGGACGTCGTAGGCGAGCCCCGTCGATCGGCCCACCGGGCCGGTGATGCCGTAGGAGATCGCGTCTTCCAGGGTGATGATCCCGATGCCGTCCATCCGGTCGCGGAAGATGCGGTTGCGGTCGAGCAGCTTGCTGATGTCCGACAGGACGATCTGCGTGCGGGCCAGGATGCTGCGCAGCTTCTCGTCGAATCCTGGCGGCAGGTCATAGGCGACCCCGCCGATCCGCAGATAGGTCGAGGTGAGGCGCGCGCCGCAGACCTCTTCCAGGAGCTCGAACAGCCACTCGCGCGCTTTGAGCGCGTAGAGGAACACCGTGAAGGCGCCGAGCTCCATCGCCGAGGCGCCCAGGCAGGTCAGGTGATCGGTGATGCGCGAGACCTCGCCGACGATCACCCGGATGTACTGTGCGCGCTCCGGGATCTCCTTGGTGATGTCCAGCAGCTTCTCGACCGCCATCGCGTAGCCGACGTTGTTGAGCATCGGCGAGATGTAGTTGAGGCGATCGGTGTAGGGGAACACCTGCGTCCAGGTGGCGCTCTCCGACTCCTTCTCGAAGCAGCGGTGCAGGTACCCGATCTGGATGTCGGCGCTGGAGATGCGCTCCCCCTCGACCTCCAGCACCATGCGCACGGTGCCGTGCATGGCCGGGTGCGAGGGACCCATGTTCAAGGGGACCGGCTCGGTCGGCAGATCGGGCGCGGTCAGATCCTCGACGTCCTGAAAGCCCAGCACCACCTTGCGCGGGGCGGGAGCGAGCGTGGTCTCGTCGTTGTGCAGCTGGTCGTCCATTTAGTCTCTCGTCGCCGGATTGCGGCGCACCAGCGGCTGCCGCTTCTCTTTCGGGTAGTCCTTGCGCAGCGGATGCCCGACGAACTCCGGGTACATCAGGATGCGGCGCAGGTCGGGGTGCCCCTTGAAGCGCACGCCGTAAAGATCGTAGGCCTCGCGCTCGAACCAGTTGGCCCCCGGCCAAAGACCGCAGAGCGTGTCGACCGAGGGGTCATCCTCCGTCACGCCGCAATAGAGCCGGACCCGGTGCTTGTGCACCACCGAGTAGAGGTGCAGGACCACGTCGAAGCGGGGCGCGTCGGGGTTGCCCCCGTGCATGCCGAGCCGATCGACGCAGGTCAGATCGATGAACATCGCCATCTTCGTCGCCGGGTTGTCGCGCAGGAACTCTCCCACCGCGAGCCAGGCGTCGCGCCGGATGCGCGCCCACTCGTCGCCGTGCGAGGTGCCGCTCTCCAAGATCTCGCCGCCCGTGAACTTCGCCGCCAGCTGGTCGAGGACGATCTGGGCCACCTACTTCTCCACCTTGTTGTTCTGCAGCTTGGGGTGCTCGCCGATCGGGCGGATGGAGACCAGCGGCGCCTCGTAGGTCCCGCCCAGCTTCTCGGCCTTCCGCTGCGCGCTCTCGGCGGCGATGGTGATCTGGCTATGCCCCTCGCCGCGCTGGATCCTCTCCTGAAGCAGGATCAGGCCGTCGAGCACCTGTTCGGGGCGGGGCGGGCAGCCGGGGATGTAGACGTCGACCGGCACCACCTGATCGGCGCCCGGCATGGTCGAGTAGTTCTGGTAGAAGCCGCCGGTCGAGGCGCAGACGCCGAAGGCGACCACCCACTTGGGCTCGCACATCTGATCGTAGATGCGCCGCAGGGCGGGGCCCTGCCGCTCGGTGATGGTGCCGACGATGATCAGCAGGTCAGCCTGGCGCGGCGAGAAGCGGGGGAACTCGGCGCCGAAGCGCGCGATGTCGTACTTGGGCGCGGCGACGGACATGAACTCCATCCCGCAGCAGGCGGTCACGAACGGGTACTGGAACAGCGAAAATTTCCGCGCCCAGTTGGTGGCGTCCGTGACCTTGCTGATCACCCATTCGGCTGCGCTCATGGTGCGTCCGTCCTATTCCCAGCCGATGGCGCGCTTGCGCCAGACGTAGGCCAACCCGACGATCAGGATCCCCATGAACACCACGATCTCGCCCAGGCCGAAGAAGGAGACGCCGCCCGAGCACTTGCCCATGGCGACCGCGCCGGCGCAGGAGAGCTCGCGGTACTTGAGCGCCCAGGGGTAGAGGAACGCCGTCTCGATGTCGAACACCAGGAAGACGATCGCCACCTGGTAGAACTTCACCTCGAACCGGGCGCGCGGGCTGCCGATCACCTCGGAGCCGCACTCGTAGGGGTAGTCCTTGGCCGCGCTCGGCCGGTGCGGGCCGAGGTACTTGGCAGCAGCGGTCAACAGCAACGCGAACCCGACCCCTGCCAGGATCATGAGCGCTGCGGACAGGTAATCTGATGTCATTGAACCCAGCTTCGGATGGTCGGGAAGAGCAAGACCGACGCCGCGATTTATAGAGGGTGCGTGCGAATGAGTCAATCAACCCGTGAGGCGGCCGGCGGTGACCTTTTTCCAGTGTTTGACTTGGGGGCGCCAGATTCCTATATCTAGACGCCCCATGCGCCGCGCCTCATCGCTGCTCCCGCTGGTCGGAGCAATCGCCGCGTGGCTGGCCGCCCCGGCTTGCGCCAAGACCCCGGCCGAGGCGCACTCCGCCACGGCCACCGACCCGGCTGCGGCCACCGCCACCGCCACCACCGCCAAAGCCGGCGACGACACGACCCCGCCACCGGGCGTCGACATCTCGAAGCTGGACGACTTCGGCAAGAAGGTCTTCTTCCGCATCGGCAACGGCGAGCCCTCGGTCTGCGGCCAGGCGCAGAGCCTGCTGGCCTCGGCCAAGGCGAGAAAAGACGGCTGCGCCCGCTCGGTGAACGCCCTCCGTTACGTCGCGCGGCTGGTCGACCAGGGGTACACCGACTCCGAGATCTCCGAGTCGCTCGGAAAGCGCTACCGCCCCGTCACGCCCAAGAAGATCGACGTCTCCGACGCGCCGATGAAGGGGAACCCCAAGGCGCGGATCACGCTGGTCGAGTTCGCCGACTACGAGTGCCCGCACTGCAAGCACTTCCAGCCGGTGCTGCACCAGATCCTCGACGAGTTCCCCAACGACGTGAAGCTCTACTTCAAGCACTACCCGCTGCCCCAGCACACCAACGCGCGCCTGGCCGCCGAGGGGGCGGTCGCCGCGCAGAAGCAGGGGAAGTTCTGGCAGTTCCAGGACAAGCTCTGGGAGCATCAAGATGAGCTCAGTCCCGCCGAGATAGAGAAGGTGGCCAAGGAATCGGGGCTCGACGTCGCCAAGTTCCGCCAGGATCTGGCCTCGGACGCGGTGAAGGCGAAGGTGGAGAAGGATCGAAACGAAGGCTCCTCCATCGGCCTGCAGGCGACCCCCACCCTCTACATCGACGGACGCGAGTACACCGACTCTCGCGACGCCGACAGTCTCCGCGAATGGATCAAAGACGCCCTAGGTTCGAGCTAACTCTCGCGCGCGCGGCGGCGGCCCTGCTGCTGCTGGCGCTCGGCTGCGCGACCACCGGCGCCGAAGGGGCGACCGGGGGACCGGTGGGTGCGCCGTTGCCGCCGCTCACGGTCGATGCGCTGTCGGGCAGGAGCATCAACGTCGCCTCCTACAAAGGCCGCGTGCTGCTGCTCGACGTCTGGGCGTCATGGTGCGACCCCTGCAAGCAGGAGCTGCCGGTGCTCAACGAGATGGCGCGCCGGTTGAAGTCGCAGGGGATCGACATCCTGGCGGTCTCCGTCGATCAGGAGCGCGAGAACGTCGACAAGTTTCTCCGCTTGCACGGCGGCGGCCGCTGGGCGCTCACGGTGGCGCACGATCCGCGTGGTGAGGTCGCGGAGCTGCTCCAGCCCGACAAGATGCCGACCTCCTACGTGGTCGACCGCTCCGGGATCGTCCGCTACGTGAACGCCGGCTTCCTGCCCGCCGACGCCTCGACCATCGAGCACCGCTTGCTCGAGGTCGCCGGCCACTGAGGCCGGCCGTCGTCCCCATGTGTCGTGGAGCGGCCCTGGTCGCCGGGCTCGTCATCTGCGCCTGGAGCGCCCTCGGCCATGCTCAGGTCGATCCGTCGCCGGTTCCCACCCCGGAGCAGCAGGAGCGGGCGCGCAGAGATCTGGCCACCGGCCAGAGGCTGCTCAAAAAAGGGCAATTCGAGGCGGCGCTGGTCAGGCTCCAGGCGGCCTACGCGGTCGAGCCGACCGCAGCGGCGCTGCTCGGTCTCGCGATCGCCGAGCGGGAGACCGACCGGACCCCCGAGGCCTACCGATCGTACGAGAGGTTGCTGGCGGGGCCGCCGGAGGCGCTCTCGTCGGAGGAGCGCGACCGCGCCCAGCGGGCGCTGGGGGAGCTCGGCGCGGTGACCGGGACCGTCAAGCTGACTCTCTCCGAACCGGGCGCGGCCGTCTTCGTCGACGAACGGCCGCTCGACGCCGATGCGCTGGCACATCCGATTCATCTTTCGGGTGGGCGGCACGTCTTCGCCGCCACCAAGCCCGGATTCGAGCCGCTCAACTTCCCCGTCTACATCACCGCCGGCAAGCTGCTGGAAACCGCGCTCACGCTCAAGCCCGCGGCGGGGGCCGCGCCGCCCGCTCAGCCACCGGTGACACCGCCGGTCGTTCAAGTGCCGGTGCCAATGCCACCGCCCTTGTCACCGCCGGCCCCACCGTCGTCCCCGGCCCCGACGGCGCCACCTGCGCCGATCGCGCCGCCGCCCGTCGCTCCTCCGCCGCCTGTCGCGCCGCCGCCGCCTGTCGCGCCGCCGCCGCCCGTCGCTCCTCCGCCGCCTGTCGCGCCGCCGCCCGTGCCTCTTCCCGCGGCGCCGCTCCCCGCCCCGGCGCCGCCGCCCGAGGTCGCACCCCCGTTGCTTACCCCGCCCGAGCCGATCACACCGGTCGCGCCGCTCGCGTCGCCGACGTCGCTGCCACCGAGCGAGACGTCAGGGTCGCCGCCTCCGCCCGTCGCCCCGCCCGCCGACCAGCCGCGCGTCGGTCTGCTGCTCGGCATCCTCACCTTCCCCCGGCCGGTGGAGGGAGAGGTGACGGTGAAGCTCAGCTCTTCGTTCGCGTTGGGGCTGAAGGGGAGCTATCTCCCGGAGTTTTCGCTGCCCGGGATCGACTTCAAGCTCGATCTGAAAGCGGTGGAGGGGATCGTGCGCTGGTTCCCGGGAGACGGCGTCTTCTTCCTGGGCGCGGGGTTCGGCTACCAGAACTTCAAGGCCTCGTTCGGCGAGCTCGTCGACGCCAACGAGCTGACCATCACCGCCGACATGTCCGGATTCTTCGTGCAGCCCCAGCTTGGCCTGCTCTGGATTTCGCAGTCGGGCTTCGCCATCAGCTTCAGCATCGGCCTGCAGATCCCCATCCCGAAGGACCCGGTGATCAGCGCGACCTACCTGGGACAGCCGGTGCCGGACCAGCCGACCGGCACCATCCCCCAGGATGTGGTCAACCAGGCCCAGAGCTCCAAGGACGACATCCAGTCGATCGCCCGCCTCATCGTCAAGTACCCCTTCCCGACCCTCGACCTCCTCAGGATTGGATTCTTTTTCTAGACCACCGGCCCGTCGCCGCGGGCGACGATGGTGTCGCGGGCCATGCGGGGATCGTGGTCGGGGTGATCGAGGTTGTAGTGGAGGCCCCGGCTCTCGGGACGGCGCCGCGCCGATTCGATGATCAGGTCGGCGACCAGAGCGATGTTGCGCAGCTCGACCAGATCGCCGTTGATGGTCACGTTCCAGTAGTAGTCGCGGATCTCCGAGCGAATCAGCTCGATGCGGCGGGCGGCGCGCTCCAGCCGCCGGTCGGTGCGGACGATGCCGACGTAGTTCCACATCAAGCGCCGGATCTCGTCCCAGTTGTGGCTGACGACCACGGCGTCGTCGGGCGAGCCGGCGTCGCCCGAATACCAGGGGGCCACCTGCGCCGGGCGCTCGCTGCGGACGTTGCGGACGTCGTCGGCGGCGCGCGCCCCGAACACCATCGCCTCGAGCAGCGAGTTGGAGGCCAGCCGGCAGGCCCCGTGCAGCCCCGTCATCGAGACCTCGCCGATGGCGTAGAGGTTCTTCACCGTCGACCGGCCGTGCTCGTCGACCAGCACGCCGCCGCAGCTGTAGTGCGCGGCCGGGACCACCGGGATCGGCTGCTTGCGCATGTCGATCCCCAGCTCCATGCAGCGGCGGTGAATGTTGGGGAAGCGCTCGACCACGAAATCCCCCGGCAGGTGGGTCATGTCGAGATCGACGTGGTCGTCGCCGGTCCGTTTCATCTCGGCGTCGATGGCGCGCGAGACGATGTCGCGCGGCGCCAGGTCCTTCATCTCGTGATAGCGCGGCATGAAGGCGGTGCCGTCGCGCAGGCGCAGGATCCCCCCTTCGCCGCGCAGCGCCTCGCTGATGAGGAACGACTTCGCCGCCGGGTGGTAAAGCACCGTGGGGTGAAACTGAAAGAACTCCATGTTGGCGATCCGCGCGCCGACCCGGTAGGCCATGGCCACGCCGTCGCCGGTCGCCACGTCGGGGTTCGAGGTGTAGAGGTAGACCTTCCCCGAGCCGCCGGTGGCCAGCACGACCGCGCGCGCGGTGACCGTCTCGACCTGCCCGGTCCGCTGGTCGAGAAGGTAAGCGCCGAACACGGCGTTGGGGCCGCCGTACTTGGCGGTGGTCAGCAGATCGATCGCCAGGTGATCCGGCAGGAGCGTGATTCGGTCGGCGCGCTTGGCCACACCCCCGAGAAGCGCCTCCTGAATCGCCCAGCCGGTCGAGTCTTTCACGTGGACGATCCGGCGGGCGGTGTGCCCCCCTTCGCGCCCGAGCTCGAGGTGGCCGGCGGCGTCGCGATCGAACGGGACGCCCAGCTCGTTGGCCAGCCACAGGATGTGCTCGGGCCCCTCGCGCGCGCAGATCTCGACGATCTCGCGCTTGCAGAGCCCGTCGCCGACCCGCAGCGTGTCCTCGACGTGGGCGGCGACGCCGTCGTCGGGATCGAGCGCCCCGGCCACGCCCCCTTGCGCATAGGCGGTGTTGGCGTCGGCGGGGGCGCGCTTGGTCGCCACCACCACCCGCCCGTGGGTCGACGCCCGCAGCGCGAAGGTCAGCCCGGCCAGCCCCGACCCGATCACCAGGTAGTCGGTCTCGATCACGCTCGGAGTCTAGCGTGTTACGATCACCGGCGATGCGAAAGGTGACGCTCACCGTCCTCGTCGGGGCCGCGGCGACGCTGGGGGTGCCGGCGCACGCCGGGACCTTCTGGTCGCGCGAGCGCGCCGACGGCGTGGTCGAGTTCACCAACAAGCAGCCGAGCGGCGGCGCCGGCGGTCACTGGAAGGTGCTTTTCAAGGCGGGCCCCGGCAAGGCCTCGGCCCTGCGGGGCGCGACCGATCTCGTCCCGCCCCGCGACGCCTCGCCGACCCGCTACACCCGCTTCGACCGGGACATCCTCGACGGCCAGGCGTTTTATGGGATCCCGGAGTCGTTCATCAGGGCGGTGATCAAGACGGAGTCGGACTTCGATCCCCGGGTCGTCTCCAGCGCCGGCGCCGAGGGGCTGATGCAGCTGCTCCCGGGGACGGCGCGCCTGATGGGCGTCACCGACATCTTCGATCCCCGCCAGAACATCATGGGCGGGACCCGCTACCTCCAGGTGCTGGCGCGGCGGTTCTGCAAGACGCCGGCGGCCGGCGACGATGGGCGGCCGCTGACCGTCTGCTCGTCGGACGAGAAGGTCAAAGTGATCGCGGGCTATCACGCCGGTCCGGCGGCGGTCGAGAAGTACGGCGGCATTCCCCCTTACGAGACCACGCACGCCTACGTCGCGATGGTGCTGCGCCGTTACGACCAGTACCGGATGGCAGCGGGAGCGTCGGCGGAGAAATGAGCGCCGCCCCGTTCGTCGCCCATCTGGCCAGCGCCGGTGAGCTGGTCGCCGCCAAAAAATTCGGGGAAGCCGAAGGAGAGATTCTGCGCGCCCTGTCGGCCTCTCCCGCCGATACCAAGGCGCTGACCTTGCTGGCGCTGGTGCGTTACAAGCTGGGTCGGCTGGAGGACGCGCACGCCACCTACCGGGAGCTCGCGGGCGCGTCGCCGCACGACGCGGGGGCGCGCCGCAACCTGGGTCTCCTGGCGCTGAAGCTGGAGCGGATCGACGACGCGCTCCCCGAGCTGGAGATGGCGGTGCGCATCGCCCCCGGTGACGCGCGCGCCTGGAGCTACCTCGGCTACGCGTACGCCAAGAAGGGCGAGGTGGTCCAGGCGGCCGCCGCCTTTCGCCGCGCCGGGCAAGACGCCCTGGCCAACGAGCTCGATCAGGCCGCCAAGGTGCAGCGCCCGCCGACCCCCATCGCGCGCGGCAGCGGCAGCCTCGGAAGCGGCAGCCTCGGAAGCGGCAGCATCGGACGACCGGTGGCGCTGGCCCCCCCGCTGCCGCCCATGCCGACCGCCGCGGCCGAGAGGCGCCCCCCGAGCTGGAGAGAGCCCGGCGCGCGCCGCCCCGAGGATCTGGCTCCGCTGGCCCCGCTGCGCGCCGAGGCGGCGGCGCACGCGGTCCCGGATGGACGAGAAGCGGGCGCCTCCGCGGATACAGTCGACCCTCCTCAACCGCGCGAGGTCGAGCCCGTGCCGCTGCTGTCCTTCGTGCTGGCGCGGCTCGGGCAGGCGCCGTCGCCGTCGATCCCCGCCGGCGCGCTCCGGCTGGCGATCGCCGACGAGGCCCATGCGCGCGCCGACGCCATCCTGGCCGGCTCGGGCACGCTCAAGTGGGAGCCCGGCGTCCGGCGCGCCCAGGGGCGCGTCAGCACCGAGCCGATGGGCCGGGAGGGTGGGGCGCCGTTCTTTCGCTTCACCGGGGGCGGCGAGATCTGGATCGCCGGCGCCACCAATCGCTGGCTGCCGCTGCGGCTGGCCGACGACGTGCTCTACGTCCGCGAGGATCG
>Ga0210383_10003787_pt1 | contig 13482 bp, 12 predicted proteins | sample IncBWC14OmetaG_FD_160072 | JGI IMG/M metagenome (GOLD analysis project Ga0210383, IMG submission 160072) | Forest soil microbial communities from Barre Woods Harvard Forest LTER site, Petersham, Massachusetts, United States - Inc-BW-C-14-O ...
GGCCGCAGCGGTGGCCAGCTCGGCACCGATCCAGCCGGCCCCGACGATGGCCAGCCGGAGCCCCGGCCTGAATAGGGCCCGCAGGGCCAGGGCATCGTCGTAGTTGCGCAGGAACCGCTGCCGCCCGGGGCCGGCCAGCGCCACCGGCACGGCCCCGGTAGCCAGGATCAGCCGGTCATAGGGGTACTTGTCACGATCGGTGGCCAGGATCTGCGCGTCCATCCCGATGGCGGCTTCGCCGGGCCGGAAATCCACGTCCAGCGCGCCGAAGTCGGCCTGCAGCGACGGGTCGACGCCGTCGTCGGTCAGCACCTTCTTCGATAGCGGCGGCCGGTCGTAGGGCGGCCGTGTTTCCGCCCCGATCAGGGTGATCTGGCCGGTGAAGCCGCGCTCGCGCAGTTCGGTGACGGCGCGGAACCCGGCCAGGCCCGCACCGGCCACCACGACTCGGCCGGCATCGGTCACAGTGCCTCAGGGTACGCGGGCCGGCGAGACCCGGTGATTACCGACGCCACGTGCGCCAAACAACCGTAAAATCATCGCGATGGACGATACCCTGGCCGATCCGCTCGCCGGGCGCCTGCTGGACGGGCGCTACGCGGTGACTGCGCGCATCGCGCAGGGCGGGATGGCCACCGTCTACCTGGCCATGGACACCCGGCTGGACCGCCAGGTGGCGCTCAAGGTCATGCACGCCGAGCTGGCCAGGGACGAGGAGTTCGTCCGCAGGTTCATCGGCGAGGCCAAGTCGGTCGCGCGGCTGTCGCACCAGAACGTGGTCGCGGTCTTCGACCAAGGCTCCGACGGGCCGTTCTTGTACCTGGCCATGGAATATGTGCCCGGGCGCACGCTCAAGGAGATGCTCCGCGAACAAGGCCGGTTCACCCCGGCGGCGGCGCTGGAGATCATGGCCGGCGTGCTCGACGGCCTGGCGGCCGCGCACGCGTCCGGCATCGTGCACCGCGACGTCAAGCCGGAGAACGTCCTGCTGACCGCCGACGGCCGGCTGAAGGTGGCGGACTTCGGCCTGGCCCGGGCGCAAGCGGCCGTCGGGCACACCCGGGCGGGCCTGCTCATCGGGACGGTCGCCTACCTGCCGCCCGAGCAGGTGACCGGCGACAGCACGGGCCCGCGCTCGGACGTGTACTCGGCGGGCGTGGTGCTCTTCGAGCTACTCACCGGGCGCCAGCCGTTCACCGGCGACACCCCGATCGCGGTCGCCTACCAGCACGTCAACCAGGACGTCCCGGCACCTTCCTCGCTGGTGCCCGGAATACCGGCGGCGGTCGACCAACTCGTCCTCGCGGCCACCAGCCGCGATCCCGCGCTGCGTCCGGCTGACGCCGGCGAGTTCGCGCGCGGGGTCCGCCGGGTCCGGGAGGGCCTCGGCGAGCCCAGCGGGCTCACCGGCGTCATGGGAGTCGGCGTCCAGGGTCTGGCCGAAGCGCCCTGGCTCAACCTGGACACGCCCGCCGCCACCAACGGGTGGTGGGCCCGCGGCACCGGAGCCACGCCCGTGGCCGGCCCGTCCGGCACCGGCGCGTGGCGGGTTCCCGACGAGACGGCGCCGCCCGCGAGCGGTCCCGGCACCGGGCCGCTGGGCCCGGGCCTGTCCGCAGCGGGCCAGCCGGCAGCAGGCCAGCCGGCAGCAGGCCAGCCGGCAGCAGGCCAGTCTGGTACCGGGCCGTCGGGCGCCTGGTCGTCCGGCACGGGCGGCTACGGGTCCATGGGGTTCGGGGCGGGTCCGGACGGCCAGGACGGCCCCGGCTCTCGGACGCTGGTCGTGCACCGCCAGGAGGGCGGACGGTACGCGGGCGGCCGGGAGCCGTTCCTGCAGCGCTGGCTGTTCAGCCCCCGGCTCGCGATCGTGGCGCTGATCGTGGCGCTGGGCGTTGGGCTCGGGATCGGCGGCTGGTGGCTCACCTCCGGCCGGTACGCGTCGATCCCGGTCGTGACCAACGCCTCGGTGAGCCAGGCGAGGACCGCGCTGACCATGGACGGCTTCAAGGTCGCCAATGTGTCGTCGGTACACAGCAACGCCATCGCGAAGGGCACGGTGGTCGGCACCACCCCGTCCGGCCGGGCCGCGAAGGGTTCGGCGGTCACGATCCTGGTCTCATCCGGGCCGTTCACCTCCATCGTGCCCAGCGTGAGCGGAGACAAGCTCGCCGCGGCGGAGGCCGCCCTGCAACGGGAACACCTGACCTACAGCGTCGACCGGGTCGGCTCGGACGCCGCGGTCGGCACCGTGCTGGGTACCAAGCCGGCCGCGGGCACGTCCTGGCCGCAGACCAAGCCGGTGACGATCAAGGTCGCCGGCGGCGCGGCGGTGCCGAATTTCTTCGGGCAGAGCCTGCAGGCGGCCCAGCAGTGGGCATCCGCGCACGGCGCCAACCTGCAACATCAGCAGGATCAGAACAGCCAGCAGCCGTCGGGCACGATTACCGGGCAGGAACCCCCGGCCGGCTCGCTATACCACCAGGGCGAGACCGTGGTGGTGAACGTCTCCAGCGGTCCCGCCGAAGTCAACGTCCCAGACGTGATCGGGATGTCGGTGCAGGAGGCGACGCAGCAGCTCCAGGCCGCGGGATTCCAGGCTCAGGTGCAGTCATTCGGACTCGGTGGCGGCAATAACGGCAGGGTGTGGGATTACAGCCCGGTCGGCACGGCGCCGCGCGGCAGCGTCATCCTCCTCGACGTCCTCCCTGGCGGCGGTAACGGAGGCGGCGGCGGCGGCTTCTGACCGACCCACGTGCGCGGGAAGGATCCGCTGGGCTAGGCTGTCTGGCATGCGTCAGCAGTTTTGGTTTTGGTTTGGCTACCGGTCCGGGTCCCGGACGGTCGCCTGCCAGACCTTGCGCTGACAGAAGCGACCTAACGGGAGCCCCGGGCCAACGGCCCGGGGCTTTTCTTATGCGCGACACGCGACACTGAGACTGGAGGCGGACGACATGGTGGTAGTGATGGCGGCGGAGGCCGAGGAGGCTGACGTCGACGGGGTGGTCGAACTGGTCCGCGGGGCGGGCGGCGACGCGTTCGTCAGCCGCGGCGTATCCAGGACGATCGTCGGGCTGGTCGGGGACATCGACCAGCTGGACACGCTGAACCTGCGCGGCATGCCCGGGGTGAGCGACGTGGTGCGGATCACCGCGCCGTACAAGCTGGTGAGCCGGGAGCACCGCCGGGAGCGTTCGGTGATCAGGGTCGCCGGGGTACCGATCGGCCCCGACACGCTGACCGTGATCGCCGGGCCGTGTGCGGTCGAGACCGCCGAGCAGACGCTGGCCTCCGCGCTGATGGCCAAGGCCGCCGGCGCGTCGCTGCTGCGCGGCGGCGCGTACAAGCCGCGCAGCTCGCCGTACGCGTTCCAGGGTCTCGGCGAAGCCGGACTGAAGATCCTCGCCGACGTGCGCACCGAGACCGGCCTGCCGATTGTCACCGAGGTAGTAGACCCGGCGGACGTGGACCTGGTGGCCAGCTATGCGGACATGCTGCAGGTCGGCACCCGCAACATGCAGAATTTCCCGCTGCTGCAGGCGGTCGGCGGGGTGGGCAAACCGGTCATGCTCAAGCGCGGCATGAACGCCACTATCGAGGAATGGCTGATGGCCGCCGAGTACATCGCCCAGCGCGGCAACCTGGACATCGTGCTGTGCGAGCGGGGCATCCGCACCTTCGAGAAGGCGACCAGGAACACCCTGGACATCAGCGCGGTCCCGGTCGCGCAGCGGCTGTCGCACCTGCCGGTCATCGTGGACCCGTCGCATTCCGGCGGCCGCCGGGATCTGGTGGTGCCGCTGTCCCGGGCCGCGATCGCGGTCGGCGCCGACGGCATCATCGTCGACGTGCACCCGCACCCGGAAAGCGCGCTGTGCGACGGGCCGCAGGCTCTGGTGGAATCCGACCTGCGCGAACTGGCCAGCGTGGCGGCCCACCTGTCCCCGCTGGTCGGCCGGACCTTGACCCCGGCCCCGGCGGCGTACCGGCAGGCCGCGCTCACCTGAGCCAGGCGGCGCGGGCCCGGGGAGCTGAGGGGGACGGGCCGGACGCACCACGCTCCGTTCGGCATAAAAAAGGGTTTTACTGGCGGTACTCGTGCGCGCTCAGGGCCAGTTCCTCGGCCAGGTCGGCGGCGTCCAGCCGGCCTTCGATACGACGCAGGTCATCGATCCGGGCCCGGGTCTCGACCCGGCGCGGGGTGAGCAGGGTGCAACAGTCCTGGTCGGGCAGTTCGGAGATGGACAGCGTGCGGATGCGCCGGGCTTCGGCCATGATCTCGGTCTTGTCCCAGCCGATCAGCGGGCGCAGGATCGGCAGCCGCACCGCGTCGTCCAGGGCGGTCAGGTTGGTCAGGGTCTGGCTGCTGACCTGGCCCAGCGAGTCGCCGGTGATCAGCGCGGTGCCGCCAAGCCGCCGGGCCAGCGCCTCGCCGGTCTTGAGCATCAGCCGCCGCTGGGCCACGATCTGCAGCCGGTCCGCGCCGGAGGAGGCCAGGGCCTGCTGCGCCTTACCGAACGGCACGACGAACAGCCGCGAGCCGCCCTGGAACCGGTCAAGTCCGCGGGCCAGCGCGTAGGCCTTGTAGATCGATTCGGGGCCGGTCAGCGGCATGCCGGAGAAGTGCAGGAAGAAGCAGCGCAGGCCGCGGCGCATCATCCGGTACGCGGCCACGGGCGAGTCGATGCCGCCGGACATGAGCACGACGCCGCGGCCGCTCATCCCGACCGGCAGGCCGCCTTGGCCGGGCAGGCCCTCGGTGAAGATGAACACCTCATCCTGATCGACCTCGATGAAGACCTTGGTGTCCGGGTTTCGCAGGTTGACGTCCAGGCCGTGCGCCTCCTGGATCTCCCGGCCGACCAGGACGGCCAGTTCCGCGGAGGTCAGCGGGAAGCGCTTGTCCCGGCGCCGCGGGCGCACGGCGAACGTCCCGGCCTTCTTCGCGGTCAGCGCCACCGCCGCGGCGACGACCGCCTCGGGCGTCTTGGCCACCCGGAGTGGCTGGGCCACGATGACGATGCCCGGGACGTCCCGGACCCGCTCGGCGATCCGGCCGACGGCCGCCGTCCAGCCGTCCGGTCCGCGGCTCTCGCCGTCGGCCACGCGCAGCAGGATGACCCCTTCTCGCTGCCGCATGTCGACCGGGATGCCGGTGTCCCGGAGCGCGGCGCGGATGTTGCCGTGCAGAATGCGCTCGAACTGCTGCCGGTTCCGTCCCTTGAGCACGATCTCGCCCAGCTTGAGTAGCACGCAGGGCTCGTCGCGGGGACGTTCCGCGGCCTGCGCGCGCTGCTCGCCCGGCAAGGACGGGATCACTGGCACCTCCCTAGTGTGCCAGCAGAAATCGGTATCTCGAACGGTTGGTTCCGGCGCTCACGGGGGGCCAGCCCGAGCCCGGAATCGGGTGGTAGCCCCAGTGCCTTCCGCGTGGCTCGCGGTTAGCGTGGCGCCATGAGCATCAGGGATGAAGTCCGGGCCTCGGCGGCCGCTCACGGTGATCTCGGCCCGGGCTACGACACGGCCGTGGCGGAGGGCCTCGTCGAGCGGATCGGCGAGGAGATCGACCGGCGGGTGGACGCACGGATGTTCGGGCATCTGCAGGCTCCGGCGCCGTCGCGGCCGCGCCGCGTCCGGGAGCCTGGCCGACCCGGGGTAGCGGCGGTGTTCCTGGCTCTGGGCTCGATGGGACTCGCCATCGGGGCTACGGCCGCCGTGCTGCGCCCGGGTGTCGACCAAGGTCCGAACGTGAGCGGCGGCCAGGCGGTGCTCATTGCGCTGATCTGGATCGTCATCGGGGTGGTCAACGTGGCCTACGCGCGCCGCAACTGAGACATTTGTGGCGGCCCGCTGCACGTTGTACCGTGCGGACATGGGCAGCGACCACGAGGCGGAGATCCGCGCCTCCGTGGGCGCGCACGATGACCTGGGACCCGGCTACGACGACGCGGTGGCCGAAGGGCTGGTCGAGCGGATCGGCGCGGAGATCGACAAGCGGGTCGAGGCGCAGCTGAGGCGGTACAGCGCGTCGTACGGCCCGTATTTCGCACCGCCCGGCCCGCCGCCGCCCGGTGCTCAGGGGGCTGCCGGGGTGCCTGGGGTTTCTGGGGTGCCTGGGGCTCCGCAGGGTTATCCGGTGCCTTCCGGGTATCCGCACCCCGGTTACCACGGGTATCCGGGGTATCCGGGCTATCCGGCGTACACCGGGTATCAGGCGTACCAGGCACCGGTGGCGGCGCCTGGATGCCAGGCGCCGCCACCGAGCCGGCCGGCCTCACGGTCCCCCGGACAGCACATCGTGGCGATGACCGTCATTGCCCTCGGCTCGATGACGCTCGGCGTCGCGGCCACCGCGATCGCGGCCCACTCCAGAAACGGCGGCGGGCAGGCGGTGATGGTCTTGCTGATCTGGGCCGCCATCGCGATCGTCAACATCGCCTACGCCAGGCGCTGCTGATCCAACCGACCGCTAGTCACGGAGCGGCACGATGTTCGAGCGTTTCACCGACCGGGCCCGGCGGGTCGTCGTCCTCGCGCAAGACGAGGCCAGGGGCCTCAATCACAACTGGATCGGCACCGAGCACCTCCTGCTCGCCGTGATCAGGGAGGGTCACGGGGTCGGCGCCAAGGCGCTCGAGTCGATGCAGATCAGCCTGGACGCGGCCCGGCAGCAGGTCGAGTCGCTCATCGGCCGCGGCCAGAACCCGGTGGGGGATGGGCACATCCCGTTCACGCCGCGGGCCAAGAAGGTGCTCGAGCTGTCGCTGCGCGAGGCGCTGCAACTTGGTCACGACTACATCGGCACCGAGCACATCCTGCTCGGCCTGATCCGCGAGGGCGACGGTGTGGCCGCGCAGGTGCTGGTGAGCTTGGGCTGCGACCTCAACCGCGCCCGCCAGCAGGTGATCCAGCTGCTGCACGGCTACCAGGGCAGACAGTCGGTCCTGTCTACCATCGGTGACGAGCTCGGGGACCGGCTGGCCTCGATGGCCGCACGGCTGGCTGTGATCGAGCGCGTGCTCGGGGACGCGGCCGCGGAAGGCTAGCGGCTCGGGTTCTCCGCGGGCAGGACGGCGCACAGCAGGCGGTTGTCGCCGCGCTGCCACAGCGTGCCGACTTCGGCGAAACCGGCGTGGGTGAGCGCCTCGACGTGGGTGGCGAGCTGGGTCGATTCGGTGCCGTGGTGACCGGCGTCCACACGGCGGCGCGCGCGTTCAGCGACGTGTCCGGACAGCACCGGGTCGGCCGCGACGGCCTCCCACCAGGCGGACCAGCTCTCGGAGTGCCCAGCGGGAAAGCGCCGCTGGTCTTCGCGCTGCCGCAGGGCCAGGTCGAGCCGGGCCAGCGTGGGCGACTCCTTCACGTCCAGGGTGAAGTGATCGCCGTCGAGCAGGAGTCCGCCCGGACCGAGCACGGTGGCCAGTTCGGCGTACATCGCCCGCAGGTCGTGTTCGGGCAGCCAGTGCAGGGCGGTGGTGCTGACCGCCGCGTCCGCGGGCCGGGCCAGGTTCAGCCGAGCAGACCAGCCGGGCTCGCGCAGGTCCAGGTCGATGAGGCGGAGCCCGGGCCGGCCGGAGTAGGCGGCCTGGCCCAGCGCCAGCGACACCGGGTCGGCGTCGATGCCGATGACGGTGGCGCGCGGCAGCCGGTCGAGCAGCCGGACGGCCAGCGAGCCGGGGCCGCAGCCGAGGTCGAGGACCAGCGGGTCCGGGCGCCCGGTCCCCTCTTCGACCGCGTCGATCAGCGCCGTGAACCGGTCCTCGCGATCGGGCAGGCTCTCCTCCTGCTGACGATCCCAGCGCTCGATCCAGTCCAGTGCGGTGTCGCGGTCAAGTTCCGGCACGCCGAGCCTCCCTGTTCTTGGTGTCGTTACTGGCTAAGCTTTCTTTAACAGTAACAACGCTAGAGGCCGAGGTGTAACTGGTCAAGTGAATTTCAACAGTCACACGGATGTGGTGATCAGGGTCGCGGTGGCCTTGGTGAACCTGCTCACGCCCGGCGAGGACCGCGGTCGCGGCTACCAGCCACCCGAAGGGGACGAGCGGACGGCGGCCGTGGGGGCGGTGCTGCGCGCGGGGGGCGGACGCGAGGCCACCTGGGAGGAAGCGGCCGAGTTGTGCTTTGTCGCGGCCGAACTGCGCGGCGTATTCGCGGCGGTCAGCGCGGGGGCCATCGATGACGCCGCCGCCCAGGTCAACGCGGTGTTGATCCGCACCGGCGCCCGGCCCGAACTGGAGCGGCACGACGGGCAGTCCTGGCACCTGCACTTCCACGCCGCCGACAACTCGCTGCCGAACGGATGGGCGGCCGGCTGCGCCACCGGCCTGGCGGTGGTGCTCGGCGGTTCCGGAGCCGACCGGCTGGGCGTATGCACGGCGCCCGGGTGCGACCGGGTGTTCGTCGACACCTCGCGCAACGGCACCCGGCGGTATTGCTCCACGTCCTGTCAGAACCGGGTCAAGACGGCCGCCTTCCGAGCCCGCCTGACCTGACCCCATTGGGGTGCACACTATAGGGGTCAGGTCCTGCCTCCCCGGGATCAGGGCCTGGCAGGGGGCCGGCCTGAATCGGAGACAGTTATGTTCGAGCGGTTCACCAATCAGTCGCGGCGCGTCGTCGTCCTCGCCCAAGAGGAAGCGCGCATGCTCGACCACAACTACATCGGCACCGAGCATCTCCTGCTCGGCCTGCTGCACGAAGGCCGGGGTTCGGCCGCTCGGGCCCTGAAGGCCATGGACGTCACCTTGCAGGCGGCCCGGGACCAGGTCATCGAGATCATCGGCCGGGGCCAGGCGGAGCACTCCGGGCATATCCCGTTCACGCCGCGGGCCAAGAAGTCCCTGGAGCTGTCGCTGCGCGAGGCCCTGCAGCTCGGTGACGGCTACATCGGCACCGGGCACCTACTGCTGGGCCTGATCCATCAGGGCGACAACGTGGCGGTCAAGATCCTGGGCAGCCTCGGCGCAGACCTGAAGGATCTCCGGGCGCGGGTGACCGAGGAACTGCGCGGCAATCCGGAAGAGGGCCAGGACGTGCCTTCGGCCGAGCGCGAGCGGCAGGGGGGCAAGGTATACCTGCGCGGCGAGGTCAAGGGGCTGCTGGACACGATGGACGACCGGCTGAGCGCGATCGAGCGGCGACTGGGCATCACGCCTCCCGTTTCCTCGGCGACGCGCGACCTGGAAATGCGGATCGCCCAGGTCCGCCGGGACAAGGAAGCGGCCATTGACGTGCAGGACTTCGGCCAGGCGGCGGCGCTGCGCGATGCGGAGAAGCAGCTGATCGAGGAGCGGGCGCGCGTCGAGCAGGAAACCGCAGCCGGTGCGGAGAGCGGCGCGGGCGCGGAGGGCGAGGCCGACGTGGTCGTGGGTGCTGAGCCGGACGAGGGGGCGGTGCCCGAGGGCGCCGGGGAGCCTGATGAGCTCGGGCGGCTGCGGGCCCGGGTGGCCGACCTCGAATCGCGGCTGCGCGAGCACGGCATCGACCCCGATGAGCTCGGGGAGGCTCCCGCCGCTGCTGGGTAATGCTCCGGTGGGGCTCGGTGTGCACTGCGGCCCCGCCCGCCCATCGCGTCACATCCGTTTAGCGTGACAGCCAATGGGCGCGACATCCCCAAACCGACGTACGCCCCTCGCGCGGGGCGGTCTCATGATCATGGGTCAAAGTGGGCCGTATTTGGCCAAAACGACCCATGATCATGCTCTGCGTCCGAAATGTCTTAACCTGAAGTCAGCACATAACGGGTTACATCTCGGGTGCGCAGGCACCCGCTTAGCTCCGGGCCACGGCCCGCAGCGCCTCGCCGAGCGCCACAGGAGAGCATTCAGCCAGCCACTTCATCCTCGGCACCCTATCCGGCGGCCGCCGACCCAGCCTGGCCGCGCGGGTGGTCATTTTCCGGCGGTTCGGGGGCCGCTCGGGGCGCCCGAAAATGTCATACCCCCCTCGTAACGTGGGGGCATGAACCCTCCACGGAGACGCCGCGCCAACCCGCCGGACCAGCGGTGCCGGTGCGCGGAATGCGATGCGACGGCCGAGGGCATCGCCTTCGACCCGGAGGCCTGTATGCAGGCCATCGACGATGACATTCATGCCGTCGGCTGGTCGGTATCTGGGGTGCTGGGCGACGAGATCGCGCCGCCCTGGGCGTACACCATCGGCCTGTGGCTCAGCCATCAGGGTCCGGAGCTGACCATGTTCGGGCTTCCCGTCGAGCACATGACGATCATCTTGAACTCGATCGGCGAACGCATCGCGAACGGCGCGGTCATCGAAGCTGGCGATGAGCTCGACGGGATCTGCCCGTGCTCGCTGGCGATCCGGCCGGTCCGCTCGAGCTGGCGGTCGACCACCCTGTTCGCCGTCTCCGACCGGTACTACGGCTACATCCGGCCGGCCTGCCTGCAGGTCGTCTGGCCCGACCGGAAGGGCCGCTATCCCGGGGATCCGGGCTTCCAGCCTCGGTACGAGGGCAGGCAGCCGATGCTATGGCTGCCCCGTGAGGATCACCCGCCGGGCGTGTGGACCCGGATCGACCAGCTGTGCTGACCAAGGACCAGGGACCAGGGACCAGGGACCCGGCAGGCGCTTAGCCGGGAAAACAAATTGCCGCTCGATTGTGTTGCTAGCTAGCGTCAATGAGGTAGGAACGCCGGCCGCAACGGCCGGCGGTTGCTGGAAAGGACCAAGCCGATGTCGCGGGGTGGGCTCCTCCGCCGGTTCCCCGTGCTGGCGATCCGGGACTTTCGGCTGTTGCTCGCCGAGCGGCTGGTCGCGCCCGCCTCGGTCGGGTTCTCCATGGTGGGCGTCTCGTTCGCGGTGCTGCGGGCTACGGGCTCGGTCACGGACCTGTCCTACGTGCTCGCGGCCCAGATCGCGCCGGCGCTGGTGTTCGCGCTCGTCGGCGGGGTGGCGGCCGACCGGTTCCGGCCGCAGCGGGTGATCATCGCGGCCAACCTGCTCATGGCGGTCGGCGAGGGGACGTTCGGCGTGCTGGTGCTGACCGGCCATCCGCCGCTGTGGGCGATGATCGGGCTGGAGGCGCTGACCGGCACTGGGATCGCGGTGTTCTACCCGGCCTCCCAGGCGCTGCTCCCCCGGGTGGTCCCCCGCGGCATGCTGCAGGACGCCAGCGCGATCAGCCGGCTGGCCATGAACACCGGGCAGATGTCCGGTGCGGCCGCAGCCGGCCTGCTGGTGGCAGCGGCCGGACCGGGCTGGGCGCTCGCGCTGTGCGGGATAGGCATGGTGGGGACGGTGCCGATGCTGCTATCCATCCGGGCCCGGGCCGTCGGATCGGACGCATCCGAACCGGCGACGTCCGGGCTGTTCCGCCAGCTGCGGGAGGGCTGGTCGGAGTTCCGCTCGCACACCTGGCTGTGGGTGATCGTGGCCCAGTTCAGCGTCGTGATGATGGCCTGGTACGGAGCCTTTTCCGTACTCGGCCCGGTGGTGGCCCGGGCGCACCTGGGCGGCCCCGCCGCCTGGGGCGCCATCACCGCCGCCGACGCGCTCGGCCTGATCGCCGGCGGGCTGGTGTCGCTGCGGGTCACGCCACGTCGGCCCATGCTGTTCGTGGTGCTCACCGGGGGCGCGGTGGCGGTCTCGCCGCTCTCGCTGGCCATGATCTTGCCGCTGCCAGCCGTGTGCGTCGCGTCGTTCGGCCTCGGCGTGTTCGTCGAGATGATGATGGTCCAGTGGACGGTGGCACTGGCCCGGAATATCCCGCCGGCCAAGCTGGCCCGGGTCTCCTCGTACGACGTCCTCGGCTCGGTAATGGCCATGCCCGCCGGGGCGCTGGTCGCGGGCCCGCTGGGCGCCGCGATCGGGATCTCCTCGGCGCAGTACGCGGCCGCGGCCGCGATCGTCGTGGCCTCCGCGCTGGCACTCATCCCCCGCGACATCCGCACCATGCGCGGCGGTGATCCCGAGCTTCCCCCAGTTCCCGACGAGCCGACCGCAGAACTGGAAGCCGCGCTCAGCTAACCAGCACGGCGGGGCCCCCGTGGCACCCGCCGTGCTGGTTAACGTCTCAGACGTTCTTCTGGTAGGAGCGGAACGTCACCACCGACACCGCCACGCACACCACGGCGAGGACCAGCAGGCCGCCGCAGCGGACCGCGATCGCGCTCCAGTCCGGGTGAACCGAGACCGCGGACCGGCCGATCTGGACCACCCAGTTGAGCGGGTTGCGCGACGCGATGGCCTGCATCCAGCCCGGCATCAGCCGGGTCAGCATGAACGCCGAGGACAGGAATATCAGCGGGAGCATGAAGAACGTGTAGATGCCGATGATCGCCTCACGGGACCGCAGCAGCATGCCGACCGCGTTGGACAGCGCCCCGAACACCACGCCGACCAGGATCGACGCCGCGACCAGGACGGCCACTCCGGCGACCCCGCCGTGGTAACGGGCCCCGCCGGCCAGGCCCAGGCCGATGATGATCAGGGACTGGACGGTGGTGCTGACCGCCTGCTCGGCCACGGTGGCGTTCATGATCCCGACCCGGCTGGCGGGCGCGACCAGGAACCGGTTCAGCGTGCCCCGGTCGATCTCCTCGATCATGGTCATGCCCGCCCACATGTTGTTGGACATGGCGTTCATCGCGATCAGGCCCGGCACCAGGTAGTCCAGGTACGTGCCGCCGAAGGCGAAACCCGGGATATCGATGATCTTGCGGAACAGCTGCCCGAACAGGAACAGCCAGATCACCGGCTGCACCACGCTGAACGCGAGGACCCAGGGCTGGCGCACCAGGGCGTGCAGCTTCCGGCCGGTCAGGTACCAGGTGTGCACCAGGGTCGTGCCGAACGGCACGGTGTTGGCCGGCGCGGCCGGGATCGCCGTGCCCGACGGCACGGACTCGAGTTGCGCGGTAGCCATTACTTGCTCGCCTCCACCAGTTCGCGATCGCTGCGATCGTCCGGAGTCTCGGATTCGCTATAGCGGCGCCCGGTGTGCCGCAGGTACACGTCGTCGAGCGACGGCCGGGCTACCGCCACCGAGGAGGCGTTGATCCCGGCGCGCTGCAGTGCGCCGAGCACGACCGGGACCGCGGCCGCGCCGTCGTCGCTGCGGGCCGACACGTTGCGCCCGGCGATGACCACGTCCCGCACCTCCGCCAGGCCGGCCAGCACGCTCCGGACCAGGCCCGCGTCGACGTCGGCGGGCAGCTCGACCTGCACCGCGTCGCCGCGCAGCTGGCCCTTGAGCCCGTTCGGGGTGCCGGTCGCCACCACCCGGCCGCGGTCCACGATCGCCAGCTGGCTGGCCAGCCGGTCAGCCTCTTCCAGGTAGTGCGTGGTCAGCAGGACGGTCATCCCCTCACCGCCGGCCAGCCGCGCGATCTCCTGCCACATGGCAGCCCGGGACTCGGGGTCCAGGCCGGTGGTCGGCTCGTCCAGGAACAGCACCGCGGGCCGGTGCATCAGGCCGAGCGCGACGTCCAGCCGGCGCTGCATGCCGCCGGCGTAGGTCCTGACCAG
>Ga0210383_10003789_pt1 | contig 13481 bp, 10 predicted proteins | sample IncBWC14OmetaG_FD_160072 | JGI IMG/M metagenome (GOLD analysis project Ga0210383, IMG submission 160072) | Forest soil microbial communities from Barre Woods Harvard Forest LTER site, Petersham, Massachusetts, United States - Inc-BW-C-14-O ...
AGGCTCTCGCTTTAGCAATTGTTCGATGGCCGCGTAGTCGAGTTCGGGAGCAGCCACGGCGTTCAATAGTTCGAGTTGCAGCAGCTTGTCGCCGGGAATCTCGCGCGTCTCGATCATGGAAGGCTTACAGAAAAAATAGCCCTGAAAATAAGAGAAGCCAAGTTGGCGGGCTTCCGCCAACTCCTGTTCAGTTTCCACTTTTTCGGCGAGGAGGGAAGCTTTCCCGCCGGCATATTTCCTGGCCAACTGTTCGCGAGCGTCGGCGCCCAGCAAACGGAAATCGACTTTGAGAAATTGCGCCAACCCGACCAGGGGAGCCATTTTCGGCTGGTCCACGAAATCGTCGAGCGCCAGGGTGTAGCCGGCGGTACGTAGTTCGCGGCAGATGGCCACGATTTCGTCCGTGGGATTCACCGTTTCCAGAATCTCCACGACGATACGGTCAGGCGGGAGAAGCTTGGCGGCCCCTAGGCGCAGTGCCAGTTCATCGACATTCACAAAAGCGCGGGCATGGCCGGTGAGATTTTGCAGGTCAAACAGCGTCATCGAATCGGCTATGACGCTCGAGGAGGCGTTACGGTAAGGCTGGAAATAATTCTCCGGACCGCCGCGGAACAGCAGCTCGTAGGCAAACACCTGGAGGCGTTTGTCAAAAATAGGTTGGCGCGCAATAAACCGTTCGTGCATTCGGACACTCCTCGCCCGAAATCAATCGACGTATTTTTACGATACGGTACCACCAAGGCAGAGATTCACGCCCTGGGGAAAGGGAGGGTTCCGTACGAAACTGCTTTTTCCTAGACCGGGGCTGACATGGAGCCGAGGAATTCGTTGTTGGACTTCGACTTGGTCAAGCGGCTGAGGAGCAGTTCCATGGCTTCGACGGTCGAAAGCGGGCTGAGCACCTTGCGCAGCACCCACACGCGGCTGAGCTCATCAGGTGGGAGCAGGAGCTCATCCTTACGCGTGCCGGAACGCTGAATATCGATAGCCGGGAAGACGCGTTTGTCGGCGAGCCGACGGTCCAGATAAATTTCCATGTTACCGGTGCCTTTGAATTCTTCGAAAATGACGTCGTCCATGCGACTGCCGGTGTCAATCAACGCAGTGGCGATGATGGTCAGCGAACCGCCTTCTTCGACGTTGCGTGCGGCGGCGAAAAAACGGCGCGGGCGCTGCAAGGCGTTGGCATCAATACCGCCGGAGAGCACTTTGCCTGAAGGAGGCGTGACGGCGTTGTAAGCGCGAGCGAGACGGGTGATGGAGTCGAGGAGCACGACTACGTCGCGCTTGTGTTCGACGAGGCGCTTGGCCTTTTCCAGAACCATTTCCGCCACTTGAATGTGGCGCTGCGGCGGTTCATCGAAGGTGGAGCTGATGACTTCGCCCTTCACAGTGCGCTGCATGTCCGTGACTTCTTCGGGGCGTTCATCGATGAGAAGAACGATGAGAGCGACTTCTGGATGGTTTACGGTGATGGAATTGGCGATGGATTGCAGCATCATGGTCTTACCGGTGCGTGGCGGCGCGTTAATCAAACCGCGCTGGCCTTTGCCAACAGGGCAGAGAAGGTCAAGCACGCGTCCAGTGAGGTTTTCCTTAACGGTTTCCATCTTCAGGCGGCCTTGAGGGTAAAGCGGCGTGAGGTTATCGAAGAAAATCTTGTTGCGCGCGACTTCGGGATCTTCGAAATTGACCGCTTCGACTTTGATTAGTGCGAAATAGCGTTCGCCATCCTTGGGAGGCCGCACCTGGCCGGAAACGGTGTCGCCGGTGCGCAGATCGAACTTGCGGATCTGCGAAGGAGACACGTAAATGTCGTCCGGGCCGGGAAGATAGTTATATTCCGGGGCGCGAAGGAAGCCGAAGCCGTCCGGGAGGCACTCGAGAACGCCTTCGGAGAAGATTAAGCCGCTTTTCTCCGTTTGCGCGCGGAGGATCTGGAAGATCAACTCCTGCTTGCGCATGCCGCTGGCGCCGGGAATATTCAATTCCTTGGCGATCTTAGCCAGATCGGTGATGTTCTTTTCCTTGAGCTCAGCAAGGCTGATGCTCACTTCTTTATTTGCTTCGGAGTTGGTTTCTTTTGCCATATATCCTGACTTTAGTGATGTGGTGATGATGGAACTTGACCGTATTTTTCCGGAACTGGACCGCGTGGTGGTATACCTTCCAGCGGCACCGACACGCCGCCAGGGCGGGCAAACCAGACTGTCTTCAACCGGAAGCAGCTCCAGACCTGAACCAATCAGCAGCCCGCGGGTGCAGGCCGTGCCTGAAAGACTGCTTAGTTGGTCAAACTCGTGTCTTTATCGGCGCCAGTGTACGGTTCGGCTACAGGCGCAACCCCAGGGTGTTCCAGCGGCACAATCGGCCGTTCCAGCGCAATCTGCAACACTTCATCCATGGTTTCCACGGCGTGTATCGTCAGGCTGGAGAAAATCTCCTGGGGGATTTCCGCAAGGTCTTTCTCATTATCCTTCGGAAGTATGATGGTACGCAAGCCCATTCGATGGGCCGCCAATAGCTTTTCCTTGACGCCGCCGATGGGCAGAACTTTGCCGCGCAAGGTGATTTCGCCGGTCATGGCCACATCGCAACGCACTGCATTGCGGGTAAGCGCGCTGACAATGGAAGTGCAGATGGTGATACCGGCGGAAGGGCCGTCTTTCGGAATGGCGCCCTCGGGCACGTGGACGTGAATGTCCAGCGTGCGATAGAAATCTTTTTGCAGGCCGAACTGGTCCGTGCGCGACCGAACATAGCTCATGGCGGCTTGCGCGGATTCTTGCATTACTTCGCCGAGTTTGCCGGTGGGTGTAAGGCGGCCTTTGCCTTCCATGATGGTTGCTTCGACGGCGAGTACGGAGCCACCGACTTCCGTCCACGCAAGACCTGTGGCCAGGCCAATTTCATTTTGTTTCTCCAGCCACATTTCACGGTACTTCAGGACGCCGAGGTAGTCCTTGATGTTGTCGGGCGTGATTTCGATTACGGTTTCGGGACCTTCGGTAACCACGCGGCGCGCCATCTTGCGCGCGATGTTCTGAATTTCGCGCTCGAGGTTACGCACACCAGCTTCGTGGGTGTAGTGCCGGATCAGGTGGAGCAGACCATCGTCGGTGAGCGTGAGGTTTTTCTCTGTCAAGCCGGTAGCTTCGCGCGCGCGCTTTACCAGGAAGCGCTTGGCAATTTCAAGCTTCTCCTGCTCGGTGTATCCAGGCAGGCGCAGGATTTCCATGCGGTCCTGCAAAGGCTGCGGAATGGTGTGCAGCACGTTGGCTGTGCAGACGAACATGACCTTGGAGAGATCGTATTCGACGTCCAGGTAATGATCCGTGAATGCGTGGTTCAGCTCAGGATCGAGGACTTCCATAAGAGCAGCGGACGGATCGCCACGGAAGTCGGTGGACATTTTATCGACTTCGTCCAGAACGAAAATCGGATTTACCGTGCCAGCCTTCTTCATCATCTGAATGATCTGGCCGGGCAAAGCGCCGATATAGGTACGGCGATGCCCGCGAATTTCGGCTTCATCGCGTACGCCGCCGAGGGAAACACGGACGAATTTGCGGCCAGTGGCATGACCGATAGACATGGCAAGCGAGGTTTTGCCGACGCCCGGAGGTCCGACGAAGCACAGGATTGAGCCCTTTGGATTTTTCACCAGTTGGCGCACAGCGAGGAATTCCAGGATGCGTTCCTTGACCTTTTCCAGACCATAGTGCTCGTTATTCAGAATTTCTTCAGCCGCTTTGATATCGCGAATTTCCTTGGAACGCTTTTTCCAAGGCACAGCGATCAGCCAGTCCACGTAATTGCGGCTTACAGTGGATTCTGCGGACATAGGTGGCATGAGTTCCAGACGTTTCAGTTCCGCTATGGCCTTTTCATGCACTTCTTTCGACATGCCGGCGGCGTCGATCTTTTTCTTCAGTTCTTCAACTTCGTTCTTTTCGCCACGGCCCAGTTCTTTCTGAATGGCTTTCAGTTTTTCGTTGAGGTAATACTCTTTTTGCGCGCGCTCCATTTGGCGCTTCACGCGGGTATTGATATTGCGGTCGACGTTCAGCTTTTCCAGCTCGATTTCCAGAATATCGGCGACGCGGTTAAGGCGTTCGAGAGGATCGGCGGTTTCCAGCAGATCCTGCTTCTCGTCCACAGGTAGCTGAAGATTGGCGGCGATGGTATCCGACAAACGCGCGGGATCGTCGACGCGAGCCGCGGCGATCATCGTGTCGTAATTCAGGCTCTGAGAAAGTTTGATGAACTGCTCGTAGAGGTTGGTGACCTTAGTAACGAGCTGTTCGACCTGGGGAGTTACTTCGATGCGAGCCGCCAGAAGGCGAAGATTGGCGCGGAAGAAACCTTCTTCCGTGTTGATGGAGACGGCGCGAGCGCGCTCCACGCCTTCGACGAGAACCTTTATATTGCCGTCGGGCAGCTTCACGCTTTGGACGATATTGGCCAAAGTGCCGACCGCGTAGATTTCCTCGGGCTTGGGATCATCGATGGAAGCGTCATGCTGGGTGGACAGGAAAATCTTCTTGTCACCTGCAAGGGCCTCTTCGAGCGCGCGGACGCTGGCTTCGCGCCCGACGATGAACGGCGTCATCTGTTGCGGAAAGATGACCATATCCCGTACCGGCATCATGGGTACGCGCTTCAATTCCTGTTTTTCCCGGTTGAACATGCAGGCCCCTGAAACTCCCTCAGTTGCCCAAAGCGGCCGTTATCCAGCCTTTTCGAGCAAAGTCCAATTGATCTCGCGACCGCGCACCATGTCGGCGGTGACGACGAAGTCGCGCACTCTCTTCTGCATCGGCAGGTGATACATCAGTTCCAGCATGAGGTCTTCGAGGATCATACGCAAGCCGCGCGCGCCAACTTTGCGCTGAAGTGCCAACTCCGCCACGGTCTCCAGAGCGTCGTCGGTAAAGCGCAGGCGCACGTTTTCGAACTCGAAGAGCCTCTGATATTGCTTTAGCAAAGCGTTCTTGGGCTCGGTGAGAATCTTCATGAGAGCGCCCTTATCCAGGTCGCTCATGACTCCGGCGACGGGCAAGCGGCCCACAAATTCGGGGATGAGCCCGTATTTGATCAGGTCGGTTGGCTGGACTTGTTCCAGCAAATCCGTGTTACGGCGTTGCGCGGTGGTCGGAGCCGCATCGGTATGAAAACCGAGAGACCGACGGCCGACGCGGCGCTCGATGGTCTTCTCCAGGCCGACAAATGCGCCGCCGCATATAAATAGGATGTTCGTGGTGTCCACAGGAGTAAATTCCTGGTGCGGATGCTTGCGGCCGCCCTGGGGAGGCACGTTGGCAATGGTGCCTTCGAGAATCTTCAGCAAAGCTTGCTGCACACCCTCGCCGCTGACGTCGCGGGTGATGGACGGATTTTCGTCCTTCTTGGCGATCTTGTCGATTTCGTCAATATAAATGATGCCTTGCTGGGTCTTCTGAACATCACCGTCAGCCGCTTGCAGTAGCTTGAGGATGATGTTTTCGACGTCTTCACCAACGTATCCCGCTTCGGTGAGCGTGGTGGCATCGACGATGGCAAACGGAACATCCAGCATGCGCGAAAGCGTCTGCGCCAGGAGGGTTTTGCCGGTTCCGGTTGGACCGATTAACAGAATATTGGACTTGCTGAGTTCCACTTCGCCTGGCTGCTTGTTCAGGAAGATGCGTTTGTAGTGGTTATAGACAGCGACAGCGAGCTTCTTCTTGGTGCGATCCTGCCCAATGACGTAGCTGTCCAGAAACTGTTTGATCTCGGGAGGACGTGGCAGCCGACGAGCCGGTGCGGCGGCTTGCTCGCGCTTTTCGTCTTCCAGAATGGTCTGGCAAACGCCCACGCACTCGTTGCAGATGTACGCGCGAGGGTAGTCGGAAGGCGAACTGATCAGCTTTTCTACCTGTTCCTGCGTTTTGTGGCAGAAGGAACAGCGAAGCGGTTCGTCTGGGCTATATTTTTTCACGTTTGAGCAGGCCTCTCCTCAAGGTCGGTTCCCTGAAGCCATGAAACCTCATTGTAGGCCGAAATTATCTCCGGCGAAACAGAATATCGCACCCGATGCCGTCTATCAGGAACTCGCTGTGGACAACTTTGAATCAGGAGAAACCACCCTGGCGAATGACCTGTCTCGCATATCGCAATAGGCCAATACAGAAATTCCTAGCGATGCTTGAAGATGATCTCGTCGATCATCCCGTAATCCTTTGCCTGGTCCGGATTCATGATGTAATCGCGCTCGACATCCTTTTCGATGCGCTCCACCGGCTGACCGGTATGTTTCGACAGGATCTGGTTGATGGTCGAGCGCATGCGCAGGATTTCCTTGGCATGAAGGTCGATGTCCGTGGCCTGCCCCCCGAGGCCGCTCATCCACGGCTGGTGAATCAGGATGCGCGAGTTCGGCAGTGAAAAGCGTTTCTTGGGAGCGCCGCCGACCAGCAGAACCGCGGCAATCGAGGCCGCCTGGCCCACGCAAGTAGTCACGACATCCGGCTTGACGAATTGCATGGTGTCATAAATCGCGAAACCGGCGGTGATGGAGCCGCCCGGCGAATTGATGTACAGCTGAATGTCCTTTTCCGGATCTTCCGCCTGCAGGAACAACATCTGCGCGGTGGCCAGATTGGCGACATGGTCGTCGATAGGCGTGCCAATAAAAATGATGTGCTCTTTCAACAGGCGCGAGTAAATGTCATAGGCGCGCTCGCCGCGGCTAGTCTGTTCTACAACCATCGGCACTAGAGTGGTGGCGCGATATTGCGGATCGTCGTCGAAGTTTTTCATGTGAGAGAGTTTGCCTGTAAAGCCGGGGTTGGAATCACTTGGCGCTTGCCGCGACTGTTTTGACCCGCGCATTTTGCGCCAGCCAATCCACGGTTTTGTCACTGCGCAGCTTCGCTTTCATCCTATCGAGCGCACCCTGCTTTGTCAAACGGGCGCGAATCGCTTCGGCGGATTCGCCACTATGGCTGGCGGCGTGTTCCAGTTCGTGCTGCAGTTCTTCCTCGGTGACGTCGATCTTTTCCTCTGTGGCGATGCGATCGATCACCAATTCAGCCTTCACGTCATCCTTCGCGCGCTCTTCCTGGCGCTTGCGCAGGCTAACCCAGTCGACATTCACCGCCCTGGGATCCACGCCTTGTTGCGCCAGGGAACGAACCACACGCTCGAGTCGCACATCCATTTGATGCTCGACGAGCGATTCAGGCACAGGGAAATCGTGGAGCTTAACCAGTTCGGCGATGATTTTCTCGCGCTGCAATTCTTTCTGGCGATGATCGCGTTCGTGCTCCAGGCCTTCGCGGACTTTGGTCTTTAATTCGTCGAGAGAAGTGGCATCGCTGACATCTTTGGCGAATTCGTCGTTCAGTTCGGGGAGCTTTTTGGTCTTGATGCCGAGGACGTCCACGCTGTAGTTGAATTTCTTGCCGGCGAGCTTGGCGTCAGGATAGTCGGCGGGATATTCCACGTCGAAATTCTTGTGATCACCGATATTGGCGCCGCGCAAATTCTCATTGAAGGGCTCCATGGTCTCTTCGGCGCCAACGTGACAGAGCACGCTCTCGGCCTGCAGCGGTTCGCCTCCGCCTTCCGGCGTGCCAAGGAGTTTCACCTGGACGAAATCGTCGTTCTCCACCACGCGGCCTTCCACGGGTGCGAACGTGGCGGCGCGCTGCTGCATTTCCGCGAGGGTGTTGGCCACGCTTTCGTCGGTGATGGCCATTTCGGGCATCTCGATTTCCATGTTCTTGTAGTCACCCAGCGCAAATTCCGGCAGCACTTCAAACGAAGCGCGGAATTTCAGCGGCTGGCCTTCGTTGTACTCGAGTTTGTCGACTTGCGGCTGGGAAACGGGCGTGAGCTTCTGTTCGGCGACGGCCTTTTCCACGTGTTCCGGCACCAGCGTCTGCAGCACTTCGCCCTTGATGTCGCTGGCGAAACGTTTTTTGATCAGCGAAATCGGCGCCTTTCCGGGACGAAATCCGGGCACACGCGCGATCTTGGCAAAATCCTTAGCGACTTTTTCCGTGGCTTTGGTTACTTCCTCAGCCGGAATTTCCAGGTCCAATTCTTTCCGGCACGTTGCTTCCGCCATCTCAAGTTCTCCCTTTTTGCAGATCCAAAGTTATTCATGGCCAGACGACCGCGGCCATTGCGCGCAAGATACACGAATTGCGATTCTTACCCCGCACCACCATTTTGCGGAAATTTCTGGAATCACCCTGTGGTAATCCGGCGGGCTATAACCTGCATAGAAATTATAGGTTAGCAGCGCGCGAGGGTCAACGAAGCTCGAAGAAACGCGGCGTCTCCAATGCGGGCAGGCTATCTCCATAGTCAGACGCTTAACGCGATTTTCCGGGAATGGCTGGAACAATTCACCACTCGGAGCGGCAGGAATTTGACGCTCTGATGCGCCGGCCAAAGCATGTTAAGTCCGGGAGGCGCTGCAGCAGGGACGAGATGAATGAGCGGTAAGTTCTTTCTGGACACCAATATATTCGTTTACTCCTTCGATGGGACCTCATCTAAGAAGGCTCAACGTGCTGGGCCGTTGATCCGCCAAGCGATACAGCCGGAAACGGAATTGTGAGCTTTCAGGTTGTCCAGGAGTTTTTCAATGTGGCCCTGCGCCGCTTTGCGGAACCCATGACCCACGCAGACGCGGAGCAATACCTATCCACGACGTTTCGCCCGATTCTTGCCATGCACTCCTCTCAGGCTTTGTATGAGGAGGCTCTGCGCATCGCGGCCAAGTTTAAATCATCTTGGCATGATTCCCTGGTAATCGCCTCAGCAATCGAAGGACAGTGCGAGGTGCTGTACACCGAGGACCTTCAGCACGGTCAGCAGATGGGCAACCTGCGAATATCCAATCCCTTCTTCAATGTTTGAAAGAATCAGGCGATCAAAAGGACCGACGAGAGTTTCTCGGGACACAGCGTTGCTACGGGAGAGCGAAGGCTAACACGTAGTCGCCTTGCTTTGTGCCGAGCTTGCCGTGGCCTCCGGCGGCTATCACTAGGTATTGTTTGCGGTTGATCGTGTACGTCATGGGCGTGGCCTGGCCTCCGGCGGGTAATTGGTATTTCCACACTTCCTGGCCGGAATCGGAATCGAAGGCGCGCAAGAAATTGTCCATGGCTGCGGCGGTGAATACCAACCCTCCGGCCGTTACCATGGGGCCGCCGAGGGTGATCGTTCCCGTATTCTTGCCGGGGAGGTAGCTTCCCAACGGCACGTCCCAAGCTTTTTTCCCGGTGAACAAATCCACGGCCGTTACTGTGCCCCAGGGCGGAGGATTGCAGGGTAGGCCGCTGGGCGCAAGCAATGGGGTGCGAAATATGCCGAAGGGCGCTCCGGCCTGGCGCGCGAACTCTCCGTGCAGGCGGTCGGATTCCGGGGCGTTGGCGCGTGCGTCCTGGAATTTGTCGCGTGGGATGAGCTTCACGAAAATAATCAGGCGATTGGTGTCCACAAAAAGCAGGTGGAGCTGCGGATCATAGGCCGCGCTGCCCCAGTTCACGCCTCCCACGTTGCTGGGGAATACCATTGTTCCCTGGAGAGTGGGTGGAGTAAAAATTTCTCCGGTTTTTGCCGCTTTGATTTTCTCCTCGCACCACTGGCGTTCCTGCTCGTCTTTGCCCCAGGCATCCGCGGGCGAAAGCGTCTCTGGCACCAGTGAAATTGTTGAAGCGGGTTGCGTTGGCCAGGATTCTTCTCCGGCAATGTCGCTCTTGGGTACGGCCTGTTCGTGAACTGGCAGGAGCGCCGCACCGGTCAATCGATTCAACACAAACACGCGGCCGGTCTTGGAAGTGATGGCGATCGCGGGCGTGCCATCTTTCCAGGTGAACAGTGCAGGCTGTGAAGCCACGTCGTAGTCCCAAAGGTCGTGGTGGATCACCTGGAAGCCCCACACAAATTCGCCCGTGGAAGCTCTCAGCGCGATTACGGAATCAGCCCACTTGTTGTCACCTTTGCGGATGCCGCCGAAATAATCCGGGCTGGCGCTACCGGTGGGGATGTAGACGAGACCGTGTTCTGGATCGACGGAGAGCGTGGACCATGCATTTCCGGCGCCCGTGCGAGGATTCGTTTGAGCGGCCCAGGGAGCGATGGGATCCCATGACCAGCGCAGCGCTCCGGTGCGCACGTCAAACGCACGGACGATCCCGCGCTCCAGAGTGACGGCGCGGTTGTCTCCAATCGACGAACCCGTGATCACCAAATCTTTGTAGATCGCTGGGGCGGAGGTGACCTGATAATCGCCAGGATCGCGCAGGCGCACTCCATTTGTGAGATCGACTTCGCCATTCGCGCCAAAGTCCGCGCAGGGTTTCCCGGTGAAGCCGTCGAGGGCGATCAGCCGCGCATCCAGTGTGCCGATGAAAATTCGCAGAGAGCAAGGACCGCTGGTTTTAGTGGAAGTGCCGTGCCATGCCGCCACGCCGCGCGAAGTTACTTCAGAGGCGCCGTATGGCAGCTCCAGTTTCGGGTCGTACTCCCAAAGTTTTTCGCCAGTGACCGGGTTCAGCGCAATCACGTGGTCGTAAGGAGTGCTGAGGTAGAGTTTTCCATCGACCAGGATCGGTGTGGCTTCGAAAGCCGCTTTGTGATCGAGTTCTTGGTCGTGCGGCAAGGCCCCGGTGCGAAACGTCCAGGCGATTTTCAGCTGCGAGACATTGTTACGGTCGATGTGTTTCGCCGGAGAATAGCGTGTACCACCGGGATCGTTGCCGTACGTCGGCCAGCCAGTTTCGGTGGGGGAATTGGGCTTGCATTGTGCGGCCGCGAGTGATGGAAGAGACAATAAAAAAACTACAAGAGAGAGACGTCGAATCGAGGGAAGAGGGACCATGCGATTCACAGAGACTCCTGACTTCTTTGCGTTGGAGAGGGATTATGCCTTAGTTCACACAACAAGCGAAAGGGCAGTTGCAGTATCACCGGCAGAGGCGCCTGGCGCGTAATGGGAATTGCGTGAATTTCAGGGTCACGTTGGCGAGTTTCTGTTAGGCTGGGCCAGGAAAAGACCCATTTGGAGGAGAACCAGCGTGACAGTCGTGGCCGGAGTGGATCTTGGCGGCACCGCCGTTAACTACACCTTATTAGACCAGAAGGAACGATTTTTGATTGAAGGTCTCTGCGAGCATCCCGCTCTTTCCAAACAAGGGCCTGACGTTTGTCTGCAGCAGATCGCGGATGGACTGAAGATCGCTACGAATCGAGTGGGTGTGGACCTTGTCGACGTGGTTGCGGTGGGACTGGATACGCCGGGTCCGGCCAGCGCGGCGGGACAGTTTAGTGCGCGAGGTTCGACAAATTTCGTGCACGCGCAGTGGGCAAGCTACGACATTCGCGAAGGTCTGGCGCGCAAGATCGGAAAGCCGGTGTGTTATTTAAATGACGCCAACGCGGCGGCTCTCTGGGGGCATTACGCAATATTTGGCGCGAACAGTAAGGAAACGTCGATCTCCATCATCATCGGCACAGGGAACGGCGGCGGCATCATCCTGGATGGCAATGTGGTGAAAGGGAAAAACGGATTTGGCGGAGAACTGGGCCACGTGTTGATTCCGTATCAGAGCATCGCGGGAACCAGCGGAATCGCGCCGCATTGCAATTGCGGACGCGTCGGAGATCTGGAATCGCTTTGCTCGCTTACCGCGATCGAGAAAACCATCCTGCCGTTTTTTCTTCCACGCTACCCGGGGCACGAGTTGGCAAAAGTCGATATTCATCAGGCGGCGAAGTTGGTGCGGGGACTGGCGGACAAAGGCGATGCGCTTAGCCGGGAAGTGTTTCGCGTGCAGGCCCATGCGCTGGGACTTTTCTTTGACGAAATGGTGAACACATTCGATCCCGACGCGCTGATCGTGGGTGGCGGCGCGATTGAAGCAAGTCCGGAGTTTCAGCGTTGGTTCATCGAACAGATCCGAGCAGGCATGCCAAGCCAGCGCGAGGAGCAGGCCGGCATCCCGATCTACGTCATCCCCAATGGGGATACAGCCGGAGCGCGGGGCGCGGCGATCGAAGCGTTCAAACTGGGCAAAGAGAGCGGCTTGATCTAACGCGGACAGCCACGACGGAATGCAGGCCCGGGTGTGCGGTAGGAATAAAGCTACGCTACACTGTTGCGGCCATGAGCGTAATCGACGAAGTACTCACCGCAAACGAAATCTACGCGCGCACGCATGAATTGCGCAAGCTAACGCCGCGGCCGGAGCGCAAGCTGGCGGTGCTGACCTGCATGGATACGCGTCTGTCGATCCTTACGCTGGGCCTGAAAGCAGCAGACGCGCACATCATCCGGAATGCCGGTGGCATAGTCACGGACGACTCGCTGCGGTCGCTGTTGATCTCGCATTACCTGCTGGGTACAGAAGAATTCATGATCATCAACCATACGGATTGCGGGTTAATGCACACCACGGAACAGGATTTGCGCACACGGATCCAGAACAGCACGGGGACCGCCGCGATTTCGCCTGCATTCTTCTACGCGTTCAAGAATATCGATGAGAATGTGCGCCACCAATTGGAAAAGTTACGGAGCCACCCGTGGGTTCCAAAAACGATCGCGGTTCGCGGTTTTGTTTACGACGTTTTAAGCGGCTTGTTGCGCGAGATCAAATGAAAAACGCTGCAAAAGCTTGCCACAGGTTGGTGGTTGCACGTAAACAGCGATTTTCGCTGTGATTTGCCAGATGCATGAGCTAATCTTGACGGCACATCGTTGCACGATTTCGATGAATTAAAGGAGGTTTCAGGGATGAAGAATATGCTTCGTTTTCTTATGGTCGCGGCGTTGCTGGTGTTCGCCGTTCGCGCTGCCGACGACGTAGCTTCCGCCGTTCATGGCACCATCACCAAACTGGACGATGGCACGAAAACGATAGTGGTCAAAACCAAAGACGGCACGGAACACACTGTACATTTTACGGACAAGACTGCGGTTTGGGGCGCTGACAAAACCGCCGCGGGCGCGAAAGACTCGTTTAAAGGGCTATCCGAAGGCTCCGAAGTCGTGGTGCACTACACCGCGAAAGGCACGGAGAAGAGCGCCGTCGAAGTCGACAAAGTTGGCAAAGACGGCCTGAAGTATGTGGAGGGCACGGTCACCAAAGTGGGAAAAGATGGGAAGACCGTGGTGGTGAAATCCGCTGACGGCACCGAACACACCTTCGATGTGGCCGGGCACGATACCGCCAAGGGCATTGGTAAGGCCGCGGACAAGACCGGGCAAGTGACAGTTTATTACAGCGAAGAAGGCGGGAAGAAAGTCGCGCATTTCTTCGAGAAGATCTAAAACAGGAACATTTCTTAGGTAGAAGGAAGACGAGATGAGAAGGCCGGCGGAAATTGCGTCGGCCTTCTTCTTTTGTGTTTCAGGAATTTTCAGCCAGCGGCCGTCCGAGTGCGGCAGTCATATCCTTATATAGCAGGCGGTGGAAGAG
>Ga0210383_10003795_pt1 | contig 13474 bp, 10 predicted proteins | sample IncBWC14OmetaG_FD_160072 | JGI IMG/M metagenome (GOLD analysis project Ga0210383, IMG submission 160072) | Forest soil microbial communities from Barre Woods Harvard Forest LTER site, Petersham, Massachusetts, United States - Inc-BW-C-14-O ...
GCGCCATCACGTAGCCTTGTGCCAGGAGCATGTCATCGAGCGATTTTGCGCGAATCCAGGGGCGGCCCCACTGGTCGCGATCGACGCTGACTTCTGCCTGGAGGCCGGGGACGGAGAGAGTGCCGTCGAGCTTCGGAAGCGGCCTATGGATGAACCACCAGAGCGACAGGACGCACACACCGGCGACGAGGAGCAATCCCGCCAAGATGGTTCTCGCGATGCGCGCGGTACGCTTCATTTTTCTTCTTTCGAGTGCGGCTTCGAAAATGCGCGCCGAGTCTAGCCCACTCTTTGCCGCGGCTGCAACCGGCGGGGCGAGAGACCGATTGGCAAGCGGAAACAGTTTTTCGGGGAAATGCGCACTTGCGCGCGAAATTCATTACTCTAAGATGAGAATGAAGATGGGAATTCACCCGCTAACCTTGCGTTCTCGCGATGCGATTCGGGTTCCGAGACCGGCTCCGGATCCAATTCGGGTTTTAGCCGAATGATCGCACTACAACTACTCGGCGTGCTCGCGCTGGTGAGCGTCAACGCATTCTTTGCGGCGACGGAATTCTCGTTGATCGCGGTGCGGCTTTCGCGCGTGCGGCAATTGGTGGAAGAGGGCGATCCGCGCGCGAAGATCGTCGAACTGTTGCTCGCTGACCTCGGGCAGGTCGTATCCGGCGTGCAGGTGGGAATCACGCTGGCGAGCCTGGCGCTGGGGTATATCGGCGAAGTGACTCTGGCCGGCGTGTTGCGTCCGCTGGTGGAGGCGATTCCTCGGCCGTGGGCGGCAGTGGTTGCACACAGCGCGGCGCTTGTGCTGGCTTTCGCCGTGTTGACCGCGGTGCAAGTAGTGCTCGGCGAACTGGTACCGAAGAGCGTGAGCCTCGCGCGGGCGGAGCGTGTGGCGCTGCTCGTGGCGCGGCCGTTTCACTGGTTCCTCAACACATTTCGATGGGCGATGCATCCGCTCGACGGACTGGCGGAGCGGATGACAAGCGCTTTCGGCGTGGTCGCGCCGCACAGCCACACGCTGGTGCGTTCGGCGGAAGAGCTGCAGATCATGGTGCAGCAGGCGCACGACCGCGGCTTGCTGCCGGCCACCGAAGTGAAATTCATCCAGAGCGCGATGGAGTTGGGCCAAGTGCAGGTGCGCGAGGTGATGGTGCCGCGGCCCGATGTGCATGCGCTGCCGTCGAATGCTTCGCTGGAAGACACGATGCGGATGTTTGCGACGACGCAGCGCTCGCGCATTCCCGTCTATGAGGGCAATCTCGATCACATACTGGGATTCGTCCATGTGAAAGACATGATCTGGGTGCTGCTCGAGCGGGTGCGCCGCGCGGAGGACCGCCTGCCGCAACCGGAGTTTCAGTTGCGGCGGCTGCTGCGCGATATCTTGATCGTGCCGGAGACGAAGTCGGCGAGCGATTTGCTGATTGAGTTTCGTTCGCGCCGCACTGGTCTCGCGATGGTGGTGGACGAGTTCGGCAGCATTCTGGGTGTGGCGACGCTCGAAGATATGCTCGAGCAGATGGTGGGCGAGATTCACGACGAGTTCGATGTGGTGGAGCGTCCGCTGCTGCTGCCCGACGGCGGCATGATTTTCGACGCGGCGATCAAAGTGCGCGACTTGCAGGCGCAGTACAACATCGCTCTGCCGGACGATGCTTCCTACGAGACGATTGGCGGATTCGTGCTGAGCCGGCTGGGATTCATTCCGCGCGGTGGAGAGAGCTTCGAGGACGAGGGCTATCGCTTCACCGTAATGGATATGGACCGGCGGCGCGTCTCCCGAGTGAAAATTAAGCCGCTACCGACTGCGGCCGCTGCGTCGGAAGACGGCGCGATTGCGGCGAGCGATGGACACGTTGAGGCTGACGCTGACGCGCAGATCGACGCGCGAGCGCACGCCGGCAAGGCGAACGATGGAGGCGGCGAAGCTGTGAGCCATGCGCACCCTGCGAGTACGGCTGCAACGTCTGAGCTTGGAGCCGCCGCGGCGGCTGGTGCGTCCGATGGGCAGCCAACAAACCAACCGCACACTCGGCCGAAACGAGCGAAGTCGGGGACGCGTTCGCGACGGACGAAGCAATGATTCGATTTCTCTCGCTGCGATTTCTCTTCGCGATACCGGCCGTGTGGCTCATCGTGACGATGGTCTTCCTGCTCGCGCACATCGTGCCGGGCGATCCGGTGCAGCAAATGCTGGGTGATGGCGCGCGCGCGGAAGACGTGGCGCAATTGCGCCACACGCTTGGACTTGATTTGCCGTTGCCGGAGCAGTACGCGAAATACCTTGGGAACGTCGTGCGAGGGAATCTCGGCGAGTCGATTCGATTTCAGCAGCCGGTGGCACATGTGATTCTGTCGCACTATCCCGCGACGCTCGAGTTGGCGCTGGTGGCGCTGTTGGTGTGCGCGGCGATAGGAATTCCCGCCGGAATTCTGGCGGCGCACCGCCGGGGAACTGCGACGGATCACGCGGTGGGCGTCTTCACGTTATTTGGGCTTTCTGTGCCGAACTTCGCGCTCGGGCCCGTGCTGATACTCGTGTTCGCGGTGCTGATCGGTTGGCTGCCGGTGTCGGGCCGCGGAGGAATATCGCACTTGATCTTGCCGGCGGCAACGCTGGGCGCCGCGCTGGCTGCGATTCTGACGCGCATGGTTCGCACGGCGGTGATCGAAGAACTTTCGAGCGATTACGTGCGGACGGCGCGGGCAAAGGGGCTAACGGAAGCGGCTGTGTTGTTTCGCCACGCGTTTCGCAATGCGCTGATTCCGATTCTGACGATTCTTGGATTGCAGTTCGGTACGCTGCTCGCCGGAACAATCGTCACGGAAAAGATTTTCTCGTGGCCTGGAATCGGACGGCTGGCGGTGCAGGCGATCGACTCGCGCGATTATCCGTTGCTGCAGGGCTGCATCCTGCTCATTGCGATTTCCTATGTCGCCGTGAATCTGCTGACGGACCTGGTCTACGCGTTCGTTGATCCGCGGGTGCGGCTCGAATGAAAGCGCTCCTCGAATTCTTGCGGCGAAGCGGACCGGGCCTATGGGGATTCGCCCTCGCGGCGCTGCTGATTTTTTGCGCGGTGGCGGCGCCGTGGCTCGCTCCCTATGATCCGACGGTGCAGAATCTGGCGATTCGCCTTTCTGGCCCGAGCGCGGCGCACTGGATGGGCACTGATCCGCTCGGGCGAGACGTGCTGTCGCGAATCTTGTTTGGCGCGCGAATTTCGATGCTCGTCAGCGTAAGCGTGGTGTTCGGCGCAGGGATTGTGGGCCTCGCGATCGGCGCAGTCGCCGGTTATTTCGGCGGATGGCTCGACCGCATTGTGAACACGGTGCTCATCAACGCGTTTCTCTCTTTTCCCGGGATTTTGCTTGCGATTGCTTTCAGCGCGTTTCTAGGCCCCGGAATCTCAAAGGTGATTTTCTCGTTGATCATCACAGGCTGGGCCGGCTATGCGCGGCTGGCGCGCGCGCAGGTGCTGCAAGCGAAGGAAATGGAATACGTGCTGGCGGCGAGGTCGCTTGGCGCTTCGCACTTGCGGATTCTAGTGCGGCATCTGGTCCCGAGTATTTTGCAACCGGTGCTCGTGCAGGCGACGATCGCGATGGCTGGCGCGATACTTGCCGAGTCCACGCTGAGCTTCCTCGGATTGGGCGTCCTCGCGCCGATGCCGAGCTGGGGTTCGATGCTCAACGATGCGACTTCGCATCTTTTTGACGCGTCCTACCTCGTACTGTTTCCCGCGCTTGCCGTGATGGCGGCGGTGCTGTCGTTCAATTTGCTGGGCGACGCGCTGCGGGATTGGATGGACCCGCGCATGCGTGCGTACCTCGTGGTGACGTCGCTGGCGCGGTGAGAGCCTTGTGGTAGTTCGCGATGCTTTCGTGCGGAGACGGGACTAGGAGCCAGACGGCGATCAGCCGAGCTCGACTTTGACTTCCATCCCTCGCGTGGCCGCGAGCGATTTCGAGGCGTTGCCCTTGTTGACGACGATTTCCAGATAGCCGCTGGAGCCGATCACGCCGACGGCTTCGCCGGCAGCACCTTGCGCGAACGTCGGCACGATTTTCGTGATGCTGCCATTGCCCACCTTGATGGCGAATTTGCCGTCCGGCGCAGTGAAAGCGGGGGCGTCGGCCGGCGTGAGGTTCGTGATCAGATTACCGAAGTGATCGGTCTTGAGAACGATGCCCTTGATCGTGTTGCCACTCGCCTTGGCCTTCGGCATCGCGAAGCGGACGAAATCAGTGATCGGCTCGCCGAAGCTCGAAGTCTGCCAGGACTTCGAGAGCCACGCCGCCACCGGCGCGAAAATGTCGCGGCCATGAAAGGTGTTGCTCACCGGATGGCGAAAATAGTGCTCGGAAATGATGTTCCAGACGTAAAGCGCTTCCGTTTGATCGTAGACGGAAGAGAGCACGCCGTTGTCGGGTGCGACGAAATAGTGCTGGTCAGCCGCCACAAGGATCGGGCGGCGCGCCGTGCCAACTCCCGGATCGACGACCACGATGTGAATCGTCTTCGAAGGGAAAAGCTTGTAAGCCTGGCCGACGGTAAGAGCGCCATCGAGCACGTCGTGCGCGAGCACCTGGTGCGTTACGTCAATCAGATTCACGTCTGGATTGATGCCGAGGATCACGCCCTTCATCGCCGCGACCAGATGATCGCTTGTTCCGTAATCGGTGGTGAGTGTGATGATCGGCCGCGCCAATGTCCGCTCCTCGGATTCTGGGGCGCAAAATGATTATGATCGCGCCCTCATTGACGCTAACGGACGCCTCCAGGTATGTCAACGGAAACGGCGGCTGTGCGTTACGCGAAGTAACTGGGCGAGTGCTGTGCTTTCGGATGCATTCTGGTTCGCGAGGCGAGGGCGGCAACGCGAAGGCGCCGCCCAGCGGCTACGGCTCTTCCTCGAGCCGAATCTCGCCGATGCCGCCCTTGACGACCATGTGGATGGAGCTCTTCGCCTTGCCGTAGGCGTCGTTCACGTAGAGATCGCCGTCGCGGTGGAGTCCGTCGGTGCTTATGGAGCCGATGCCGCCGCTTGCCTGCACGTCCACGCCTATGTCTTTCGGCAGGTGAATCTGGGCTTGGCCGATGCCGCCTTGAATCGTGACGTCGAGGTCCGGGGCGCGATTGCCGCGAAAATCCGCGTCGAGCTGGCCGACGCCCATATTCAGATCGAGGCGCGAGACGTTCATGCCATTCAGCAGCAGAGTGTTCTGGCCGGCGCCGAGATTCACTTTTAGCTCGAGCGGAACCGCGTCACTGAGGCGGAGATTCCATTCGTCGTGCGCGGTGCGGAAATGAAAATGGCGCTGGTCTTCCTCGTTGATATCGAGCATGCCCCGGCCATCCCGCACAGAGTAGTCGACATGAGGCGTGCCGGTGCCGCGATTGAAGCTGAAATCGCCTTCGAGCAGGTGCGACGAACCGCCGCCCAGCTCAAGCCGGCCCGAGGGCATGTCGATCGAAGCGCTCACGGATTTGGCGTTTAGCAGGTCCACGGTTGAGGTGGTATGCGCCTCCGAGAAGTTGATCCGGCGGCCGTGCCAGACCGCGATGCCAAAAATCAAAATCAAAACGAGCAGTGCGATGGAGACGCCCGATACGAATGACCCGCCGCCATGCTGCGGATCGCGGCGGTCGAGCAAGGCATCAAAGATTTTACCGAGGCCGATGAATATCAGGATGAGCGGCCAGTAGTGGAACAAGATGTCCCACAAATCGACGTCTGGCCGGATCTTCCAGATCAGGAAAAAGACGCCCGCGGCAATCAGAACAAGAGCGCCGGAGATCGAGCTGCGGCGTTGGTAGGAGCCATTGGCCATCGGATACCTCGCTTGCCATCTAGTACGGCTATTGAAGCACAAAAGTTTCGTATTCGTGCGCGGCGAGAGGCGCCGGGAGCCAGCGGCGGGCAGCGCGATGAGCTCGCCTTGACCGGCCTGTGGGGTGCCGCTATTCTGGTTATTCAGAGGGACTAAGATGCGGGCGTATCTCGACCACAACGCGACGACACCGGTGGACCCACGCGTGCTTGACGCGATGCTGCCGTATTTTTCGGGCGAGTTCGGCAATGCGAGTTCGATTCATGCAGCCGGGCAGCGAGCGCGGGCGGCAGTGGATGCGGCGCGTGAGTCGGTGGCGCGGCTGATTGGCGCGAAGCCGGCTGAAATCGTGTTCACGAGCGGCGGCACGGAAGCGGATAACCTGGCGATTTTCGGCGCCGTTGAAGCTTCGACCCATCCGCACAGGCACGTGATTACCACGGCGATCGAGCACCACGCGGTGCTGAATTCCTGCGAAGCGCTGGCAAAGCACGGCGACGAGGTCACCTTCGTTCGCGTTGGGCCGTCGGGAGTCGTTGACCCAGAGGACGTGCGCCGTGCGGTGCGCCCGGACACGGCCGTTATCAGCGTGATGCATGTGAACAACGAACTCGGCACGATTCAGCTGGTCGAGGAGATTGGGCGGATAGCGGAGGAAGCGGGTGTGGCGTTTCATTGCGATGCCGTGCAAGCCGCGGGAAAGTTGGCCCTTGACGTGGACCGCATGGGCGTTGATTTGCTGTCGCTTTCGGCGCACAAGATCGGCGGCCCGAAGGGCGTGGGCGCGCTTTACGTGCGGAGCAGTACGAAGATCAAGCCGCGCGCCTTTGGCGGACAGCACGAGCGGGGCCTTCGCGCCGGGACGGAAAATGTGGCTGGAATCGTAGGCCTCGGAAAAGCGGCGGAGCTGGCAAGGACCGAGATGGCGGGCGACACGGCGCGCATTTCTGCGCTGCGAGACAAGCTGGAAGAAAGGCTGCTCGAAGCCATTCCGGCGATTCGGATTAACGGTGACCATGCGAGACGCGCTGGGGGAACCACGAACATCACGTTCGCCGGCGCGGGCGGTGAAGCGCTGCTGATAGCGCTCGATCTGCAAGGCGTGGCGTGTTCGACGGGCGCGGCGTGCTCTTCGGGCGCCGTGGAGCCATCGCACGTGCTGCTCGCCATCGGGCTCTCGCACGATGAAGCGCGGTCGAGCCTGCGCTTCAGCCTCGGCCGCACAACGACGGCGGAGGAAGTCGACTACGCAATGGGAGTGATTCCGGGAGTCGTGGAGCGGATGCGAGCGCTTTCGCCGATGTCGGTCGCGGCGCGATAGATTGCGACGAAATTCGATTATGCAAACAGACACCACGAACGAAATCGCCACGAAGCCGACGGCTTCTGCTGCGTGCACGACCGCCGTGGCGATGAGCGGCGGCGTGGATAGCTCGACGGTCGCGGCGATGCTGCACAGCCGCGGAGAGGCGATCGTGGGGCTCACGATGCAGCTATGGAATCAGCGGCGGCTGCCGCAACTGCAGGGAGATGGTCCGGCGCCGCACCGGTGCTGTTCGCTCGACGACGTTTACGACGCGCGCCGTGTGGCCGAGCACTTCCGCTTTCCATTCTACGTGATCAATTTTGAGCGAGAGTTCGAGGAGAGCGTGATCCGGCCGTTTGTGGAGGACTATCTCGGCGGTCGCACGCCGATTCCGTGTACGCGCTGCAATAACGACGTGAAGTTCGATCAGCTTCTCACCACCGCACGGCAGATCGGCGCGGAGCGCATCGCCACGGGGCACTACGCGCGAGTGCGGCAGAATCGTGCGACAGCCCGCTACGAGCTTTTGCGGGCGCGCGATGAGGCGAAGGATCAATCGTATTTTCTCTTCGGATTGACGCAAGAGCAGCTCGCGCGCGCGGAGTTCCCGCTCGGTGAGCTCACGAAACAGGAAGTGCGCGAGGTGGCGCGCCGGCTTGCAGTGCCCGTCGCAGAAAAGCCCGAGAGCCAGGAGATTTGCTTCGTGCCGACGGGCAATTACGTCCGCTTCATCGAGGGATATTTGCAAGAGCAGGGGATTGCGACCGACTCTTCGGGCGGAGAAATCATGACGACAAGCGGCGAAGTGCTGGGGCGCCACAACGGGCTGCATCAATACACGGTGGGCCAGCGCAAAGGAGTCGGAATCGCAGCGGGGCGGCCGGTCTACGTGGTGGAACTTGACCGCGCGAAGAACCGGCTGATTGTTGGCGAGGACGCCGAGTTGCGGCGCAGCACTTGTGAACTACGCGGCGTGAATTGGATTCCGTTCGCGTCGCCCGAGCAGCCCGTGACCGCGGACGTTCGGATTCGCAACCGGCACGAACCGGCGGAAGCGGAGATTGTTGCGACCGCAGACCGCGGTGCGCGCGTGACGTTCCGCGAGCCGCAGCGAGCGATCACCCCAGGCCAGGCAGCGGTGTTCTACGTTGGCGAAATGGTTCTCGGCGGTGGCTGGATTTCCTGAGCTATTTGCTGAGGGACGTTCCTCAGGGGCTGAAGCCGCTGATACTGGGAACTGTTGAATGTCGGAGCTAAAGCTCCGACCCCCTAAAAGGCGCGTGTCACACGCGTGCCAATATTAAATGAAGAGTTCTTCGTCTTGCGTGGCGGGATCTGCCTCCGCGCTTTTGCGCTGCATTCCGCGCAAGTAGTCGAGACCGACCTTCAGGCCGCGTATAACCGCGGTGACTTTCTGGACGGGCCCCCAAAGCTTTGAGCGGAACTGCGCGCCGGCCTCCTCGATCACTTCGAGAGTGCCGGTGAGGATGTGGTCCGCGCGAACCACCTGCAAGCGCAGGCGCTCGACGGCGTCGGTAAACACGCGATCCACTTTCTGCGCCTGGCTGCGGGCCAAGCGCGTCATTTCCGAGGCGTCGCTCATAATGCTAGCGATGCGATCTTCGGAATCCTCGAGAATGCGATTGATGCGGTAGAGAATGGGATTGACGCGGGTGTGGAAATCGTTGGCGATCCGCGTGAAGTCCTCGATCGCCTTGCGCATCTGGAAAAACATACCCAGCAGGATCAGCATCTGAACCACGATGGCGACCCCGGCGATTACGATGAACGCTTCAACCCAACCGGACATGCGTGTCCTTTGTCGAGCTTAGGAGATTTTGGATTCCCGCTTGTAGGATTCCTTGCCGGCATCAATCGCCGAGGCAACGGTGTCCTTCGACTTGGCCATAATTTCCTTGCTGCGCTCGATCAGATCTTCTGCGCGGTCGCGGAGCTCGCGAGCCTTGCGCTGCGCATATTCGCGGCCTTCATCGGCCTTCGACGAGAGGTATTCGCGCGTCTCTTCGCCGGACTTCGGGGCGAAAAGAATGCCCAGCAGAGCGCCGATGCCGAGTCCCACCATGAAGAAACTAACCTTGGAGCCAACGTTGTCAGCCATCTTGCACCTCCAAATTCACACTAGCATAGCACTCCCAGTACAGGCAAGAAGGGGAGCTGGTAAACCCATCGGGAAATCCATTTAGAGATTCTGATCGGAAATTCCCGCGAAAATAGAGAAGAGCCGCATCGCCCGGCATTTTGCAGTCTGCTGCCGATCGCCATGCGGCTCTTCGGAGCTTCGAACGGGCTCTAGGGATTCACGGTCAGCGAGACTTTCGCCGTCGCCGTCGTTGCTCCCGAAGTGCCGGTAATTGTAATCGTGGCGCGCCCTGTGGTCGCCGTGCTGCTTGCGGTAAATGTAAGCGTGCTGGTGGTAGCCGTCGGGTTCGGGCTAAAGAGAGCCGTCACGCCGCTCGGAAGGTTGGAAGCCGAGAGAGTAACGTTGCCTGAAAACCCGCCGGAGGGCGTTACGGTGATCGTCGAGGCGCCGCTCGTGCCGCCCTGCGTCACCGTCAGTGTCAGAGGTTTAGCGGACAGCGTGAAGCTGCCGCCGCCCGTGCCGCCCGTGATAGTGAGCGAGATCGTCGTCGTGTTGACGAGTGCGCCAGATGTGCCGGTGACCATGATCGTCGAAGTGCCTGCGGTCGCGGTACTCGCCACCTTCAGCGAAAGGTGCGTGTTGGTGGTGGAGGTTTTCGGGCTGAACACCGCGGTGACGCCCGTCGGCAAGCCGCTCGCCACGAACGACACTGTGCCAGTGAAGCCACCCGTCGGCGTAATCGTGATCGTGCTGCGGCCCGTGCCGCCCGGAGCTACCGAAAGAGTATTCGGCGAGGCGGAGAGCGAGAAGTTGGCACTCGTCGACGGGTTCACGGTGAGCGAAACCGTGGTGTTTGCCGTGAGCGAGCCGGACGTGCCGTTGATCATGACCGTGACGGTGCCGGTGGTTGCGGTCGAGCTGGCTATGAAAAAGAGTGTGCTCGACGTACCCGTCGGGTCCGGGCTAAAGCTGGCCGTGACACCGGTCGGCAAGCCAGAAGCGGCGAGAGTGACGTTGCTATTGAAACCGTTCTTCGGGACGACCGTAATCGTGCCGCTGGTGCTTGAACTGCCTTGCGTCACCGTATAGCTGGAAGGCGAGGCGGTCAACGAGAAGCTCGGCGTAGAACCAGTCGGCCACGCATTGACGAGATTCGTCGCGTTCACCGAGCCGAGGCCCGATGCGAAGTCCCATCCAGTGGTGGTGCCGTACGCGAGCTGCGCGGAGGTGTTGGAGGTGGACAAGATACCGTTCGTCGCGCCGTCGAGGAAGCAATTGTGAGCGCCGGTGCAGTTGTCGACGATGTCGCCGAGTGTGATGTCGTAGAAGACGCAGGAGCTGCCGACGGCATTGCCGAGCGAGGAATTGCAACTCGCGTTGCCGGTGGATCCGAATTCGGTAGCCGCGAGGCTATATAGCGTCGGATTCGGATTGCCTTGAATCGAACCCGTCTTCTGATTGATCAGCGCCTGAATGCCCGCCATGATCGGCGAAGCAAACGAAGTGCCGCCTGCGCCGAGCCAGCCCGATGGCGCGCCGCTGCAAGTGCCGCCATCAGATGGATCGGAGTCGCAGAACGGATAATAGTGGCCCCATAGGCCGTTGGCGGCGAAGAGCGAAACGTCCGGGATGTCGCGTACGCCGTCGGCCGGATTGCCGAGAACGACTTGCCACGAGGGCTTTGCATAACCGGCGCAAGTGCCACTCACGACGCCGACCGTGCTTGGCTTGCCGGTGGCGCAACCGCTTGGGCCACCGCCACCTGCTGTCGTGTCCAAAAACTCCGCTTTGCCGAGCGAGCTATTGCAGAATCCGGCGGTTCCATAAGGAACGGCGAATCCTTCGAACGTGCTGAGAATCTGGCTGCCGCAGGAATCGTTCCACGGAGTCTCGGGAATGTAGGACTTGGCAGAGCCGAATGTGGAAGTGTTTGTGGAATTCCAGTAAGTAGACGTGGTTCCGGAGAACGTGTCGCTGAAATCGGTGCCGCCGACGGCCACGTTGTAGGGGGTTTCGCCCCAGCCCGTGATGCCGACGCCATGCGTCGCGTGCGTTGCGCCCCGATCGCAAGTGGATGCGGCCTGATCACCCGCCGCGACGAAAACTGAAACGCCTTCCGATGCCGCCTGCTGGTAGGCAGAATTGAAGCCGGCGTTGAGCGCGGCGCCGCTTTCTGCTTCGCACACACCGTAGCTGACGCTCATGATGGCGGGCGGCGTGGCTTCATTCACGAGATTCTCAACCGCGATCAGGCCACCGAAGGTGGTGCTGGTGTCGTTGCAGGATGCGAGCTGAATATTCGCGCTCGGAGCAGCGGCGCTGGCGTATTCGGCGTCAAGAATCGCTTCGCTTTCGGCGCCGTTGACGCCGGGATTCGTGCAAGCGTTGGTGCCCGAGGGATGCACTTGCGTAAAAGTGGCGCCGGTGAAGCTATTCAGGCCGAAGGTGTTGCGGAAGGTAGTCCAGTCGCCGGTACTGAACACATTGGTGTCTTCGATCACGGTTACCGTCTGTCCCTGGCCGGAAATGGCGCCCGTGAAGAGTGGGTTGAGATTGTAAATCGTGGCGAGATCAGCCGGCACGACGGCAAACGTGCCGCCACCGATCGTGTAATCCGCCTTGCGGTGAAACATCATCTGCGGCTTGAAGTCGTTGAGCGACACAATGCCGATGATCGCGGGAGCGAGCGCCGCCGGGACCTTGGGATCGGACATATTCGCAACGTGGCTCTCGCCTTCGACCTCGAGATTGTGCATTTCGGTCTTGAACGTTTCGCGCAGGCGGCCAGCGGTGCCAGAAAAATCGATCATTACCTTGTTGTCGAACACTTGGTTGACGGCGAAGCCGTGCGACGTGAGCCAGGTGGTAATGGTCGTGATGTCGCTATCGGAAACGCCGTAGTGCTCACCAAGCGTCTTAGCCGTGAGCCACTGATGGAAATTCGGTGAATGCGGATCGGTGAGGCTATCGATGTACTTATCAAGCGCGGCTTCGCGCTCCACAGGGCGGCGCAATTGCAGATACATGTGATCGAGCTGCAGCTCATCTGAAACGACTCCGCGGTCATTCAGCGGATTTGCTTCGGAGCGCGTGTTTCCTTCGAGCGTGACCATCCTGGTCTCATCGATTCGCTGCGTGATCAGCGCGCGAGCGGTGCCTTGGTCCGCGAGCGCCTGCGAGATGTAGGGCGTTGACAGAAGGAGAGCAATAACGAGAGTTGCGAACGCGAAGGCTGCAAGTGCGTATCTACGGGACATGGTTCTCCTTTGGTTGGTCGTGCGTTCTGATTGCAGCGCGTTGAATGTATTGCCGGCGGCTGCCTTCGTGCAGCCGTCCCAAGCTATTGGCGAAGAATGATAGTGAGCGGGCTAGAGGGCGTCAATCCGAAAACGGAATTTCGCGATTACGAATTTCCATGCGCTTCGCTTCATTTTCGCGGAGAGAAGTCAGGGAAAGGTACTGATACTACTAGTTCTTGGCGTTGAGATGCTGTTCCCTACGGCGCCGCAGTCGATCCATCGGGCTTTCTGTCACCATTTCCGCGGAGGCCCTCGAAGAGCTTTTGCGCCTGCGCGCGGGGCAAAGCTGCAGCGAGTTCGTCGACACTGAGTTTTCTCAATCGCGCCACGCTTCCGAATCGCCGCAGCAGTTTCTGCGCCGTGCGCTCGCCGATGCCGGGAATGCCCGTTAGTTCGGATTTCAATCGCGCGCTCGAGCGGCGCTGCCGATGGAACGTGACGGCGAAGCGGTGCGTCTCGTCGCGAATTTGCTGGATCAAGTGCAGCACGGGCGAGTGCTTTTCCAGGATGCAGGGCTCGTCTTCGCGGCCGAGGACGTAGAGAATTTCCTCTTTCTTCGCGATGCTCGCGAGCGGCTGATTGATGATTTCGAGCTTCTCGAGCGCCTGGGCGGCCGCGTGAAGCTGGCCGATGCCGCCGTCAATCAGAATGAGATTCGGCAGCGGTTTCTTCTCATCGCGCAGGCGGCGATAGCGGCGTTCGACCGCCTCGCGCATGCTGGCGAAGTCGTCTCGAAAAATGCCCGCTGCTTTTTCGCTGCCTTCCGCCATTTCGGCGCCACGAATGATGAACTTGCGATAGTCGGACTTTTTCATGCGGCCGTCTTCCCACACGACCTTCGAAGCGACTGTGTCTGATCCCTGTATGTGCGAGATGTCGAAGCATTCGATGCGCTTCGGGGGTTCGGGCAAGCCAAGCGCGGATTCCACC
>Ga0210383_10003797_pt1 | contig 13472 bp, 13 predicted proteins | sample IncBWC14OmetaG_FD_160072 | JGI IMG/M metagenome (GOLD analysis project Ga0210383, IMG submission 160072) | Forest soil microbial communities from Barre Woods Harvard Forest LTER site, Petersham, Massachusetts, United States - Inc-BW-C-14-O ...
GTCGACTCCGGCCTTTTTGGAAACTTCTTCAAACGTTCCATCACCGCGATTGTGGAAGAGCAAGTCGGATTCGCCGAGCATGCCCCAGGGTCCGCACTGCACGGGGATTCCCTTGAAGCTGCAGTTCTTCTCATTCTTGCCGAAGTCGGGCAGCTTGTTGACGTCGAAGTGCACGTAACGGGAGACGAACAGATCCACGCGGCCGTCGCGATCGTAATCGGCCCAGGCGGCGCCGGTACTGAATCCGCCTGCTCCGACTCCGGCTTTGTCTGTGACGTCTTCGAACTTGCAATCGCCCAGGTTGTGATACAGCGCGTTGCCACCGTAGCCGGTTACGTAGATGTCGGGTAGACCGTCGTTGTCGTAATCCGCAACGGCAACTCCCATGCCCCATCCTTTTCGCGTGAGTCCGGCAGACTGGGTGATGTCGGTGAATTTGAAGCCATCGTCCTGATGATAAAGGGTGAGCATCGGATCGCCGCCTTGCTTATAGCGGTCGACGGTTGATCCATTTACCGTGATGATGTCGAGTTTGCCGTCATTGTCGCAATCGATCAGGCCTACGCCGCCGCTCATGGATTCGACGATATAGCGTTTGTCTGGCGACGAAATGTGGGCGACGGTTAGGCCGACTTGTTTAGCAACATCTTCGAACTTGGGTAAGGGATTATTGACGGGAGGTGCCTGGCCGAACGCGAACGCGGAAGCTAGAACTAAAGATAAGGTTCGCATGATGGACCGGGAGCGTCGATTATAAATCCAAGGTGTGGAGGCTTGGCGTTTTGTCCGGGGGACGCGTCTCCTCTGCTACATTGTTGATGGCATGAAACCATTACGCAGCTTCGCCAGCGATAACAACGCCGGCGTCCATTCCAAAGTGTTGAAAGCCATTGCCGCAGCCAATCGAGGGCATGTAGTTGGGTACGGGGACGACCGCTATACCGAGGCCGCCGTCGGCAAATTCAGGCAGCATTTCGGCTCCGATATTGAAGTCTTCATCGTGTTCAACGGGACGGCTGCGAATTGCTTGAGCCTGAAGGCGCTGACCGAGTCCTACGAGGCTGTGATCTGCGCCGAGGCTGCCCACATCTATACCGACGAATGCGGCGCGCCGGAGAAGTTCACTGGCTGCAAGCTGATTCCGATTTCTACTGTCGACGGCAAGTTGACCGTCGACGGCGTCCGCCACGCGTATCACGGAATGGGCGACCAGCACCACGTTCAGCCGCGCGTAATCTCCATTACGCAGGCGACTGAAGTGGGAACGGTTTATACGCAGCGGGAGGTGCGCGAACTGGCTCGCTTCGCCCACCAACACAATATGTTTCTACACATGGACGGCGCGCGAATTGCAAATGCCGCCGTGAGCCTCGGGCTAACGCTTCGGGAAGCGACGCGCGACCTGGGCGTGGACGTTCTGTCATTTGGCGGGACCAAGAACGGGGCCATAGGCGCGGAAGCTGTGGTGTTCTTCAATAAGAAATTCAGCCGGGACTTCCTTTATCTGCGGAAGCAGGGAATGCAACTGGCGTCGAAAATGCGTTACATCTCGGCACAGCTCGACGCGTTGTTGACGAACGATTTATGGCGGAAAAATGCGGGGCACTCTAACCGGATGGCCAAGTTGCTGCAAAAAGAAGTCAGCAAAATCCCCGGAGTGGAGATCGTCTACAAGGTTGAAGCGAACGGAGTATTCGCTCGAATTCCGCGAGCGGCGATTGCGAAGTTGCAAAAGCGCTACTTTTTTTACGTGTGGAATGAGGAGGGGTCAATGGTGCGCTGGATGTGCTCGTTCGACACGACTGAACAGGATGTGCGGCAATTCGCCAGGTTCGTAGCGGAAACAGTCGAGGTAGGGTGACCGTGGCAGCGTGAGTGCGCCCGGCCTGCTATTGATTTTTAAGGGTTCTTGCACTAGATTTACGCACAATCCCCAGAGTATGCGGAAATGTCCGGTTCCGGGAGAAAGCATGATTCGGAAGTGGTTCCAGTTGATTCCGGTGTGCGCGGTGGTTTTTCTGATACCCAGTTGTGGTCACGATCAACAACTGGTTAGCATCGACGTCCAACCCACGACCGAAGTTTTCGGGAGCCCAACGACTCCCGTTGGCGCTGACGCGGGGTTGAACGTTCAGCTTAGAGCTCTCGGCTCTTTTATTCACCCTCCGGTCACCAAAGACATCACGAACCAGGTTACGTGGTCCTCAAACACCCCACAGATGGTGACCGTTAATTCAACGGGCTTGATTACTGCAACCGGCGATGCTTGCGGTGGTACCATCATTTCTGCAACTGTGACGAAGAATAGCAGCGATGGCGGGATATCGTCTGCCGGGGCCGTCGTGACTGGCAGTATGACCGCAAGTGTTGTATGCCCTACCGTGCCGTGATTCGGGGGGACGGAGACGCCCCTCCCGTCGACTCATGCGGGATTTCTTGACAGTTGTCGATGATCGCGAACTGAAGCCGCCTAGCGCGTTCGCTGAAATTCCAGCGGCTAGCGAGTAGTGTCGTCCAATAGCTTTTCGAGTGTCGGCTTGTGCTTCTCAGTTTTCTTTTTCTTGCGGTTGGGGACTACTTGCGACGCACGAGGTGCGCCGATTTGCTCCCTTGCCATCGTCTTGACAGCCTCGACGGCGGTGAACCGCTTCAGTTTCTTTTTCTTCGCTCCCATCGCGTCTCCGACTTAGAGTGTAGCGAGGAATGTGCTCCGAGTGTGCAATAATTCTAATTGCCCGCAGGCTTGATACCGATTGCTCGGGCCTAAAGCTGAAGACCCGAAACTGACTATGGAAGAGCGCGAGTTTTTCGATGAACGGCCTGAAAAGAAGATGGCGACGCTGAACTGTCCCCATTGCCAGCAGGCCGCCGAGTATGAAATCAGCTGGCTGGTGAGGACAAAGAAAAACCAGCTTCCAGGCCGCGCCGACGACCGCGACCGCGCCCGCTTCGCCAAGGCGAAGTCCTACATGCTGCGACGCGACGATATGATGGCCTGTAAAAATATGCGCTGCCGCAAACGCTTCGAGATCTCGGGCGTGCAGTCGGTCGTGTTTACCGACTAGTATTTTCTATCCGCATTTCCTCTCTTCCGCAGGGCTCATTTATACTTAGTGGTTTGCCCATGCTGATTTGTGCGTTCCGTAGAAACGTTGCTTGCAGCGTTTTTTTGTTTAAGGCACCGATCACCCGGGCCCGAGGAGTCTTTGCTTGAAGATTTTGGTTTGCATGAAGCAAGTGCCGCAGAAGGATGCCCCACTCAAGTTGAACGAGTCCGGGACCTGGATTCGCGAAGACGTATCTTATGAAGTTAACGAACCCGACGCTTTTGCGCTCGAAGAGGCGCTACGGCAAAAAGAAAAGCATGGCGGAGAAGTCGTAGTCATTACCTCCGGCCCGGCTCGCGCCCAGCAGGTGCTGCGGGAAGCTCTGGCGAAGGGCGCTGATCGCGCTATTCACCTCGAAGACAACGCGTTCGTCGGGCTGGACGCGCTGAATACGGCGCGCGCCTTTGCATCCGCGATTAAAGACGAAACCTTCGACCTGATCTTCACGGGATTGCAGTCCGACGATTACGGTTACGCACAAACCGGAGTCGTATTGGCGGAACTGCTGGGCTGGCCGCACGCCACCATCATCATGCAGATCGAGAAAAACGATGCCGGAATTCGCGTGAAGCGAGAGCTTGAGGCCGGCTATTTTCAGTTTGTGGATATGCCGCTGCCCGCGGTGCTCACTATTCAATCGGGCATTAACAAGCTTCGCTACGCCACGCTGATCGGCATCAAGCAAGCCAAAAACAAGCCGCTGCGAAAAGTTTCAATGGCAGACGTGCAGTCGGCTGTGAGTGAAAACCTGCAGAAGATCGAACGGATGTATGTGCCTCAGAAAACCAAGAACACGGAATTTCTGGAAGGATCGGCCGGAGAAGTGGCCAAGAAGTTGGTGGACAAACTGCGCAACGAAGTGCGCGTGCTGTAGATGAAAGCCAGGAGCTAGAAACTGCATTTATGCCTGACACAATTTTAGTTGTGGTTGAACAGCGCGAAGGCAAACTGAACCGCGTCTCCTGGGAGACGCTCGCTGCCGGTCAAGCGCTTGCTGCTGAGACCGGGTCGACACTCGAAGCCGCAGTTGCCGGCAATGGCGTGGCGAATTTCGCCAACGAGGTGGCGGCCAAGAAAGTCGCGAAGGTCCACGCAGTCGAGTCGCCCAAGCTCGAACCCTATACGCCAGACGCTTTTTCCGCTGCGCTCAAGCAATTCATCGAATCGAAGCAGCCTAAGCTGGTGCTGATGCCGCACACCTATCAAGTGCGCGATTTTATCCCCAAGCTGGCCACCGCGATGGGACGCACTGCGATCAGCGATTGCATCGGCTACAAAAAAGAAGGAGACAAGCTCCTCTTTACAAGGCAAATGTTTCAGGGCAAGCTGGCCGCGGATGTGAGCTTCGCTAGCGATTCTCCGTGGTTTGTAACTTTTCAAAATGGGGCGTTTCGCGGGGATAAAGTCGAAGCCGGGACTGGAGTCGCTCCGATCGAAACGGTCAACGTGCAAATTGGCGACGGCGTAATTCGCAACAAGCCGCAAGAAGTTTTCAAAGAAGCCAAGCAGGCGGTCGATCTCACTCAGGCCGAAATCATCGTTTCCGTCGGCCGCGGAATCAAAGAGCAAAAGAATATCGAACTGGCCAAGCAGCTTGCCGAGGCTCTGGGCGGAGAGCTTGCGGCCTCGCGACCTATTTGCGATTCGGGCTGGTTGCCGATGGATCGGCAGATAGGTTCTTCTGGACAGACGGTCGCACCCAAGCTCTATCTGGCACTCGGCATCAGCGGGGCGATTCAGCACATTGTCGGGATGAAGGGTGCAAAAACTATCATCGCGATTAACAAGGACTCGGAAGCGCCAATCTTCGAAATCGCCGATTATGCCGTGGTGGGAAATCTGTTCGACATCGTGCCGCCGCTGATCGAAGAAGTGAAGAAGGCCAAGGCGGGAACGTAAAATTCGCCACGGATTAACTCTGATTGGCACCGATCTCGTTCGTACACCATATCGGTGAGGATCAGTGGGAATCCGTGGCCAGGTTTTTCTTATGCTGGTATTTCGCAAGCCGATCGAGAATATCGAACGTCCGCAGATGCCGGCTGATGTTGTCATCGTGGGGGGCGGGCCGGCGGGCATGGCCTGCGCTCTGCGATTATCACAGCTCATCGACGGGCACAACGCGAACAATCCTGACTCGCAACTAAGCAAAGAAAACATTTACGTGTTGGAGAAGGCGCGCGAGGTTGGGCAGCATTGTCTGTCGGGCGCGCTGCTGGATCCGCGGTCGATGCGGGAGCTGCTGCCTGGATTTGAGAAAGAAGCTCCGCTGGACGCCGAAGTCACGAAGGAAGCGGTTTATTTTCTCACTGAGAAAAGAAAGTTCAAGTTACCTATCACGCCTCCTCCGCTGCGCGATCACGGCAATTACGTCATATCGTTGAATCGATTTGTGAAGTGGCTTGGCGGCAAAGTTGAGGAAACCGGAATTACGATTTTCACCGGATTCGCAGGATCAGAGTTGCTATTCGACGGCGCCCGCGTCACCGGGGTCCGCACCGACGACAAGGGCGTCGATAAGGAAGGTCATCCCAAATCAAATTTCGAACCCGGATACGACCTGAATGCGAAAGTTGTGATTCTGGCAGAAGGCACGCGCGGGTCGCTAACCAAGCAGCTGATCGCGAAGTTTGATCTGGCAAAAGACAGCAATCCGCAAACTTACGGCCAAGGTATAAAAGAACTTTGGGAAGTTCCTTCAGGGCGCATCGTGCCTGGCGAAGTTATCTACACGATGGGGTGGCCGCTCACCACTAAGGAATACGGCGGGGCCTGGATTTACGGAGGGAAAGATAACATCGTTTCTCTCGGCTTCGTCACTGGCCTCGATTATCCTGATCCGCGTCTTGATCCGCAGCATGTATTGCAGGATTTCAAGCAGCATCCTTTTGTTGCGAATTTGCTTGAGGGGGGGAAGATGATCCGCTACGGGGCGAAGTCGCTGCCTTACGGCGGCTGGTGGGCGATTCCGCCGGTCGCTGGTGATGGCTGGATGATCCTCGGCGACTCTGCTGGCTTTCTGAACTCGCAACGACTCAAGGGAATTCATCTTGCGATCAAGAGCGGAATGCTGGCGGCTGAGACTGCTTTCGAGGCGCTGCAAAAAGACAATTCGTCCGCCGCGGTGCTGTGTGGCTTCCAGAAGAAAGTCGAATCCAGCTGGATCAAAGAAGAGCTTTGGAAGGTCCGCAACTTCCATCAGGGATTCGAGCGCGGATTCTTCGCGGGCTTGTTCCACGCCGGAATTCAGCAATTCACCGCCGGCCGCGGCCTGCGCAACCGCTATCCCGGAACCGCGGGCTATCAGCACATGAAGAAACTAGCGGAACTGCCTGCTGACGGCGGCGACGAAGCCGATTTGCTCGGCCCCGCGAAGGGCGACGGCAAGCTTACTTTCGACAAACTCACGGATCTGTATCACTCCGGCACAAAGCACGAAGAAGATCAGCCATCACATCTGATCATTCACGACACGAACATCTGTAACGCGCGCTGCGTAAAAGAATTCGGCAACCCGTGCCAGAATTTTTGTCCGGCGAATGTTTACGAAATGGTAGACGACGCTGAGCAGGTCAGCGGCAAACGCATCAGCCTGAATCCGTCGAACTGTGTGCATTGCAAGACCTGCGATATCGCCGATCCTTACCAAATCATCACCTGGGTTCCGCCCGAAGGCGGCGGTGGGCCTAACTATGACGGGATGTGATTAGGAAGGAACAATGGCGTGAGACGATCACGAAATCCTTTTTACTTCCTATCAGCAGCGCTTCTTTGTGTCTCCGCCCGGGCTCAGCAGGCCGCCATCCCACCCACAGGCTTTCAGGGCCTCGACCAGTACCGCGCTTCGCACATCGCAGTTTTCACTGATGATTTTGGCCAACTGGCCCGCTATCGCGATGCCGACGCCAGCTTGAAGCCCCCAGTGGCGGGTGAGAACCGCGTGGTGTTCTTTGGCGATTCCATTACCGACCTTTGGAAGCTGGACGAGTATTTTCCCGGCAAACCCTACATCAATCGCGGCATCGGTGGCCAGACTACGCCGCAAATGCTGGTGCGCTTCCGCCAGGACGTGATCGATTTGCAACCAAAAGTGGTCGTCATTCTGGCGGGTACGAATGACATCGCTGGCAACACCGGACCGATGCGACTGGAGGACATCGAAGCGAACTACGCGTCCTTCGCGGAGTTGGCGCGGGCCCATGACATCCGCGTTGTGCTTTCGTCTGTGCTTCCCGTACATAATTTCACGCCCAGTTCGCAGGACTTTTTTGCTCAGCGCTCGCCGGAGAAGATACTGAAACTGAATCGTTGGTTGAAAGACTACTGTGCCGCGAATGGCGTGGTGTATCTCGATTATTTCGGCGCTGTGGCGGACGACAAGGGCTTGCTCAAGCGCGATCTCGCCGACGATGGCCTGCACCCTAATGTCGAGGGTTACAAATTAATGGCGCCGCTGGCGCAGGCGGCTATCGAAAAAGCGCTAGCGCAGCGTGCCAGACCTTAATTGCGCTCTGCTTGTTAACCTGCATCTATAATTGAGACAAGTCTCCGACCGCGGTGGCCTTTTGGGCATTGAGTGGCCAACGACTATCGACCAACGACTGTCACTAACGATCTTGATCCTCTCCGACAAATTCGGACGCCCCATCACGGATCTCCGGATCTCGATTACGGATCGCTGCAACTACAAGTGCGTCTACTGCCGCACTGGCAACGAAGGCGCACTTTACGGCGATTTGCCGTTTTCCGACTATTTGCGGATGGCGCGAATATTGGCGGCGCTGGGGATCAAGAAAATCCGCCTCACCGGCGGGGAGCCGTTGTTGCGCAACGGCGTGATTGACTTCGTCCGCGAATTAGCAAAGCTGCAGTCTACCGACGGCGAGGAACTAGACCTCGCGATGACCACCAATGGGCATCTGCTGGCGGAGATGGCGCAATCGCTGAAGGATGCTGGACTGAATCGCATCACTGTTAGCATGGACGCGGTCGACCCTGATCGCTTTGCTCGGATCACGCGAGTGCCTAATGGATATGACCATGTCCTGGCCGGGATTCGCGCCTCTCGGCGAGCGGGACTGTGGCCGGTCAAGGTCAACTGCGTTTTGATGCGCGGCTTCAACGAAGACCAGATTATTCCCTTCGGCATGTTTGCCCGGGAAGAAGGCGTCATCGTGCGGTTCATCGAATTCATGCCCCTGGAAGAAGACCGGACGTGGTCGCCGGCGACAGTGGTGACGCTCGACGAAATCGTTCAGCGGATGGCGGAGTATCGTCCACTGGTCGAGATTCCTCATGCGCGGAGTGAGACTGCGCGACGCTATCACTTCGACGACGGCATTGGGGAGATTGGAATCATTGCACCTGTCTCGCATCCTTTCTGCGGGCATTGCAGCCGCATCCGCATTACCTCCGACGGAAAAATTCGAACTTGCCTGTTTTCGGTTTGGGATCATGACCTGCACGAGTTGATGCGACGCGGCGCATCGGATGAAGAGTTGATGGAGTTCGTCCTCGGTGTGGTGCAGAAAAAAGAAGAGCGCCACCATATCGGCGAACCGGATTTCGTTCCCGCGTCAAGGACTATGGTGCATATTGGCGGATAGACGCTCATCCTGAAAACTTTGAACATTCATCGGTTCAGTCGCGCAAATGATATAAGTTCGACGTGATGCGAATTGCGCTGTTAGTGATGCTCATCGCCTCGATCGCTACGGTTTCAGCCCAAACCGCGCGACCCGATTTGACCGGAGAAGCGGCTTACCTTGGCTTTGATCGCAACAATTATCCCGGCGACCAGAACTTGAAGGTTCTTCGTGAGACGTTTTCCTATACCGGTTACTGGCTCAACCATCCGCCGAGCGCGAAGACTAATACATGGAGCGGCAAGCGAAAGACCCTGCAGGCGGCGGGATTCGGATTCCTCGTGCTCTTCAACGGCAGGCTTTACAACGAACTGAAATCGGTTTCGTATGCGACGAAGCTCGGCAAGTCGGATGCGCGGAGTGCGGTAGTGGCAGCGAAGAAGGAGGGATTCCCCGCGCGAACCATCATCTTTCTTGACCAGGAACAGGGTGGCCGCATGCTGCCGGAGCAGAAAGCTTACATCTATGCCTGGGTTGACGGAGTAACGGCGGGAGGCTTTGTTGCGGGCATTTATTGTTCTGGCATTTCCGCGGCAAAAGAAGGCGGCGAAGATATCGTCACCGCGGACGACATCCGCCAGAATGCCGGCACAAGGAAAATCGCTTTCTGGGTCACGAATGATGCCTGTCCGCCTTCGCCCGGATGCGCATTTCCTAAACGAGCACCTAGTCCCGCTGACAGCGGCATTCCCTTCGCCGACGTGTGGCAATTAGCGCAGTCGCCGAGGCGGCCCGAGGTCACGGCCAGCTGCGCGGCTACTTATAACGCCGACGCGAATTGTTATCCGCCGGCAATCAACATTAGCGATCGCATCCATATCGACGTGAATACTGCGTCGTCCGCCGATCCCTCACACGGCAGGACTCGCTGAAATCGCCTCCTCGAACTGGCGGGTGATAAGATTTCGCACCATGCGGCCGCTTGCCAAACAAATTCTTACTTTTGTCGCGCTTGTTTTCACATTCAGCAGCCTACCGGAATACGTGGTGATTCACTCCGGACACGTCAGCGCCGGAAATGGCATGGTCGTGGGCTTCGTGATGCTTTGCCCAACCCTGGCGGCGCTGACCACATGCTGGCTCTTTCGCATTGAACTGGCGACCCTGGGCTGGAATTGGCGGCCAGCGAAATATCAGGCATGGGCTTACTTTATCCCCATTCTTTATGCATTGCCGGTGTACGTTGCGACGTGGGCGCTGATTCCCGGCTCATTCGGATTCTCGGCATTCGCTGCCCGTCTTGGACAAGCTTTCGGATTTCCGAACTCGCCGCGTGCCGCGACTCTTTTGTTGGCGATACCGTGTTATGCGACAGTGGGCGTTGTGAGCAGCATGGCACGCGCGTTGGGCGAGGAAATTGGTTGGCGAGGATTCCTGCTTCCGCGACTGGTCCAACAAACGGGTTTTACCTGGGGATGTCTCTTGAGCGGATGCATCTGGGCGGTATGGCATTATCCGGCGTTGCTGTTTGCCGACTACAACTCCGGCACGCAGCCGGTTTTTGCTCTGACTTGCTTCACACTCATGGTGATCGCAGATAGCTATATCCTCGGCTGGCTGCGGTTGAAGTCAGGCAGTCTGTGGACAGCATGTGTGCTTCATGCCAGCCATAATCTTTTCATCCAAGCAATTTTTGATCGGATTACCGCACCTGTCGGCCGGGCACTGTATATCACGACCGAGTTCGGCTTTGGAATGGTATTGACCGTAGCTGCTTTTGCTCTCTATTTCTGGACGAGGCGCGAAGAAGTGTCGACAATCCCGGCCTGAGCACCTCCAGTTGCATTAAGCCCCTCTAACGGTGCACAATAACCCTGATCCTCAGTTACTTGCGGTGGTTACTTTCGTCGCTGAAAAAAGCGACACTTTCCGCCGCTGCTGAGCATCTTAACTATTGTGAAGAGTTAGTGGCTTCAACATCCCCGCCGGTTGGGCGCGGCGTAGTTTCAAACGACGCGTAGTGAATCGACTGGAGCCGCTGGAAGCTTTCAACATCCCCGTTCCGGAACAAGCGTCAGCCTATTGCGGAATAGCCGCAATGGCATTCGCGTCCGGAGCTGAAGGCGAGACATGACAATGGCAACCGCAGCAGCAGTTTGCAGTCTGGAAAATTACCTCGTCCTGCCCGATCACACCATGGACGACCGCATTGCCGCCGCCCGCGAGGCTTTGGGCCGCGAGTGCGTGATCCTTGGACACCACTATCAACGCGATGAGGTCATCCGCTTCGCCGATTTCCGCGGCGACTCTTACAAACTTTCGCAAGAGGCCGCGCGTGCCGGGGGCAAGTACATCGTCTTTTGCGGCGTGCATTTTATGGCGGAAAGTGCCGACGTTTTGAGCCATCCCAGTCAGGTGACGATCCTGCCCGACATGAACGCCGGCTGCTCCATGGCCGACATGGCAGAAATTACCCAGGTGGAAAATTGCTGGGAGCAACTGATTGCTGCCGGATTGACCTCCGATGCTGGCGAGGGCATCACGCCAATCACGTATATGAATTCGACGGCCGCGATCAAAGCTTTTTGCGGAGAGCGTGGCGGCGTTGTCTGCACGTCCTCCAATGCGTCGGGAGCGTTCCAGTGGGGCTTCGCGAAGACTCCTAAACTTCTATTCCTCCCCGATCAGCATCTCGGCCGCAACACCGGTTTCAACCTGAGCATTCCGTTGAACGAAATGGTCGTCTGGGATCCCTATTTGATCAATGGCGGCTTAACGCCCGACCGGTTGCGTGCGGCGAAGGTTATTTTGTGGAAGGGTCACTGCTCCGTCCATCAACGCTTTCTACCCGAACACGTAGACAACGTTCGCGCCAAGTATCCCGGCATTAAGGTGATTGTGCATCCGGAGTGCCGCTGGGAAGTCTGCCAGAAAGCCGATGGCATTGGCTCGACTGAAGGTTTGTTGAAGATGATCCGTGATTCCGCACCCGGCACCATGTTTGCTGTGGGGACGGAAATTCACCTGGTCAACCGCATGGGCAAGGAATTCGCCGCCGAACGAAAGAAAGTCATCACTCTCGATGACTCCGGCTGCCTGTGCACGACGATGTTCCGAATCTCGCCGCAACACCTTTGCTGGGTGCTGGAGAATTTGATTGAAGGCAACATCGTGAATCAGATCAAAGTGAAAGATGACGTGAAGTATTGGGCGCGAGTGGCGCTGGATCGGATGCTGGAAATTCAGTAGCAGTCGTTGGTCGTTCGTCGTTGGCAAAAGTCACGTGGGGACAGCGGCCCTCGGCTGTCCGTCCAGAGTAACTCGGCTGCTCTTGGCCAACGACCAAAGACTAACGACCAACGACCTTCCCTAAATGGACTAAAATAGAGTTATGGCCGAACGAACTTTCACCCTCGAAGAAGCCCAGTCTCTCCTGCCCGTCCTGGAGTCGCTGCTTCGCACCGCGATTGACGGCAAGAAGTTGATCGAAGCCGTCGACACCGAACTTCAGGAACTCGCGCACCGCGTCTTCTTACAAGGCGGCCTGTTGGTCAATGTGGTCCACATGGCTCGCCGTAAGGCAGAGCGGGAAAAGGCGATCCCGCGCGTGAAAGACGCTATCGCAGAGATCGATGCCACCGGCGTCCAGGTAAAAGATCTCGATATAGGATTGCTCGACTTCCCCTGTAAAGTTGACGGCAACATCGTACTGCTCTGCTGGAAGCTGGGAGAGTTGGGAATCACCCACTGGCACGACACGACGGAAGGTTTCGCCGGCCGCAAGCCCATCGACGAAAAAATCAGCAAAGCGAAGAAAAGCAATTAGCCTCTGGCATTTTTAGCCAACGAAGCTGCGTGCTGATACTCGCGAGCTCATCGCGCTGGCTAAGTGCCAAATGCGGCTCTTACGGTTTTCCTCCCGCATTCCATTTCGGCTGAAAATCTGAATTGACCAGCCACTCCAGAGGGGCAAGCAGCGATCCGATCGCCGCATCCATGTGCTTGAAGTCCAGATGGGCCAGATCGTCGCTGGGTTGGTGATAGTCCGCGTGCAAGCCGTAACTCGAGACGGTTTGGGCAACGACGCCCTTCTTTGCCAGCACGAAATTATCCGAGCGCGCGAAAAAGTTCTCGCCCGGGTGCGGGTCGCGGACGAGGCGCGCCCCATGCGCCGCCAGCGCGGGACCGAGGTTTGACCGCTCCCATCCAGTTAGCCACAGCATATCGCCCTTCACTGCCGGGTCGGATCTGCCGATCATTTCAAATTCCAGGTTTGCGGCAATATCTTTCAACGGCATCGGCGGATGCTCGCGAAAATAACTAGATCCCAATCCGCCCATCTCCTCGCTGCCGAATAGGGCAAAGATCACCGTGCGTCGCGGACGAGGCCCTCGTCCCAGCACCCGCGCAATTTCCAATACCGCTGTTGTACCCGAGGCGTCATCGTCCGCGCCGTTGTAAATGTCATCGCCGTTGACTGGAGCGCCAATTCCCAGGTGATCCAAATGAGCGGAAAACAAGATCGCCGCATGCCGCAGAGCCGGGTCACTGCCCCGCAGAATTCCAACTGCATTCCACGACGAACCCTTTTCTTCGGACGCCCGTGCTTCGAAGTGCAGGCTGGTACCGTCAGGCATCTCTACGAGAGTGCGGAAAGCGTCGCGGTTCAACGCCAGAACATTGAAGTTGAGAGCGTCGGCGGAGTTTCCATCGAGCCGCTCGGACGGCTTGGGAAGGTGGCTACCAGCGTCATCGAAGTGTTTGAGCTGACTGCCACTCG
>Ga0210383_10003798_pt1 | contig 13471 bp, 16 predicted proteins | sample IncBWC14OmetaG_FD_160072 | JGI IMG/M metagenome (GOLD analysis project Ga0210383, IMG submission 160072) | Forest soil microbial communities from Barre Woods Harvard Forest LTER site, Petersham, Massachusetts, United States - Inc-BW-C-14-O ...
ATAACGGGTGTGAGATGCGCGCGGTAATGTTTCACAAACTCGATGCCCGACTCCTGCTTCTTCCATAGCTTGAGATGGCCATCCACAGATGTAGTGATCAGGAAGTCTGTCCTGGGAACTATAAATGGGCGGACCGGTGCATGCGAGAACACGAAAGAAGTACTTTGTGACAACACAAAAGTTGATTATATCTCGGTGCATGAAACTCTTGTAGTATTGGTCTGCGTTCGGCAGGTGCTCCAAGAAAAGCTGCTCGTGGGGTAGGACTAGAAACACGATTCTGTATTTCTTAAGGCTCAAAAGCTTCAGAACATGGTGACAGACACACCTTTGCGCTTTTTCTTCATACTTCCCTCACCGGCTTCTATGGGCATAGGCATTGGGCCAACGTCGTCGCCGTCGTCATCGTCATCAACAGTTGGTGAAGGAGCGCCTTTTACATCCTCGGCATTACTTGCAGCCTCGTTGTTCTCGTTTCGGGCGCGTTTGCCTAGCACAGAAATGTCCTGCTCTGGATCTGACATGTTGTAAGGAAGACGATCTGGATCGGAGTTCGGATCGTGCTGACCAACTTGACACCAAAGAGGTTGTCAGAGTAATATGACTGCTTTGAACGAGCCGTATTGGTCTCAACTGCCGAAATCCTGCGCTTGTTCTGATATCCCACTTGACCACAATCAAATTGATTCAATACCTATGTTTTCAGGTCAATCCTACAGACAACTGCATGTTCCTCTCAGTTTTATTTTAATATTGATCTGCTGGAGGCGTAACACCATGCAACAAATTACCACCACATGATGTCCACATCCATCACGACCACGAGAAAATCACTCCTATTTAGTACTGGTAACCTGCCTCTTACCCGGGCCACTTGTGTTTTTCCAATGTTACGCCATTTATGTTTTACAACTTGGCTCTTCGAACGAAGGACGCTCAGAGCCTCAGACAGAGCTTTGTACTAGGTGCAGAAACGTAGGAGACACTTGAGTGGCACCGGCAGACAAGACCTGTTTTTCAGATTGCAGTAGAATATGTCTCTCAGAATCAACTCAGAATCCTAACCAAGAGCACGCGTGGTACATAAGAGCATCGATCATCGAGGATCAATTAAACAGGTCCTCGAGTCAAGGGTACTGTCACGATCTGTCACGGTCTCATAACGCGGTCATGTGATGGGTGTCGTTCAATCACATGGGCTTTCAAATTACCGACGTGACTTTAGGTTGACAGTCTGTCAGCCTCCAAGACTACATAAACCGGCTTTCTGATCCCAGCAGCTTTCACCCGTTCCCTCTTCTCTACTCCCATCTACCTATTCGTTTTTTGGTGCGTTCCACCCCCACTTCATCACAAAGTACGGTGATCTAGAGCACTCTCACACTCTCTCAGGCTGATAAAGGACCACCTTCTAGAGAACAGAAACATATATTTTGCCCGCTGTTGCTGTTTTATTATAGGTATGTCTATTCTCTTCTTCAAGGTGTAGCCCAGAACGGTGGAGCTCTAGAGCACTCAGCGTTATGCTGATACAAGACTACCAGGAAGCAATGTTGATATCTCACCTGTCAACCCTGTCAGCCACATAATAGGTGCGTCTATCCTTCTTCAAGATATAGCCCAGAACGGCGGGGCTCTGGAGCACTCAGCGTCATGCTGATAGAGGACACTCATCTAGGAAACCTAAATCGATATCTTGCCTGTCAACCCTGTCAGCCACATAATAGGTGCGTCTATCCTTCTTCAAGATGTAGCCCAGAACGGCGAGGCTCTGGAGCACTCAGCGTCATGCTGACAGAGGACACTCAGCTAGGAAACAAAGATCGACATCTTGCTTGTCAACCCTGTCAGCCACATAATAGGTGCGTCTATCCTTCTTCAAGATGTAGCCCAGAACGGCGGGGCTCTGGAGCACTCAGCGTCATGCTGACAGAGGACCGTCGTCACCTAGGAAACAAACATCGGTGTCTCGCCCGCCATTTCTGCCATATAATAGGTACGTCTATTAAGATGTAGCCCAGAATGGCGGGGCTCTAGAGTGACCAGTGTCATGCTGTCAGACAAACATCATCCCGGAAGTCAGTGCTGATATCTCGCCCGTCAGTTTTATCAGCCTCAATAGGTGTCTATCTTTTCTCCAGATGTAGCCCAGAATGGCGGAGCTCTGGAGCTCAGTATCATGCTGATGGGTGACCATTATTTAGGGAACTCGTTTGATGTTAACGTGACATCTCATCCGCTATTTGTGTGGGGCTCATCATACGTCCGTTTACCCTTGTCATGAAGTAGCCCAGGATAGCGGGGCTGGACTAATTGGAAGACCACCTTCTAGGAGACAAATGTCGAACACTGCTTCTAATTACGCGTGTTCATCCTTCGAGGAGTGTTAGATGGAGGTGGTAAACAACTACTTTTGTCTCAATGGTTTCCCGTCCCAAACGTTATAACAAGTCAGGTGTGTTAGCTATTCTTTTTAAAGCCGAACCATAACAGAGGTGTGGCAAGTGTGTTACAAGCCTTTTGAAGCCGACTAAAGGTGAGGTCAATCGTTCGCGGCTTTTCAGGTCCATATCTTCTCCACTAGCATTTCGTTTGGGTCGTGGTATCGCATATATCACCTGTCAGTGGTTTGGGTCAGTGACAACATTCTTCAGCTCTACAGGAATCAATGTTGGCCATCTGGTATCCCGGCGCACGATGTGTGAAGTGGTGGAGATGTGTCAAATACCTTCCAGTTGCGATCAATTAAATAGTCTTTGAATGCGAGTAGAACAGTGAACGTATGCAATCATGTACAAAGTCTGGCAATTAGATGATAGAGATACAACCGTGCGATGTTTATGATTCTAATGAAGTCACGCAGAAAGATACAAACGAGTGGGTGCGTCCTTTAAATAAATCAAATAGCGAAGCCTATGATTTTGCTGACAGGTCGTAGGCTGATCGCAGGTTGTTCTTTAACAAACGTAGTCTGCGCCCCGTTGGTGCCCAACTCCTCGTCCTCGTCGCTCTCGGATGTTCGTCGAGATCTACCCAAAGGGCCAAACAGGCCGACGCGATTTTCGTCTGACTTTGGCGGCTTGAACGATGGATGCGCCTTGAGAGATTCGGCACAGTCCATGAGTGCTGCAACAACATCCGAGTCCAGCTCGACGTTAAACAAGTCGAGGATATATCGTCGGACTGGGAGGCGGTATCGCTGTGTAGAAATTGTGTGAAGTGCTCTGAAGAACATGGTCGGTGACGAAAACACTGGTCGATATTCAGGCCGAGATTTCATTCTGCAGCGTCAAAGATTTCAGAGTCATATTTCCAAGGTACACACCGTGAAGTACACACCTCGCCAGCGACCGTGACGCCGCGTTAGCAATAACTGTATTCGCCAAGTTCTGGATTGCGGTCATTACTTCCAGTTCTGTTTGAACTGTCGGTGGTATAACACGTGATTCACTTCTGTCTGGAACATGTTGAGTCCATGGAGGAATCTGTTAGATTGTTAGTAACATGTTTCACTGGCATTTGTGGATCACTTACCGATACAAACTTCTCCACATCCACTGGTATGCATAATCCAGTGGGCAATCCGAGCGGCGAAAGTGTAGGCTCCCAATGATAGTCGTCAAGAATTTCGGCACCCTGGGAAGTGGACGAGATGAGCCCCAGCACGAAAAAGCAAGTGCTTATCTGATGCATAAGTTACTGAAAATTACAAATGATGTGATACACTCACCCGCGCACAGAGGGGATGGCTGATTTCTGCGCAATTTCCAACACGGCTGGGATGATATCTTCCTCTTCAAGGAAAGGAAGTCCTCCTTCAGTTGCTCCAACATTGCCCTGTCAGTTAACGGGTAGATGCTAAATACATAAATGAGCAGGACATGCAGATGACGTACGACTGCCCAAAGAATGCTTTTCAGTTTCATGATGAGATCCGTGTCTTCATTTTCATGACTATGCTGCCGTATAAACAGCGCAAACTCTGTAAAATGGCCTTTTTCTTGTAAAACCTGACAACCAAGTTCTGTCTTGGACATTTCACCATAAAAGTGTGGAGGTACGGTGCCATCGAATGCTCTGATTTGCTATGTCAGCTTTGGTCAATGGACGCAAAGATAAAACATACAGGATATCTTCTTCATCGTCGGTGGGATTGGAGCTGCTAAAGACCCTGGCAAGGAAAACTTCAACCTGGACTACGTAGTAGATATTGCGTTCCTAAAAACGTATCGTTATAAGATATAACCAAACTGACTACAACGGAGACACACATGGAACCACATGTCCATTTCTCGATCGATATAGCCAGCGTCATAAAGATAGTGAAAGCCCATGGGTGTTGACATGAACCTGAGATGTCGGGTTTATTTTATTGAGTTCACGGATACAAAAGCTGAAAGACTCACTTTAACAACAACGGATGTCCAATCTCACCGAGGTGATCCATCGTCGGCTGCATTTCGACAACAATTTGTAAAACGTCTTTCGCTTCGCAAGCTTCCTCCAGGAAATGCACAGTCATTTCGCACACTTCCGGGGCTGGATCGTACAGCTGGGTAAGAAGTAACCGTAGAGTCCACGCGTTCGCACTGGCAGATCCAAGAATCAAGTCTCCTAAGTGGCGTGTGGCGTACAATCGGATGTGCTGAAGGGAGGTTGAATGTTATTAATACCTGAGAATTAAAACAAAGGAAGCATACTTTGTAGCTCGATGTAAGTGCCTTTGACAACACAATTCGAGGATGGCCATCACTGACGCAAGATTTCAGTTTGCATTCAAGGAGGACCAAAATTGACGTACATATTGTAATCAAGGTTTTCAATGATCCCCTTAATCAAGTCTTCTCGACTCCTAAGCTCGCTTAGATGGTAAAAGGCCGTAAAAACCTTGAACTTTTCCATCAGTCTGATAGAAGAAGTGTGTGAGTAGCGCAGGAGAGGGAACTGATTCAACTTACTCGACACCTTCCTTGTGCTTGCTGAGGGTGCCAAGCATCTCCAAGTACCCATAAGTTAGCGTATCTGATACACGCTTCTTCGAAAAAATCGGATCTGAATCGGGAAGACCGTTGAACTTTAAAACACAATGATGGGTTAATATATGCCATTCGGAACTTAAATCAGAACTCACAGGATCAAGCTGAGCAAAGCTCTTGACAATTTGCACCAAAAATAGGTCTTCGTTAGATAGGTACCTTAGACCGTCCGCACTTGCCATGAGCGTCGTCAGCAGCGAGCACCCTAATCGAACCCATTTAAGGTTTGACTGTAGTGACCCGTTTCCGTGAGCGAAATTGACAAAACAAGTACCATGGATTGTACCTTCACTCTTGGCATATCAGAAAATCTATGGCTGAAAGGGTGGAAAAACGTCATGAGTCGTCGAATGAACCTGGACACCTTAATTGCTTCCTCCATTCGTTTCGGATTCAGAAGAGGACCTTCAATGAGCTCCTGCAAAGAGTCGAAACTCCATTTTGTGTAATCCTTGGTGAGCATGACCTGCCAAATTGTAAAATGACAGTCAACAATAGGAAGAAATCGGGAAAAAGTCTCCGGTTATTACCTGAGTCTCAAGCAGAGATGACTGGAATGTTTTATCATCCATCTGCATTCCCATCTTGATTTTGACTTGTTCAACCTGTCTTTGACCGCGACGCACTGCGTCTTCAACTGAATTAGCTCTGCATATACATCAACCAAATCAGCATAATTCAAAGAATGTGGACGACGGAGTAGACCTAGGCCGGTTCTTCATATTGCTCGGCTCCAACCTCGCTCGATTGCGGTTGAAGCTATCGATAGCTGACAAAGCCAGAGTGCCAACTATTCTGTGCTCGCCATCACTATAGTCTGAAGCAAGACTAAATACTCGAGGAATAGTCTTCCATACATGAAAGTCATTAGCATGAAATATTCAAGTAGAGACAAAATCACTACCTGAATCTTAGCTGCAACAGACAAAGGCAGCACCCTATTCACCATTTCCAGGATCTCAGCCATAAGCAATGTTGCTTTACGGGATAAATTAGACCCCGTTGTTGATTCTTCAAGCATAGAAGTGAGAGCCTGGCGGCATGACATATTTCGAGTAAATATAAATAAGGTTGGGTGTCGATATCGGTCAGTACTCACGTCAACAAGGCCAGCATTTGTAAATACTAGAACCAGGAGGGCGATGTATTGATCAGTGAGTTTCAAACACTGGTGAGAACGTTCAGAAGGTTCCGGATCGTTCCGACGTTCCAGCGGGGGGCCAGATTTGCGATACACTATTGAAAGCTCAAGTTAAGCTGACTCGGTAAGGATTGAAAAGAACGTACTCGTCAATCTGCGACCAGCAATGAAAGTTTGGAACCATTCCGGGGACTTGATATTCAGGACCTCGAAGAACATATCAAGGATGATTTCCTGAATAAATCATCAACGGAAATTCCCAGCTCAAGTGAGATCGAAATTACCCGCGTTTCTAGAGAAGGTATTCGGAGGGTATCAACGAGAGATCGGATTGCCAGCATATCATCCATGCAGAAATACATCAGACCTGATGATGGATGCGGAGTGTATATTGAGTAAAACCACAGAGTTGGATGCTCAGACGTACCGCTCCATGTGCGCAACATTAGTTGAATCACCTTCGTACAACATCTCATACGGTCGGCATGATCAGGTCCTTTACCGTAGGCATCCGTAACAGCCGAGAGCGCCATCTGTTCAAACGTAGTTTTGTCTCGGTGCGATCGTTGCTCTATAGAATTGAATAGTGTACCTCTAGATCAGCTCCAACCCGCAGGTAGGCTCGTGTACGCGGCGAATCAACAATATAGAGGAATGTGGAGGCCAGAATTGGTGTCAGTTCTACCGGCCCTTCGCCGAGAGCATTTAGAAGAAACCGAAGACCACCTGTTCTCGCGACCAAATCGATATCAATTAAGACTATTTGCATAAGTGTATCAGAACATCAAGACAAGCGGGGGGTGGGGCCCGCGGAGGAACGCACTAATCTCAGCCAATGTTTGTATACAGATAGGCCTAAAAGGATCCTCCGCATGTTCGGCTACAGCAATAAATGCGCGCATGACAGGCTCCGAAAGAGGGAGTATTCCAGCGCCTCCCGTGGTTTTGCTGTCTTGCGGTACGGTGCCGATCTCGACAATGGTGCGGATGAGTTTGATGACTTGCTCTTTCTCGACTGTATGCTTATTGTCACGGTTCAAGGACCTTAAATCATTCAGAATCAACTGAGAATGATGAGAAAAGGGGAAATATTACTTCACGATGTACCAATCAAGAGCTTGTTCTCCCAGACGTTTCACAGAGTCGGAATCAACCAGCGCGTGCCGGATTAGTCGGTACGCCGCCGCTCGACATTGTTTGGTGCATTTATCCGCAAGAGCGGGGATCACACTACAACGCAGCGTTAGATCCCTCGTGACTTCTTCCTGTGATACACTACCCAAAGCCTTACGCTTGAACCAATTCCACGACATTCAGTTCATACCGAACACGTAAATTGCGTTGCAGAATACCAATGAGATTTGTCATGGTCTCGATTCTTTGACGGTCGAGTTCCGTGACATTTGTGGATTGGAGAATCGCTGAAGACGAGGAAGAACCAGAGCTTGCAGGAGGTGATGTAGCCGACCCTATTCGACCAATGGATGCCAACGTCTTGACACAATTTGAGGCGTGATTCAAGGCCGTACGAAAATCATCCCCGCCTTGGGTATGAAGTCAACATGTAATATGAGAATCAGACGCATTTCGACAGCATGCCTTTGTCATCATTGTCATCTTTCGTCTTGATATTTAGAGGGGCTTGCCCTGCAAATGCCTTGCGTTTCGCTACCCCAGCGCCATTGAGTTGCTTCCCTTTGCCCCGAGACAATTCTTTGGACCACATCAATTGTGTAGGCGAGTTGGACATTGACAAAATAATAACTCACGGGTATCGATTCTCTTCGTTATAGCTTCGATCTTATTCTTCGCCATATCCAACTCAGACTCGACTTGTAGTCGAAAAGTATCCTTGAGATATGGATGTTAAATATGTAATTCGTCTTCGTAGAGGGCGATGACATACAGCTAATTGCATGTTTAACATATTCTCCGCGCCTTCTTTAATTCTATTCTCCACAGCGAGTTGATTGTTAAGTGACTCCAACTAAACAGGATCAGCAATATCATTCCGTCATGGTCTTGTAATCAGAAGGTTGCATGTCGGAATGGCCACCCACCTGCTGAGCAGGATCCTGCCCTTCCAAGTCGGCAAACGAGAAGCTTCCACCCATATCGGATGAACCGCCATTGACCAGGGTGAAAGATGAAGAGGCCGTCAGATTGGAACCTGCCCCAGATGGCACTGTGAGATGGGAAGGCATTTCGCCCGGACGTGAAAGTTGAGACTGGCTTGACCACGTTCACATCAGGGAAGGTCCGATGTTTATTGCCGTTTTTAGAATTGACGTCGCGAGTCAAAAATATACATATGTACACAAACAAGTCTAATCAAGTCGTAGGTTTCGGATTTTCAACAGGTCTCCCATTCCAAGCTTGCGATGAAAGGGAACTGATTGAAACGTTCCTAGGACGGTGTTGTTAAATTTGATTTAAAATCCACTGTTTCCTCTCGCGACACTGTGCGTCTGGTGTTAACGTTGCCCCTTCGGACCTTCGGTTTGTGATTTGACTGATACAATTCATGTCGAGACCCTGGATCAGACAGAGGGACGGGAGTATAGGTGATTCCGCCAGGTCGGTCAGGGATTTTGAGCCAGGCGTAGCGAGATGTGGTTCATTCAAGACAAGATTGTTTCGTTCTTCCTCAGCAACTGTTTCAATGTTTCAACCATTGTTCGACATCCTCAGGAATCCTTTCATAATTTTAATTTTTATGCAGGAACCTACAAGGAATGCTGCCACATTGGCCATTGCAATTGACTAAAACATTGTATACGAAAATACCCGGCGCGCCAAGATAGAACCAGACCGGAGAAATCCGAGGAACTGCATTGTTAAGGTTCAAGCCACACTCCAGTCATAAAATAACCTTCGAGTAGGTTCAATAACTCAAGACTCCAAGATGGGTAAGTGCTGCTCGTTCATGGGCCCATTCTCAGAGATGTTGACCATTTTACCACAGTTCGTTACGCCGCCGCCTCCCTTGCTACCAACCCCGAAAAAAGTCTGTTCTAAATGATTCCGAAATCGCTTGTTGACGAACCAATCTGACTGTTGTACAGCATCTCGCGCCCGCGGCGAGTACCTCCGCACACACTTCAAGAACATGCGGGAAGTTGCGGCTGCCCTTACTGGTGAAAATCAGCTGAGATACTGCCTACGGAATTTCGAAGTGCTAAACACAATCGACAGGTCTTAAATTAACTAAGGCCTACACATACCTCGCTGACGTGAAGGAGCACAAACAAATTATTCCCTTCCGGAGGTTCTCTGGTGGGGTTGGACGGGCGAGTCAGGCGAAGCAATTCAAGGCCACTCAGGGTATGATATATTACGTGTTTTAGGGCAGAGCTCGGTATTGACATGGAGCACAGGCCGTTGGCCCGAGAAATCCGTCAAGTTCGTCCAGCGTCTGCTGAAGAATGCCGAATCAAATGCGGATGCCAAAAATCTCGAACTGGAGGACCTCTACATTAAAAACATTGTCGTGCAACAGGCTCCAGTATGTTCTTATGTAATACCAAGTGTTTTCATCCTTTGATTCCGCCCTGCAGAAAACTCGCCGTCGTACTTATCGCGCTCATGGTCGCATCAACCCGTATCAGGGCCATCCAACACACGTAGAGATCATCCTCTCCGCTTCTGACGTTGAGGTCGAGAAGAGCAAAGACAAGGGCACCCTCACTACCTCTTCGCTCACTGGACTGAACCGACGACAAGTTGCAAGAAGGCGGATCGAGGCTGGACGGGTATAGGTCATATGTCAATTAACCCAATCATTGATGTTAAAACATGGGCCGGGGGTGGCATATGCACATTCGACATGTCATGTACAACTGTATGTATGGCATTATGCCATGGTACGAAACGACTTTGCATGTTATGAGATCTGCTTGAATTCCAAACCTGTCGAACGAGTTCCGAATTTGTGATAATATAATAATTATAATAATATAAGGGATACAAAGACGCAAAACACCAGGACTACAGATACACAGTTCTAAGGAGTGTGGCGGTCAGCGGAAGTTACATAACATGGATTATAAGGAGTGTGGAGGTCGGCGAAGGCGCCTTATCAAAACTTGAAGCGAGCGAGAAGAACAGAAAAAGTGCCAGATTTTTTGTCGTCAGGGACCAGCGCAGATGGATGTGGAAGCTCCACCGGAACGTATTTGTCAAGTACCATGGTCATCGTGTGAAGCCACACGGAATTCCTGGGCAGCTCCGGGTCCCTTGCCTCTAAGACCTCACTAAATATTTGAATTTCATGATCAATATTCAAGATCTCCCATGCGTGAACAAGAATAAACAAACTGGCCTCTTTTCGCGGAGAGCAGCACGGAACTCCTCCTCGCGATAGGGATCGAAGGGCTTGATTTCACTGTCGAGCCACTCTTGGATGTATCCGTTGCTGGTAAATTTGTATGGGACGAGGCTGCTCTCCATCGCTATGACCAAGTGTCAGGGGGACGAAAGGGTAGCGGTGGATAGACATCGTGGTACTGACCACGCACGGTTTTCATGATGATTCGATAGGCATAGAGATTGACGAGATGTTTCTCCTTACTGTCATCAGTCACCCCAATCACTGGAGGCAACTCGTACGCCGTCTCGACGTCGCGAAGAAGCGGTGCTGGAGACGGAGCACAGTGAGCAAGGATCCGGGGGAGAAGACCTGAGACTAACCTAACATGGGAACGGCTGGCATATGGTTTTCGCTCAAGGCATTGCGGTAGTTCATAAAATTATGTTCACCAGAGAACATATTGGTCAACTTACGGTACTGCTCCTTGTAGCATATAGCAATGCCCTGTTGAAGTCAAGGAAGCTCTGATGTCAGACGAGAAAAAAGGTTAAGTGGAAAGAAGACCGACGAGAACGGTGTGCTTCAAGCGTCCGACGGCGGGGTTCGCTACTCCTAAATATATGGCATGAGCACAGCTGAAATTTCGCAGCCGGACGCAAATCTGAGAAACACACCGTCGGCTCAAGTCACAAGACCAGATATATGGATTATTAGAACTCACCGTCGATATATCAAACCAAAATTCGATCAGGTCCACACGTCTTCTCTCAGTCAGTTGGTCGAGGATAGTACTTGTAACCCAAAGGCCGAGCGACTTCTCGAACGAATTAGTTGCCTGGACCTTTGGGCCAACCCCTTTGTCGTTCTTTTTCTTCCAGAAAATGACGACCTCCGCAGGATCAATCTTAAAAAATATTTCGGATGCCTTGATGGTCAATTGTCGAGCCAGTTCCTCTCGTCCGGCCTTACTCTCGAACTGCGAGAGCTGTGGAGTGCTTTTGGGAACCAACAGGAAACCCGTCGGTTTGGGTTCCTCGACCATCGCGGAGTACTTGACAATCTCCAACTGTTTCTGTCGCTTGACCCCACGATGCTCTTTCCCATTTACAAGGTCGTTCAACCCTTCCAGAATCCTCATTGCCAGCTGGTCCGGTAAATCCCCGACAATGCGATCAAGCGCAAACGCCTGAAGGTGCTCCAACACTTCACTATCAAATTCAGGCCTCCAATACTCAGTCAACCATATCCTGATCGTCTTAGCAACGCGGATCCGCACATGCATCATCTCCCGCGTCCAGACACGCAGTTGCACAGTGGTTAATGATGCCGGGGGTTGTTCATCGAAGCGCTTAATGAGCAGTTCAAAAAATTGCATGGGCGAGCTGAACATGCGGAAGCACATAAAAAAGGTGTCGGTGAACTCGAGGTCTGTGACAGCGTCTTTGGAGGTCAGCATACGGACGAGGGCGGTGAGAGAGGCTGCCTTGTATGCGCCAAGATGGTCGAGGCGAACAGCGACAGTGTCCCCTGCAGGCAGTGGCATTTCGACGTCGACCTCGGGGCAGTACGGATCGGCTGGGAAGTATACGGCAGATTGTCGCAAGATATAAGACGGCTTGGGGGGGGCAGATTCGGCTAGCGATTTGGACGGTTCAACTATGGGCGTCGTGCCAAACTCTGGGCCGACCAAGGTCAAGAAAGATTCCGTCTCGGAAGGGAGAGTGGAGGCATTGGATGCCTTGGGCGTCCGCTGTAGGATGCGCCGAATTATGCTGCCTTTCCTCTGGCTAGAGGCCTTACGGGCGGGGTTGTTGGCTGGCTTCCTCTTGGAGGTGTAGACAGGTTCAAGAGAGGGGGTTACGGGGGTACTCTCTGGACTCTGCAGGACTTCGGCGACTATGTTGGCAAGAGTTCCGGGTGCAGATTCAGCCTTAGCACGCAATGGTTCTGCTGAATCTTCGCTCGGTAACGCCGGTAGAGGTTTATTTTCCACGAGGATACGCTCCGCAACCTCCAGAAAGTTTCTCAAACTCGCAATAGTTATATCCATCAACTCTAATGCCATTTCCATACCTTCTGCCACCTGGGCCGCATACCAATCGGAGTCAATCTTGGCAACCTGGGCCGCAAACAACCCCCCCGTGAATACCACACCATACTTTGCCAACTCATATGTCGGATTGAGACGGATATCGTAGGGCAAAGTATCCATAGAATGAATGATGGTTTGGAGGCAGGTTGCGAACACTTGGGCGAGGGATCGCAACCTATCGAGGTCCTTGACGCCTTCCACGAGGCGTAACAGGTTAATTGGCACGAAGATCGACGGGTATGTCTCTTCCAGGTCGAATTTTGGGACGGCAGGGACGGCGGGGATGAAGATCTCAGAAGAGGGGGGTGCAGGGTCGTCACTGCAGATGCTTTCTGTCTTCTCTGTAAGAATATTGCTGTTCGTGCTTTCCTCAAACGCGGGGCCTTCGGGAGAGGACGGAGGAGCAGGTATAAAAGATGCCACAGGTCCAGCCGGGGCGTGTTTTTTCTTCGTCAAAGCTCGTGTTCCACCGTTGGTCTTTCCGAGACTGAGTGCAGACATGCTCGGAAGGGAATATGCTGGAGTGAAAAGCTAGGAAGTCAAAGCAAGGCAAGAGTGGCACAGGAATGAATCTCGTGTTTTAATGGAAGGCTGTGGCATGGGTGGGATGGTGGCCAAGGCCACCACGCATTGTTGATTGAATTCGTTAATTCGAGATGGCAAAAACAAACACGTAAACGAGGACACACATTGGATAAGGACTTTCAAAGTTCTGGTGGGACGGATGGGAGAGGACCAACGTAGATTGTGAGCCAGTTGCAGTGGGAGTGTGATGTCTCCATGAAAATTTCACACAGAAGTAACGTCGAATTGATAGGAATTTTGAAGATACGTTCACTCGTTTATAAGGAATATATTCTCGGGGATAAGGAGCGTACCAAAAGTCGAGAAGG
>Ga0210383_10003799_pt1 | contig 13468 bp, 10 predicted proteins | sample IncBWC14OmetaG_FD_160072 | JGI IMG/M metagenome (GOLD analysis project Ga0210383, IMG submission 160072) | Forest soil microbial communities from Barre Woods Harvard Forest LTER site, Petersham, Massachusetts, United States - Inc-BW-C-14-O ...
TGGGCACCAAAATGGATGTTCGAAAGAACAAAGAGTTGGCTTCAGAGTCTGGGCCTCGATTACCTGTCCCTTCTGGTATTCCAGTACCAAGCATCGGCGGAAACCCTGAAATACCATTAGGGCTTCCAATGATGAGAATCTCAGGTCTGTGTTCGCCGCCGCTATCGCCGTCCTGACTGGTGGATAGTTTCGGGAACTCGCCATATAATGCAGCATCACCCCTCTCCCATTTTCTCAAACGATATCGGAGACGCTTTTCCCTCGCTTTTTCGGCGCCTTCATCCTCGCTCCAGTCCGATTTACCTTGTTTGGAGACAGAGGTCACTTGAGATGATGGGGAATTCCGATTCAGAAGATGGCCCAGCGAGCTACTTGAGCCTGAGGATGGACTCTGGGGTAAAGGAGGCGTCAGAGAAGGAGTCATGCCAAATATAATTGTCATGGGATTGGCTATTGGGGAGGTAGGCCGCGACATTGGACCTCGGCGACGCTGACGAACAGCAGATAGCAGGGGAGGATACCACGCGGGAGAAGTCGGAGCAAGAGTTGGGAAGTCACGTATGTAAACCAAGCGCGGTTTAGATCGAGACGGGGGTGAGGTGTCAGATGGTTCCTGCGGTTTTAGAGGCATGTTGACGAGTGTGTCAAAGAATATGTCAACTTTGCTCGGCGGTGGGTTGCGTCTAACTGGTGAAGCCATCAGAGTACGTCCTTGCAATGTAGGAGGACTCATCACAAGAGTCATTTGATGGTTAGGTGTCAATATTTGAGTAGGTGCGTCAGAATCGTCCTCATCCTGCATCAGAAATGAACGGGAATTGGTTGAAGCTGACTGTGGAGAAGATGAAGGGAAATGAAGGGGGTTTCTGGGCAGTTGGAGTGAGTTTGCAGCTGGTTCATGATAGAGTAAGCAAGGTGTCTGAATAAAGGAACGATTCTAAGAGAATATTACCTTTCCCAAATTGACCCCATTCCCCGGCCGCCAGCTGAACAGCATCCAGGACAAGAACTTCGGCACCAGTTTGGCGCGCCAATTCGCGAACCGTAGAATCGATGACATATTCACCACCTTCGATTGGGCAGTAGAGGGCAAGGGTGGGTTCAATAAGGACTGAAATAAAGCCGAGAGATATTCAGCGTCTGGTAGGGATTATTATCTATGTCCGACAGACCTGGTGATGCATAAGAGGCTCGATGTTGAGTTTGGGGATGTAGTGTGATGTGCAGATTGTTGAGGACTTCCTCAAAGATCTCGGGTGGCGGCAAGGCAGTAGATTGCGATAATTCAGGTTCTGAGTGGTCTATTTCAGGCATCCAGAGGATGTTTAGTCCATCAGGTAATTGAACGGGGTCAGAATCTTTGGTTGCGGCGGTAGATACTCTAGTCCGACGTTGTTTTGGCTTGTCTTGTTCGTCATCCGGCAGTTCAGGAACGTCACTAGAGCCACCAGATGACTCGGGAGCGTCATTGGAAGGTACAGAGGGCGGAATACCTGGCTCAGTCGTCGATGAGATGGTTGACGTTGAGAGGTGTTTTCTATAGACACGGGAAGGACTTCGTACGGATTGTTCCTTTCTCGAAGGGCGAGGAGGGCGAGGGGATGAACAGAGTACTGGATGGGTGAGCACGGAGGCCTTGAACAATGAACGCGAGTTGCGAAAGAGCGTTTGAGACTGCATCCAAAATTTCGTGTAACTTGAAGGACCTGACTTTGCAGGTATAAGACGCTCACGTGATTTAGAACTCAATACAAGAGGAAAATTACAGCGTTTCTAATGTACGTCGCAACATATGATAATCGAGAAGGCAATAGTTGAAGATGGGAATAGACGATCGGAAAATCGTCACTTCTTTGCCAACTTCTCCTCCCGTTTCTTGGCTCGCTCAGCCAGGTCAACACCCACCAGGATCTTCGACGCCTTCCATAGCTGAACCATGTTAATGACGTTCTTCGTGAAACAAACTGGAAGGGTGACGAGGGCTATCGCCTGCGCATAGGTCAAATCGCCCAACATTGGAGGGACAAAATCGATTGATCCTAGACCAATCGGGGTAGGGGCCCACTTCATGAGATAAAGCGCGACAAAGAATAGCTCGTTTCCAGCACATATAAAGAAGAGTGTCCGCTATATCATTCCATTGTCCTGTTCATTTCGATCTAGCAAGAGGCGAAAATGAAGTTAAGACTCACCGAATCGTTATAGTAATACCACAGAATTCGACTAACATCACTTGTAACCAGTTTATGGCTTCTGGAACCAGTAACTAAAGAACTGTGAAGCTCCGGATTAATATACAGAATTTTGTCTTGGAGTCAATGTGTGTCATACCTGTACATGTGCATGTAATGACTGCTGAAATCAAGTGCAATAAGCAGCTGGAATAGTATCGCATAGTCCGGATACGCCGAGGAGAGATAACATAGCAAACACGACGTTGTACACCTGCATTTGTTGTATCAATGCCATATGTATGATGATAAGCTTCAGAGTTCTGACCGATCAGTCACCATATCCAAGACGGCTCCAAATTTTGATGTCTGTTCCAGTGCTCGCGCAGCTTGTCCGTCGACAGCATCCAGCAGACAAGATATTACATATGCAATGGTGCAGTACTTTGGATGATAGCTCATGTAGTGCAACGAAAGCCCAGCCAAAATGATTCGCGTGTAGCCTAGATCAGTTTGATGCTTCAGCTTGATCAGTCACCTCAGGACTATCGAGAAGTTTACCAATCAAATTAGGTACGAAGAGGAATACATTCTCCGAGTATGTTTGAGCGGTCGCAAGGTCTACGGCCTCTTTTGCGTCTACAACCTCAATCGACCCTCTCCGCCTCCGTGAACTGTAGGGCGTGGCCTCCATGATTAGCTTGTCCTATGCTAGACAAGGAGTCACAGGATGAGAAGAGGGAATCCAGGAGCTTTGCAGTTGTCAGAGTCGCTGACAACTTCAAGTTCAAGTTTCTGCAGCTAGTGGTCAATAAATGCAGTGCTTACGAAATACAGGTTTGTCATCATGCTCTTTCATGAATTACATAAGACTGTATAGACTCGTTACCGCCTGTCGCAACATGTAAGCAGACTGGTCGAACTGAGTTTAAATTCAGATAGCGAGCGGATTCATCACGTGCTAATCACGTTCTCGTATAAGCTATTTATAATGTACTCAATAAAGTGTGAGCAATCGTATGACAATGGGGTATTGTCCAAGGAAACTTGAATTTATTTGAGGTTGCTGTATTTCACGGAGTCAGTGAGCAGCAAACTTGGCAGAGAGACCAGTGGGAGGTGCTAGTGATCGAGGCTATGTGAACATGATGATGGAGACTTTCTGAGTTGCTCAGGGCCAGAATGGTCAGTCGCGCCATGTCCGGACATTTGTGCGAATACAATTTAATGAACAAGATGAATGCTGCGAGCGACTCTATGCACTTTATTGAGTACATTATAAATAGAATATACGAGAACGTGATTAGCACGTGATGAATCCGCTCACTATCTGAATTTAAACTCAGTTCGACCAGTCTGTCTACAACAGTTTGCCACCTTACATGTTGTGACAGACGGTAACGAGTCTAGCAGCCATGGCTAACAGAGAATATTAATAATGTGGGGCAGAAACCACCTGATATTTGCATCATGCACACCATCTAGTACTCGCAGAATATAGTAATCTACATTGAATCTATGTTCTTCAACTTGTCCTTGACATCAAATGATGTACCCATGTGACATGTACACTTACTTGTTTTGATTTTATTGTGACAGTCTGACATCACACAAGAGACAGAGGAATATTTGCACCCTGTGCATATGCTTAGCAAATGTTGAGGCATGTTGTAAATATTTATCAATATCTGCACCTGTGACAAATGCAGAATCATATTTAATATTTGCAAAATCATTTGCAACATGTACCGATGATAGATCAAGATTTAAATCCTATTATGGTGCATATAATAAATTTGCACAATAGATTGACACCAAATATGAACCGGGTTCTGATTTATAAGCATATTTAAAACATCCTATTGTATTTGTGGGCCTGGCTGATTTGAAAGCCAATTTAAAATATGCACCAGGAACAAATGAGCAGTCCACAGATTGGTAACTTCATATCTGTATTATATGTAACATGTTAACAATATGTTTATTATGTATGTACATTGATAATACTTACCTTAGTGCATGATCTGACAGTTCAAAGTACTGAACCTCATTTTCTGTGCTGTGGATAAAGTTTTGACCCATGAGTGTCACTAAAATTTCCTGTGGATTGACAGAATGGGTGATTTCAATGGGTGTAGCATTTGCAGCACCATGTTGGTCTGTGAAGTATCTGTTGACTATGTTGATAGCTGTGGATAGTGATGGGCACAGGTATGGGTATACCTGTGGGTTTTCTATGGGTTTGTCTTTGGGTATGGGTACAGGTCACAAGGTCTGGACCTGCACAAAAACCTGTACCTGTGACTATGGGTATGGACAGGTATGGGGACTCAATTAATATCTACAGTATGTAAGACAAAAAATGTCACAAATCATCCCAAATTAAATTTTTTCATACTGGATCAGAAATTCAGAAAATCACAGAAGGTGCCAAAATTGTTGGTTGTCTTGCAAAGTAAGTTTTCTTCTGCAAAACCCATGGGTACATGCCTATGGGTATGGGTCTGGGTAAACCCGGGGTCCATCTATGTGGACCCCTGCAAAAACCTGTACAGTCATCAATGGCTCATTGATACACTTTTTCTTGTCATGTCCCATAAATAACATTCCCTTATGTAAGAAAAAATTCAAGTTGATAGAAAGCTCAGGATATACCCAAACATGTTATGTACAAACTCTCTAAGGGTTAGGTTATGAATTGCCTATGATTTGCCTCAGCTTGGTGAATATGTACCCAGACAGGTCAATGATACACTTCCCTTTAAGGCTTGTTAGAGAGAGAGTGTGTGTGAGAACATACAATGCAATAGTGTGTTTTGTGAGTCTATGTCGTCTTCAGGAGCTTCAGATAAAAGGTAGTAGTCTGAGGCTGTGCACAAAAGGGTTAGCTGAGACAAAATTAGATTTGGAAACAAAAACAGCACCATTCATAATGTGGAGACTTCAAAGTTGGGACATTCAACAAGTACTGGAATTGCATAGATGATTGGTGAATGTATCTGAAATGAATCACGCATATATCTATACTTAATGCATTGTTGATGACAATTTTGTGGCTTACCATTGCAGTTTTGTCCAAGTGGATCACTGGCCAAAATGTTGACTTTGTCAACATGTAAATAATGGAATGAATTGGGGTTTATGATAGTGTTGCTGAAGTCCAGTTTGGTCTGGTTTTTGTACTTTCTGGTGAAACCGGAAACCGAACTGCTGGTTCAGTTCAACACATTGCCCAAACCAGAACTGGAACCACTATTAACGGTTCTGACAGGTTTGGTTTGCATCTGAACCGGGTTCAGACGTGAAACTGCTGGCCCTCTGGCTTTTGACCTCATGAGAGCAGCACCCACATCTATTGATGTTGTGTGCATTGTTGCAAGGTGGATTGCGAGGGAGCAGCTGTGAATGTAAATAGTTGTGTGGATCAAATCAGAGCTGTGACTCCCAGAATTACTTGCAGGTCCAACAGACTCGACCTGCGAGGCTTTTCTTGTTCCGGATTTGCTTGCAGGTCCAACAGACTCAACCTGCAAGGCTTTTGAAACTTAAACTCAAGACATGAAACAGCACATGGTTCCAGCAGTTTGAACCACATTCAAATGTGGTTCTGCAATTCCACAGTGGCCAGAACTGCAAACCAGACCTGCGGTTCGGTTCCGTGGAGTTGCTGAACCTGAACTGAACTTCCGGTCCGGTTTGGAGTTTGAACCAGGTTTGCTTATCCAGGGGTTACCTGTGCCCATCACTAGCTGTGGAGTTGTCCAAAAATGTGGATGGTTGCCAAGTTTGAAGTGTTCCTTCTGGAAATGAACACACAATGAGATTGTGTAATTTGAGTATGTTTTCTGTGGCAATTGCAAATGTCTGAGTGTCCAGGCCAGTGATTTGTATGCTCTGCTGCATGTATTTTCTGTTTCTGAGGTCCTTCAGGCTAATGTTATATAATTGTCACTTACACAGTATCATTTCATTGATTTGGTAGCTCACAGATGTTTGTTGGTGATTGGAGGGGGCAAGTCCTTGTTGCAGAGTATTCCCTGGAGCCTCATTACAACTTCTTCCCTCCATTATCCTTCTCCACTTGAATCCACCTTGCAGGTGAGTCTCCAAGTTTTAGGTTTGTCAATCTTGGTGACCACAGTTTGGGTATAACAGTCACTCTTTTTGTTGTAGTGATCAGTTCCCTGAATACCCAAAATCTACAAACCACATACTTTAAAAAGTTGGGCAAGTTGTTGTTTACTCTGCTTTCCTTCAGATGTCTGACAAGTGATATCTTCTGATGCTTTTGCTGTGTCCTGTTAAGTAAATAACCTTGCTTATGATTGATGAGATCTTACCTGCTGCTTTAAAGTTGTAATATTTGTCCATGGTGTTTCATTCTGTGTTTAGGGCTTGTGAATTTATGAGGTGATGTGGGTGGTTACAGGTTAAACTGGGGTATTGTTCACCCCTTTCCAAGTTGATTTCCTGTATTCCAGGTGTCAGCTGTTCCCTGCTAATTTTGTAAATTCTGTTGGTTACAGATGTTACTTCCTCAACAATTTTTTTCCATTTTGATGTAGTACTTCCATTCCACTTGTTTTAATGTTGGTTTCTTTGAATTTGTTGATTTTGGTATGATATTTTAGTTTTGTATTGTTATTTTGGATATTGGTGTTTGAATTTGTCATGTTTTCAGTTCTGAATTTAAATTGTTTGTGTTGTAATTCTTGTCATGAGCTACTAGCTCTCTAGGCCTGATTTGATTATCTAGTTATAGTTAAAAATGTTAGTAGCCCCATCAAATGTCATTGAGAATCAATAATGATATACAATGGTGCCAAATATGTTTTCAAACTATTTAAAGGAATAAGGAACTTAGAAACTGGTGTATTGGCTAACTTGAAGCTGGTGAATTTGTAAATATGTGCCGATGTATGTTCTACTATTGTCTACCTGTTAAATGTTATTTGTATTGTCATATCTATCTGGAAAGTTATTTGGGGTGTTTGTCAATTCAGGAGTGATTCAGGGAATACTCTCTGTAAAGTTGCTAAGGCCCAGTTCAGGATCCTAATCTAGATAATGGAGCCCGTTCCATTATGAATATATATAGAAAGTCACACCTAGTCACAGCTGATCAAGCAAATCCTAAAGTAGGATATACTTTTTGAGCATCCTGCTTGCTGTTTCGCTTGACCTTTCTGCTCATTGTTGGTAATAGTGAGCTCAATTATTTCACCAATACTGCCTTTGGTTGAGGCACTTTTTTGATAATTGATGTACTATATACTTAGATAAATGTACCATGTATCTTATTCATGTTCTGGAGTGTCTCAACTCAAGAAAAGAAAATTGTGTTTTGGGTTGGCACAATGAGGACGGGATGTATTGTGGTGGTGTACAGCCAATGTGGGAAGATCCGAAAATCTTTCTCACACTTGTGTGACTTCCTAATTGGGCCCTAAAAGTTGGTAACTGTCTCCATTATCTTTTTGGCAGGCACATCTATTAGATGTACAAATAGATTGGGATCCCGAACTGGGCCTAAGTTTAGTTGGGGTCAAGGCTAGTCATTTTTTTTTTGATTTGATTTTTGGTTTCTTAAATTGTTTTTACATTCTTTCTATAATGTGGTGCTTTAGTGCTTCTATTTTTGGTTTGGTTCCATCTACTTCTGGAATATGTATTACTATATATGGCATATATTTTATTCCAATGAATGCTGATCCTATCTTGTATTGTTTATATACCATCTTGCAACCTCTTTACAATCCCTATACTGTCCCATCATCTGTTACCATCATTTACCCATTGCTTTCTGTATTGTTGCCTCCTGTTATCAATATATGTTGCCATCTTGTGACATGTGAATGAAGGTTTTGCAAAGGTTAATACATTAAGCCTGATGCATTAGAGACTGATGCTTCTAAGCTGTTGACAATTCCTTAACATCAACCATGGCCAAACACAGAATTTCCTCCAACCACATTACTACATCACAAACATGCTTAGAGATGGATGTCACCTGCTTCCATTCTGTGCCAACCCCAGCCAGCTGCAGCCTCTCTGCCTTGTACCAATGGATAGATTTCTAGAGATGGGAAGTATTGACAATTGCATCCTGAATAATGTCTTTGTCTTGAGTCTTTTGGTAGATGTTGAAGATTCCATCCACAAAATCAAATGTGGAATTGTTAGTGAGCTTGTTAAAATTGATTGCCACTTGATCAGCTCTTCGAGACCAGTAGAGCAGGTGCCTGGAAAACTCATAAGTACATAGGGGATCAGGAGTAATGAAATGAATGTCTATCTCCAGAAGACACCCCAGATGGAGTTGCAGGTTCTTTCATTTTCAATGGGTGTCCAGATAGACAAGTGCCTGTATTCAAAAGTGTGACATTGAGGCTTTACTTTATAATATAAAAACATGCATACAATGACTTAGTTTTAAGTTATAGTTTACCTTTTACTCTTTTTCTTGTATGTGGTTTGATGGTGAAGCTGAATATCCAATTTATGTTTATGAATTGAGTTGTTAATTTGTGGATTCAATGAAAGCATAAGAAACACACTTGTGATAGTGTTACTGACTTTTTGCTCTCTTTGCAGCTTGTTTTTCTCAGGGGTGTGGTAAGGTTGTGGGCAAGGCATTAATGACATTATGAAAGACTCAGATACCCTTGTCAGACCTTTATGTTGTTGTCTGACCCTTATTAATAGCATCACGGTTTGTACAAGTACTACCTTATATATTAGACAAATGTTGAGCCTGGAAGGCATTCTAGACCCATGGAACTATCCACCTATGTCTCTGAGTGATGCTCATTTCAGTTTACCTCCTACAGCTCCATCCCTGCAATATAAGTCTGCATGGCATGTATATGGTACTGTACAGTTGATTCTTGGGCAATAAGGTCTATTCAACATCAACCTAACTTTTAGAGTTGCCTAACAGCTCACCCACTAGTGGCAGGTATTCACATAAAATGTAGGCTATTTTAGTAATTATGGTTGGTGCCTTGTGATTGATCAAACTAACAAGATTTTATATTTTAGATGCTGAAACTTTTTGGTGAAAAGGGATTAGTCATTTGTAACCAGAGCCACATTTTAAGATCTGGCACCGTCATTGGAAAGGGCTCAATAAGAAAATAAAGTTGAGCTCTTTTTTGAGAAGCTTTTCATCCTCTGGTTTAATTGCTTTCCTGAAAATGAGGATGGATTGGAGGATTACCCCGACCATTAGGCCTGGCTGATAAGATACCAGAAGAATGTAAGTCCACTTATCTCCATTTAGATCCCATCTCCTTATTGAGTCCTTGATGCCTTTTCTCAGCAAATTAGGGTGGACATGCAGTGGGTTGAATGGTCATTGCAAGCCATTGTACTAAAGGATGGTGAGGGGCAGCTTTGGTTGGAGAGGGACATATGGTATACATGGGGAAAGATGGATCAGCAGTGCTGTTACCTGTGGTTGAGCAACTCATTTTGCAGAGGGAGGGTGTGGGTGTAGATGTGGATGTGGAGATGGAGATGAAAATAAATGTGGACCAAACAAAGAGCCTATAATGAAGAATTGAAGTATGGTCCAAAATCCAGCATCTATATATGCCTGGCACTGTGGTCTTACAGAGGAGAGCAGACTAAGAAGGGGTGGAGATCTTGTGCAACCCACTAACATTGACTTGCTCCTCCCATTAAAGGTTATTGGCTGTGGAGCCTGTGACAAATGATTGCAGAGGTATGAATGGCAACTTTAACAAGCTCAAACTCACAACCTTCTCTATAATATATCAATATCTCCTCATCCACACTCAACTCTACAAATCCAAAGATCTTCATTTGCAAGGCCAGCACCATCAGACAAAAAGCATCACTGCACTCAAATCCATCCAGTTGAGGGTTGATGATGGTGTTGCCAGGTATTGGCAAACTTGCAGCACCCTGGTTAACCTTGCTGGAGTGCTTTTGGAGACTAGTTGGGAAAATACATGACATCCATTGGCTGATGAGGATGTTCATGGATTGGATATGGGTTAAGATGAAGGAACTAGCAAGGAAAGGTGCATTTTGTCATGGACATGGAGGACAGAGGGTGTTGGGGATGGCAGAGCAGGGAATTGTCACCAGGCTGCTATGTGGCAATCCATGCTTGTTTATTGTGAGAATCCTTGGAAGGACATGATGAATACCTGCATTTGGACACAGGACCTCTGGCCGACATTTCAGAGCAGACACCATGAGTAGGTATTTTATTATTATGGACTTTTATTGTGTACTGTTAAATTCAGTATGGTTGGACAATTCTATTGTATTGAAAAACAAATGAAGACAATATGACAGAAACATTAGAAAACATATTGCCCAATGGAACTAATGACATAACATGTGGAAGACATCAGATATACAATTGATGACTCTATGGATCAGAAAACAAAAAGAAGTGGCCCATTTGAGCAAGGTACCAACAATCCAGGAATGGCTGTCTTAAGAAATAAATAAAATTAAATGGGGGCAACCAGAGAGAGTGGTGGGCATCTTTTCATTGTGAATAGCACTGGGGAAGTGGTGTTATCGGCAAAAGGTGGCAGTTCACCATGCATAAGGTGGTCTGTGATAAGAGAAAAATCATGTATAAGTGGCTCCTCTAATGAGAGTTGTTTATATAACAATACAAGAGTCTAGTTAGAGTAGTTATTTATGACAGTACCAGCATCAAGTGTGTTAAGGAATGGGGGTTCTGAGAATAAGGAATATATGAGTTAATATTGGTGTACTAGAATGAGTACACTAAGTGATTATGTAAACTTCTTATCTAATCACAAATGATGTTGAAGTTTACAGATGTGAACAAAGAGTGATCAGATTGTCATACAACAACCTGATGCAGATAGAGCTTAGATGAGGTATCTAGACTTGATCTCTGGCTGAGGATTAAGGTGAGTAATGATATTGCATTGGCAGCAATGTAGCTAAGTACAGTGATATATGATGTTTGGATGTAGTATTTCCTACTCTGCTGCAATTTTATATACTACTACCTTGGAATTAGGGAGAACAAGGGAGAACATTCTGAATGATTCTACTACATTCCTTTGTCCAGGACATTCTGGCAGAGCCCCAAACATGTGTTGGTCAGGTGGCATTCCCAAAAGGGATGTTTGGCAACAGCATGTTTGGTTCTTTCCAAAAAAGGAAGTCAAAGCAGACACATTCAAGAAATAAATGTAGTACAAGTAATAATGGGTAACTCTGGACAGAATAAACCATAGTAGAAGGTATAGTAAGTAAGAATAGTGGATTAAAGTGGGGTAGACTAATATAAGAAGGGAAAATGGGCATAAGGGAAAATAATTAGAGAGGGTGTAGACTAAAGTGAGAGATTAGAAATGAGTAACTATACCAATATCCATAATAAGGTGGTCATGGATGATTTTTGAAGAAATAGTGAGGAGGGAGTGTAGGGTGGGTTTTGTTATAAGGGTTTGAGGGTATGACCAACACTGTATTCCAGCTTTGGCTTCTGGTCCTTGTGGTTTTTCAGCATATATCATATAGTTCTGCAGTTCTGTTGACAAACAATAAGTATTGCCAAGGGGTGATAGAAAGTGTGCATTACTTGGAACAGGAGAAGAGTTCCTCCCAGGTGCTGCTATGAAACAGAGATGAATCCTGGATGGAATCAAAGCCAATTCCCATTGAAATAGATGATTGATTATAATGACTAACATTGGTACATGCCATTCAGTCAGTTGACTCTGCATTGTCATTGTGATTGCAGTGAGTGTCTCATTCCATACCCATGTCCACACCACCAATTATGCCCCAGTCAAATGCTTAACTGGCCACTCCTCACCCAACCTGCCTGTCCATCCCTGTCCCCTCCCAATTCCTATCCCTATGCCCTGCAGACAATGATGCTGTCAGGGCAGTAAAGCATGATAAGGTGGTCAAGGATGTTACAAATCCCTAGTATTAGGGATTTTTTTACTTATGTACATTTTTGGGGTGGAGCAACATCTATAAAGTATGAACTTGCTTTGGCATCCAGTGCTGATAACCTGTTGTATCACCTGTGACACAGGGAATGTTGAACACAACTGGCAGCATCTACTATGACTGATTTGATTCATTAGCACATGACATGAACAATAATTGATCAATAGAGTAGTGGACACAACATTAGAGACACCCCTTGTTGCCCACTCAATTACCTACTCATGCTGCCCTTACCATAAATCTTGCCCTTTTTGTCACTTCATATCAACCATTGCACTTCCTTTTGTTTTGCACAACTCTTTTGCTGGGCTAATAGTCTGGCATATATTTAGGTGTAAAATACAGAAATAAAACAAGTGGACAACAATCAACTGACAGGAAAGAAAAAAAGAAAAAAAGACAAGTGGAAAAGATGCTATGACCAAGCTGTGACTCAGCAGAAGGATGTGAATTTAGCTGTACATAGAATGGTCATTTAAAAAAGGGAACATTGAGAAATTCCATCTGCCAATGCCTCCAAAAAGCTGGTCAAAGTGTGGAAAAGATGTTTTGCCAATAAAATCAGGTACCAGAGAATGTTGGTGATGATCCTTTCAGACAAACAAAGGAACACCTGTAAAAAGTGCATCATCCCAGCTTGCATCAACAGCATGGTTATCACCAAAACAGCACAATCATGCAGGAGAAAGGGATGTTGATGATGCAGTTGTAAGTGTTGTCAATGGTGGCATTGATAACAACATATACTGGAAATGGCATGGTTGAGGATGATAGACTAGTAGGTTCAATAGGTAGATAACTCACAGAAAGCTATAACCTTTGCCAACTCACTCGCAAGATAGATCAGGCACCAGAGTGAGGGTGGGAAGAGTGCAGTTGAAGGTAGGACAAGGCAAATGGTGAACATCACAAAATAGGTGTATGTTACACTCCCCACAGATCCTCAAGGACTCCTCAAGGACTCCTCGGACTCCTCAGGACTCCTCCAGCAGTCCTCCAGCAGTCCTTCAGCAGTCCTCAAGAAGTCCTCAAGGACTTGTCAGAGACTCACCACATGGGTTTTCATGGTTTCTCAAGGAGTCTTCAAGGAGTCCCAAGGAGTCCTCAGGGAGTCCTCAAGGAGTCCTCAGGGACTTCTTAGATTTTCTTAGAAAACTTGACAGATTTCTCAAGTAATGAAGTCTCAGATAAACTTCATGCCATTGCTGAGTCACAAAACAAATGATAAGAGCAAGAATCTAACACACAACTTCCAAGTATGCAAGTTACATAATCCAAAGGACAATAGCAGCTTAACATTTACCACCTGAGCC
>Ga0210383_10003803_pt1 | contig 13464 bp, 13 predicted proteins | sample IncBWC14OmetaG_FD_160072 | JGI IMG/M metagenome (GOLD analysis project Ga0210383, IMG submission 160072) | Forest soil microbial communities from Barre Woods Harvard Forest LTER site, Petersham, Massachusetts, United States - Inc-BW-C-14-O ...
GCGGCCATCTACGGCAATATGGAGGGCGGCTATGCTGAAGAGTGTGGCTGTGTCTTCTGCAAGAACTTCCCCGCCCAACGAAATCTGGTCTATTCGGCTTCGTTCAGGGCGATGCTGGTGTAACTCGGAGCTGATCCGAACAAAGAGGGCGAGGCATTCGAGTACGCACTGGTTGAGGACGGATGTCACCTAGCGTTTCATGGTGGACCGATGCTGGCACTCGAATTCACAACTCCTGTCAAGTGGGTGCTTGAAGACAACCCCGACGAAGGGCGGCTACGCACCTGAGGGTTTGTGTAACGTTTTGAAAAGCTAGAGTATTACTCAATACTGCCGATAGCTAAGTATGGATGTCCTTGTCGCCCGACAGGCCATCTTCGACCGCGACCGTCGCGTGTACGGCTATGAGCTGTTGTTTCGCTCCGATGCCGAACGGAATGAGTTCGACGGCACCGAAGCAGGCTTCGCTACGAAACAAGTATTGGCCAATAGCTTGCTCGTCATTGGGCTCGAGAATCTGGTCGGCGTCAAGAAAGCTTTCGTGAATTTTGGCCGCGGACCTCTGCTACAGGGCTTGTATGCGTCGCTGCCACGCGGCAGCACCGTAATCGAGTTGCTCGAAACTGTGGAGCCCGACAACGAAGTCCTGGAAGCCTGCCGCAATCTTCGCAAACAAGGCTATCAGCTGGCGCTGGACGACTTCATGTTCCGGCCAGGTTGGCAGAACCTGCTCGACGTCGCCGACATGGTCAAGATCGAGATCCAGAGCATTCCTCGCCCAGAGCAAAAGCTGCTGCTGCGCTCCTGCAAAGCCAGGGGTCTGCAACTCCTGGCCGAGAAGGTGGAGACGCACGAAGAATTCGACTGGGCGCGGCAAGCCGGTTACGATTACTTCCAAGGATATTTCTTTGCCCGTCCGGTGATCGTACAGGGCCGGAAGATCCCAGCCGCCAAGCTTCATTCCTTGCGGTTGCTGCAGGAAGCACAACGCCCGGAGCTGGATTTCGAGCGCCTGGAGCACCTGATCCTGGAAGACGTTTCGCTCTCTTATCAATTGCTGCGCTACGTCAACTCGCCTTTGTTCGCGTTGACCAGCAACATCCGGTCAATTCGTCAGGCGTTACTCTATTTTGGCGAGACGGAACTGCGCAAATGGATTGCCCTGGCAACGCTGACGCGCACCGCGGAGGATAAGCCGAGCGAGCTGATCCGCCATTCGCTGGTGCGCGCACGATTCTGCGAATCGGTGGCCCGGCTGACGGAGAGGGGCCTGGACCAATCCGCGTTCCTCACCGGCTTGTTCTCGCTGCTGGATGCTTTGATTGACCGTCCGCTCGAAGAGACTCTGGCGGCCATGTGCCTGGCGCCTGAAATCGCGGCTGTGCTCAACGGTCAGGCGCCGGAAGGCGGGTCGCTGGCGGGGGTGTACCAACTAGCGCTGGCCTACGAAGCCGCCGATTGGCCGCGCGTCGAACAGATCGCAAGGCAGCTCAAGATCGCGGTCTCCAGCCTTACTGAGGTATATTACGCGTCAGCCAGCTGGGCGAGCCAGGTATTGGATCCCGGAAGCGTCGCCCAGCCAGTCTGATTCACCTGCGCTTACCTTTACAAGTCGGCCAGCGCGGCAACTAACGCACCTTTAGCGGATGCGTGCAGCGGATCGGACGCAATACGAATTTCATTGGCGGCAATGGGCAGCCCGCTCTCCAACAGCGCTTTCTCAAAACGATCGCGGAAACCCTCCGGCAGCGCCGTTCCACCGCTCAGCACGATAGGCAGCGGGCGACCGGATTTCGGCAGGTTGCGAGAGTTGGAAAACGCCTGCTTCATGCCGTTCACCAGCGACTGGATCATTTCGTCGTAGTACACGCCCAGCACCTGCTGCAGCTTGTCGGCGAAGAAGCCGTTGAAATGGAACGAGTCCTCTTTGACGATGCGGACGCGGTTGGCCCGCTCGCCGGTGATCGCGGCCGCGCTGCTGTCGATATAATCGCCGGCCTTGGGAATAGAAAAGCTGAAAACGGGAACCGACAGGTAAGCCACGCACACGTTGCACAGGCCGCCTCCGCAGCTGATCCCGATGCCGGTGTAATTAGAACTCTCGAGTTCCGAGTAAATCACCGCCAGCCCCTCATTGATGCTTTTCACTTCATAGCCCAACTCGCTGAGAATCTGGCGCAGTGTGGCTTCGTGATAGGTAAGGTTGTCCTCGGCGCCCAACGGTGCGGCGGGAACGGTGAAGCACAGCTTCTGGCGATCCTTCACCGGATCCACCAGAGACTCCACGATCTTGCGCAGCATGCCCAGGCTCTCCGGCTCGGCTGGATTCAGGATGCCTTTATCCATGGTGCGGCGCGTTTCCACGTTGAGCACGTCGGCGAACCGGTCCGATTCGTTACCGTGCACCACGATATCGGCGCCGTCGACGGTATGCGGCACCTTCTCCTTCTTGAGCACGGTCTCCGCCATCTTGGAAAATGGAATGGTGACGAAAGCGTTCAACTGCGTCTCGTATTGAAACTCTTCGCCTACTCGTTGCGCCAGGCAGATACGGCTGGTGCCGACATCCAAACCCACCGCGGAATTGTTGCCTTTGTCGTTATGTCTCATGACGATTGTCGCTGGCGGTGGCCGCTGCCTTGAGCGCCGCCAATACCTCCTTGTATTTCTTTTGAAGAATGGCTCTGTAACGGGGAACGGGGATGCCGCGCGCCGCCGCCTGCTTTTGCATCTGATCTTCGGCCAGAGCCAGACCTTGCCAGAGGCGAACGCCGGTTGCGTGCATGAATGTAGGATCGTAGTCGAACCCAAACGCATAGATACTGGGCGGCGGTACCGCGTAGTTGTCGCTTAAGCCGATCTCGTGAAATGGAAAATTGCCCGCCCAGTCCGTGTGGTAACCCACCAGCATGTTGTCCGGATTCACAGAAACCTGCGCGTGGGTGACGCAGTTCGATTGTGGAATATGGTATTTCGAACGCAGCATCTCGGTGAGAATGCGCGCCGCATGAACCTGCGCCGGATTGGCCGATGGCATATCGCCCAGTTGGGTCTGGGTCTCAAACGCAATTCCGAGGAAGCTGCTGTTCAAGTTCACGAAGATGTTGTTGCCCTCCGCCCACACCGAATAGCCTGCGTGATTGGCGACATCGGCCTCCGGAACAATGCGGAACACCTGGCCAAAACGATCGATCAGAAAATGATAGCTGTGGTTCTGCCCTACTACGCCGATTACGGCCTTCCCGATGCGCTTCAGGCGGGCATTCTGGTCTGGAGTGAAACGCGCCTGATCGCTTTCGGTGGTGTGATAAACGATGCCCGCCGGTTCAGAACGCCACACCGGCTGCGCCGCATCAATGGCGCCGCGCTGGTAAACCGGATAAAAGACGCGCTTCTCATTCGGCTTGACATAGCGATCGTCGATTCGCAATCCGTTGCTGAAGGTTTCGAATTCGTGCGCCTGATCCACCAGCCAAACGTTGGGGACCACGTCGGGCATCGTGACGCCCTGACTTTCGGCCGTGAACTGCGCGATAGCGTGCGGCGGGGGTGGAACCTTGCTGCCGGATGAGGCCTTGAATTTCGGGATGAGAAGACTGCCCAATAGCAATGCCAGGCCCAGCATCGCGAACCTCTTGGCGCGCGATGACTTCGTAGCGTGTAGAGACGGCCGGCCTGTCGCCAATCCCATGCTGCCCTGCAAAAAGCGCAGACGTGCAACGGGGTCTTGGATTTGTCCTGCCCGTTGTTCGACAAAAAAGCCGACGAGATTGCGAGGGATCAGCCGCACGCCATGCACCCATAGTCTTATCGGCAAATCGGAGAAAAAGCCTTATAGACCCGAGGGGAACACCGCAGGACCCATCGGGGAAACAACTCAGTAGTACTCAATCGGCGGTATTATTCCGTAGTAGGAGGCCCGATCCATGAAATACTTGCTCTCCTCTGTTGTGTTGCTGGTATCGATCGGAGCTGCGGCCGAAATCCCTCCCGGCGCCCACGTTCTCCTGCGCATGGAAAACTCGGTGAACACCCGGACGGCTCAGGACGGCGATTTCGTGTACTTGCGCACCGCCGTGCCCATCGCCGTGGATGGGCAGATCGCCGTGCCCACCGGAAGCTATGTGCAGGGCGTGGTTACCGAAACCAAGCGCAGCGGACACGTGAAAGGACGGGCGCAACTGGCCATCCGCCTGGAATCGCTGACGCTCGCGAGCGGGAAGGTTTACAAATTCTCGCCGCATTTGAGCGCGGTGGAAGCGGGCGAGACCGGCCAGAAAGTGGTGGGTCCGGAGAACACCGTCGAGCAGTCTTCCAGCCGGGGCCAGGATGCCGAGCGCATCGCGATCCTGGCGGGCACCGGCGCAGGCATCGGCGGCATTGCCGATCGTAGCTGGAAAGGCGCGGGGATCGGCGCAGGCGTGGGATCGGCAGTTGGGTTGGCAACGGTGCTGCTCACGCGCGGCAAAGAAGTGGAGTTGCGGCAGGGGTCGACCCTGGATGTTGTTTTCGACCGGCCAGTGACGCTCGAGTGAAGTTGCAACGAGTCTGTGTCTTCTGCGGATCCAGTCTGGGGGTTCATCCAGCGTATGCGCACGCAGCCGATGAAACTGGACGGATGTTAGCCCAGCGCGGCATCGAGTTGGTCTATGGCGGTGGCAAAGTCGGCTTAATGGGCAGAATTGCCGATGCTTGTCTCGGTCATGGCGGCCGAGTGATCGGAGTGATGCCGAGAAACCTGTTTGAGAAAGAGATCGGCCATCAGGGGCTCACCGAATTGCGCGTCGTCGCGTCCATGCATGAGCGAAAAGCGCTGATGGCCGACTTGGCCGACGCCTTTATCGCACTCCCAGGCGGCTTTGGAACCTGGGAGGAGTTTTGCGAGGTGCTTACCTGGTCTCAACTCGGCCTGCAGCGGAAAGCCTGCGCCCTGCTCAATGTGAACGGCTATTACGATCCCCTGCTGGCAATGGCGGATCGCGCCGTAGAACACGGCTTCGTGCGCGATGTTCATCGCGAGCTTCTGCTTTCCGATACTGAGCCGGATCGCCTGTTGGATCGTCTGACCAGCTATACGGTTCCAGTGGTCGATAAATGGATCTCGCCTTCCACCCGATAAGGTCCTGGAATAAACCTTCAAGGGACTCTCATCGTGAACGATATATAGACTGAGAGTCGAAGGAGCTCAAAACGATGATCCAAGCTACGACGAATGCAGCGCCCAGCCAGCCGGTGACTCAGTCCAAGGGAGCACCCGCTCAAAAGCAGGCCAAGCCTGCACCAACGCCCGCTAGCACCGACTCTGTTCAGTTAAGCAGTGCGGCCCAAAACAGGTTGGCAGCTACCCAGGAATTAAGAGAGACTTCTGCTCAAACTTCGCAAGAGGCCGCGAAGGGCGACCATCAGGCTCAGAGGCTATTGGCACGAGAGTCCGCAAAATCGGGTGCCAAGTAACCTTAAATCACCTTTACTGCTTGGCTGGTGATAGCTTTTCGTGCGCCGTGACGTAGCTCTGGACGCGGCTGTTCTTGCGTCCGTAGCTCAAGTAAATCGCCATCCCGATAATCAGCCAGATCACCAGCCGGATCCAGGTGGCCAGCGGCAGGAAAATCATCAGGATGAGCGATGCCAGGATGCCGAGAATCGGCACCAGGGGCACCAGCGGAGTCTTGAAGGGCCGGTGCAAGTCCGGGCGTCGCACTCGCAGCACCCACACGCCCGCGCACACAATCACAAATGCCAGCAACGTCCCGATGCTGGTCATCTCGTTCAAAATACCGATGGGCAGCATGGCCGGAAGGAAGGCCACGAAAACGCCCACCACGATGGAAGAGATCCAGGGAGTCCGGAAGCGCGGATGCACGGCGCCCGCCCACCGCGGCAGCAGGCCATCTCGCGACATGGAGAAAAACACGCGCGATTGCCCCAGCAGCATCACTAGCATCACGGTGCTCAACCCCATGATGGTTCCGATCAAGACCAGAAACTCGCCCCACTGCACACCGGTTTCGGTCATTCCGAGTGCGATGGGCGCGCCCACGTTCAATCGCGTGTAGCTGATCACTCCGGTTAGCAGGCCCGACGTCACGATGTAGAGGAGAGTGCACAGCGTCAACGATCCCAGGATGCCCATGGGCATGTCCTTCTGTGGATTCTTAGCTTCCTGCGCGGCGGTGGAAACAGCGTCAAAGCCGATGTAAGCGAAAAATATTTTCCCCGCGCCGCGCAATACGCCCGACCATCCAAATTCGCCCGTGACGCCGGTGTTGGGCGGAATAAACGGCGTCCAGTTGGCCTTGGCTTGGGCCATATGTTGCAGCACGAATCCGGCCGCGATTGCGATGAACACCAGCACCGTCCCCACTTTGACGCACACGATCACGGTATTAATGGTGGCCGATTCCTGAATGCCAATCACCAGAATAGTGGTAACCACGGCGATGGCCAGAAACGCGATTATGTTAAAGACCGCCGTGGCTTGCGGCAGCGTTGCGGCGTTCACGCCCGCGGGCAGGGAAGCGATGGGCTGCCACATGTGGCGGAAGTAGGCCAGTTGCGTTCCCGGCGTAGCGATCCATTGCGGCGGCAGGTCGATGCCCAGGCGTGCCAGAAGTTGCACGATATTGGCCGACCAGCCGGAAGCTACCGTCGCCGCGCCAAAGGCGTACTCCAGTATCAAGTCCCAACCGATGATCCAGGCGAAGATCTCGCCTAGCGTGGCATAGCCATATGTATAAGCCGATCCGGCGATCGGAATCAGCGACGCAAATTCGGCATAACAGAGGCCGGCGAAAGCACACGCGATTCCGGCAAAGGTGAAGGACAGTACAATAGCGGGTCCGGAGTTTTGTGCCGCCACCGATCCAGTCAGAACGAAGATGCCGGTTCCGATGATGGCGCCGATGCCGAGCGCGATCAGATTTGTCACACCGAGGGCGCGTTTGAGCGTATGCTCGCCCTGTTCGTCGCACTCCTCCTTGATCATGTCGAGGGGTTTCTTGACGAAAAGATCAGGCATCGTTTGTGTGCAGCGTAACACAAAGGGGACGCACCTGCGCAAATCGGCGTTGCGGGGTTTACGCTTTAGGGCGTGAGGGCGTGGACGCCGGATTACATTTCTTCAAAGCTCTCGAGGAATTGAGCGTCGGTGGGAGTCTCGCCTAAGCCCACGGTTTTGAGCGAAGAGGTGTGGGGCGCGCGTGCCGTGGATACGGCCGAATTGAGCGCACGCAGTCCGGAGCTGGGTAGCGGCCGATGCGGCTTCGCCGACAACGCTGATCGCTTGGTGGGCGGCGGCATCCTATCATTTATCTCGCTGTGGCTGTCCACCAATCGCGAGAGCTTGGTTACGGCGTGCTGCATGGCCTCGGCCTGGGCGGACAACTCTTCGCTGGCCGATGCGCTTTCTTCGGCGCTGGCCGCAGTACTCTGCGTCACCTGATCCATCTGTGCGATTGCTTTTGAGATCTGCTCAATGCCGCGGGCTTGCTCCTGACTGCCCAGGTTCACTTCGTCCACCAGCGTTTTCACCTTCACGGTGCTGGTGGTGATGGCCCGAATCACATCGGACACGCGCTGTAGGCGGGCGCCGCCTTCATTGGATTTAGCGATGGATTCTTCAATCAGCGTCGAGGTGTCCTTGGCGGCCTGCGCGGAACGTTGAGCCAGGTTGCGTACTTCGTCGGCCACTACAGCGAAACCCATGCCCGCTTCACCGGCCCGGGCCGCTTCCACGGCCGCATTTAGAGCCAGGATATTGGTCTGGAACGCAATCTCATCGATCACTTTGATGATTTTCGAGATCTTATCGCTCGATCCGGTGATCTCCTGCATCGACTGCACCATTTGTTCCAGCGTCTGGTTGCCCTCGGTGACGCGGTGATCGACATCGGTCATCAAGGTTGCCGCCGTTGCGGAGTTCTCCGCGTTCTTGCGGGTCATGGACGTGATCTCTTCACTCGATGCGGAAGTTTCTTCCAATGACGCGGCCTGTTCAGACGATCCCTGCGCCAGCGCCTGGCTGGATGAGGCCACCTGAGCCGAAGCGCTGGCAACTTGTCCGGCGCCTTCCAACAATTCGCTCACCGTCTGTCGCAATGTCCGGCTGAGGCTGCGGACGAAGAGAAACAGTACACCGCTTCCCAAACTGATTGCGATAATCAAAACCAGCCACGTCAACCACTTCATCCGCGCGCCCGTGGCCGCGGCTTCGGCGGCGTATTTCACTCCATTCTTGCGGTTATATTCGGTCTCGGCGCCGATCGCTTCCTTGGCGGCAGTCACGATCGGACTGCCCACGCTAAACAACCGGTACGCTTCCTCGCCCTTCTGGTTGGAACTGATCGGCGCCACTTTATCCCACAGATCGTAATAGCGCTGCAGAGCCGGATCGATTTGCTGATTGAGGTGGCGCTCTTCGTCGGTGAAGATGGTGGCTTGGATGGCCTTCAGGCCGGAGCCGATTTCGCCTTTGAGTCTCTGAATCTCCTGATCCTGATGTTGTTTATCTTTCGGGTCGTCGGCTGACACATGCCGCCACATGTCCCCGCGTAGTTCCAAAAAGGCGCTCTCCACTTTATCGCAGGCTAAAACACCAGCTAATGCGTCGTCTGAGAGTGAAACCACTGTTTTGTCATAGCCTCTTAGCCCGATCAGCGTGACGATTCCCAATACCACCGTCAGCCCAATGAGCAGCGCGCCGATCAGCGTCAGCTTTTTCCCGACAGTCAAGTGCGATTTCATATGCTCCCTGGGGTGCTTATCGGGCACCGGGGGAACATTTGAGAGTTTTGTTACTGGGCAGTCTTGGCCAGAAACTCCTTGGACGGAATGGTCCAGCCAAAATACGACTCGATGTTGAAAACAGTGGCTTCCTGCACCGCTCGCGGCCCGGCCGCCATAGTGCCATCCGTGATGAGAATCGGCCAGTAATCCAGGAAAAACGCATCGCGCAGCGTGGATTCCACACATACATTGGTCGCAATGCCCGTAAAAAAGAGATACCGGACCCCGCGGCCCTGCAGTTCGGCATCCAGAGCGGTCCGCGAAAAGCCGCTGTAGCGCGTCTTGACGATCACTATGTCACCAGGTTGCGGGGCCAGCTCATCCACAATTGCGAAATCCCAGGTGCCCTCGGTCACCAGTTTACCTTTTAGCTCCGGCGTGGAATTCATCATCCGGATGCCGAGCTCCTTGTGCCAATTAGGCGATTCGGGGCCGCCGCTATCGCTCAAATCCGCTTTGTAGCCCATCTGCAGATAGAAGACGGGAATTTGGGCGCGGCGAGCGGCCGACAAAATCCGGCCGATCACACTGACAACCGCGGGAGCGCCTGAAAGATCGGCGCCTGCGATGTCGAGCATGCCATCTTTACTAGCGAACGCATTTTGCATGTCGACCACAACCACAGCGGACTGGCTGAGATCCACATCCACCGGTTCCGGCCTGGCTTCGAGTTTGGTCATCGCCTATCTGCGGCCGCTGGCGGTCTCCATCACTCGCTGCGCCTTGGCGCGCTGCAACGGCCACATGGTGAAGAAGTCGGCGTAGGCAACGAGGAAGGGGAAGGTTACCGATAACAGGGCCGAAGCCAGCCAAATTTCCAACTGATATCCGGGAGGGCCTGGATCCAGCTTGCCGGTCACCACCTGCATGAGTCCGCGATACATAAAGGCGAACAGGTTGCCCAGGATGATAGCTGCTACGACATTCAACACGCCCTTGAGCGGCTGGGTGAACTTCGCAAACAACGATCCTTGCAGCATATTCAGGAGGAAAATGATGCCGAAAATAACAGGAATAGGAACTGAGACCATGAACGCCACCTGGTCCATTTTCATTACGTCCACGCCGATATACATGGCCGCGCCGCCGATGATTAGCGACACCAGGGTCCATACGATGCCGAGCGTTGGTTGTTTCATCAGGGCTGGAAACTTGGTGAACGGCCACAAGTCAAAGCACAGGAAAAGGAATAAAGGCGTGATCGCCGTTACATAGAACACGCAACAAGCCCAACCGCTGTAAAGGCCGTGGGGATCTTGCGAGGCAACGTAAACCGGAGCGCCTTTCAGGAAGTCGTAGTTAAAGAAGATGCGAAAAAGGATGTAGTTGATGGCATAACAGGCCACCATCACAGCCACGCCGGCCCCGATGGGATTCTTGATGAGAGTGGTAAACGGCCATCCGCCCCACATAATAGCGAGGCAGAACATCACCACCACCGAAGCGATCATGCACTGCGTGAATATCGGTGTCGGAGGGCTGACGGCGGTACCAACACCGGTCCAATGCACCAGTGCCACGATGGCGCCGGCTGCCAAAGCAATCAGGCTGAACAGGATGCCACGCACCGGCTGCGAACGCTCGGCCGCGAAGCCCGGCTGCTTCATGCCCCAAGTGACGCCCATCATGATTTCCATCGGAATCAGGCACAGCAGAAAGGTTGAAATCCATCCAGAAAAACGAGGGAAGTCGAAAAGAGATATGAAGCCCAGCGAAATGGCAATAATAAGCGCTGTGGCAAGGATGCCGAGTAGGGGTTGTTTGAGGCCGGACAAGGGACACTCCTTTCGTGCCGCTCCGGCTAGCGCGGGCGGCGGCGATTGTTTCAATCGCGGCTAGTCATACTATCACAAGTGGCAAGTTCCGGTTAAGATTATGGAGTCGCATGCCTGCTATCAGACACGTTCTCTTCCCGCTAGATTTTTCAGCCGCCGGCTTGGCAGCCACCCCCTACGTCCGAACGCTGGCAAACCAGTTCCACGCCAAGGTAACCGTGCTGAGCGTGGTGCCTCCGGCGTGGGTTACGCCGCCGGGGCTGATTCCGCCACCAGTGGGATCGGATCCCGCCGCGCTGCAGAATGCTCTGCAGGCGCACTTGGACAAGTTGCCGCTGGATGGTTTCGAGCAACCAGTGGCGCGCCTGACGGCGCTGGGAGATCCGGCGGTGAAGATCGCCGAATTCTCACGCGATGGCGTGGTGGATTTGGTGATGCTGCCCACTCATGGGCACGGCCTGTTCCGCGGACTGCTGCTAGGCTCGGTGACGTCCAAGGTTTTGCACGACGTCCATTGCCCGGTGTGGACGGCCGCGCATGCCGCGAACCAGCGCGCGCAGGAAGTGCCTGGTAAGATCCTATGCGCGCTGGATGGACGCGAAAGCAGTTTGGCGCTGGCGCGATGGGCCTTCGACTTCAGCCGCCAGGTGGGCGCGAGTTTGCAATTGCTGCATGTGGTGCGGACTATTAGCGATTGGCTGGCGCTCGCAAGCGAGCAGGCATTGCAGGAGGAGCTGCGAACAGAGGCGCGTAACCGGATTGAAGGCATGCTGAAGCCGGCCGGATTGGATGTTCCGCTGCGGATTGCCGTGGGTGAGATTGTGACAACCATCACCGAAGAAGCACGGCAAGAAGGAGCCGATTTGATCATGCTGGGGCGCGGCCCGATGCACGAGACCCTGGGCCGTTTGCGCACGCATGCGCACGGCATTATTCAGCGTTCGCCTTGTCCGGTGCTGAGTGTGTAGCGTGGTTCGCTGTTGAATCTTCTTATCCAGACCGCCCGGCCGAACCGTGCGCGTGGCTTCACCTCCATGTTTCGCCACTTGGGCGCGGCGGGACTCTTCTTTCTCGCCATTCTGGACAGCACTCCGCTGCCGACTTTTGGAGGGCCCGACATCCTGATGGCGATTCTGGCGGCCAGTCATCGCAATCCCTGGTACGAATATGCCGCTGTTGCAACGGCAGGTTCCGTGATCGGCGCCTATATTACGTTCCGCATCGCCCGTCAAGCGGGCGCAGCGTATCTTAATAGTCAATTCGGACAGGGCAAAGTATCCAGGTTCCTGAATATATTTCAGAAATGGGGCACCGGCACTCTGGTTGCGTCCACGGCGATTCCCATTCCGTTTCCCACCAGCATGGTGTTCGCCGCCGCGGGCGCATCCGATTACCGGCTAAGCAGGTATCTGCCGATTGTCGCGCTGTGCCGGGCGGCTCGATATTCCGCCATCGCAATTGTCGCCGATCTTTACGGGCGGCACTTTATCCGCGTACTACGGCACCCAATCCAATCTTGGCCTTGGCTGCTGCTATTCGTCGTGGTGACTTTCGCTCTGATCGCAGGCGGAATTCTGCTGAACAAGCAACTGGCTGAATCCACCGGGTAATCGGCGATCCTCACTTCGATTTAGAATTTAGATCGCGGGACAGCATCAACTTGAACGTCAATCTATCGGCTCCGCCCGTCACACCCACCCCGACGCCGGTTTCGATACTCACGAGCTTGCCGGGATGATCCACAACGGCCCAGACCTCGTGAAACTGCTCGCCGATGGGATCGAATTGGCGCAGCGGGCCGAAATCGGAATACTCTTCGGCGGCAACAACCCATTTATCGTTCAGGTTATACGCGATCCGAGTGGCGGGAACGAATTCGAGATTCCCGAAACCACCCCGATACTGAGTGTCCACAATAGGATTGAAGATGATGTCGACGGGGTGCAGATGCAGGCCAACAATCGGTCGGACTTCCGAGGTCACGCGCCTCGGTTCCCAGTAATGGTAGTTTACGCTTAACTCGAAATTAACGCCGTAGAAAAAAGTATGGTCGTCGGCATGCGGCCGCACGAAGAGCTCTCGTATTTTGAAGCCGTCAATCGATCCGCCGCGTCCTTGTGAGTACGGAGTCCACACCGGCAGGTAGAGACCCTGCTCAAACCAGGGAGTGACCCCATACGCCCATTCGGCCGCGCCGTTCACCGAATGGTCGGGAATGATGCCGCCCGGGTAGTCCGCAACTTTTCTGCCGATGGGAGTGTAATTGGTGTGGATCATCAGATTGAAGATCCCCGGCTCCGCAATCACTGCGTCATAAACCTGGATTTCATCCGTCTGGGCTAGAGCTACCGTAGGCAATGCGAAAAGAATAAAAGCCAGCAGAACCCGGTTAGTGCCACGCTTGCCGCCTACGCTGGGATTCACGTTAGAAGTCAGTCCGCCACCGCCGCTTGATGAAGCATAACAGGACAGAGTGTGTGTGATCCACCCGCGCAGTCGTCGGACAATATAAATAGGACTGGATGATCCCACGCACTCGCGCAGCAGCAGAGTTTCAAAATCGATCCGCAGTCGAGCGAAGTCGCCTTCACGCTGGGGGACGTTCTCCATGCGGTTCACGGGGTCTTTCATGTACAGAGCGGCGCAGCGGACTTCGATTCGGCCGCGTCCTAGATATCAGGCAGCGTGGTTGTGGCGGCGGGCAGAGATGACAGCGGCAACGAAACGCGCGATAAGAGGACGAGCCAAGATATCGCCCCGAGTGGCGACTCAACCATTCAGGTCACCGGCGTTTTCACTCTGCATGGGATGCCGCACGAGCTGACAGTGCCAGCGCAGATTCACATCGATGGGACAAATTGCATCGTGCAGACGCACTTCGCCGTTCCTCAAGGGCCCCGTATTG
>Ga0210383_10003804_pt1 | contig 13463 bp, 7 predicted proteins | sample IncBWC14OmetaG_FD_160072 | JGI IMG/M metagenome (GOLD analysis project Ga0210383, IMG submission 160072) | Forest soil microbial communities from Barre Woods Harvard Forest LTER site, Petersham, Massachusetts, United States - Inc-BW-C-14-O ...
TACGATTGGCCGTCGAAGGTGAACCGCAGGCGCTGCGTCCGTTCGATCCGGCCGCCGCTCGCGGTGCGCAGGCCGCCTGCGGGCGCACTCATGGTGCGGACTCGGGCGGCGAAGACTCGAGCGGCGCGGGCGGCAACGCCGGCTGCGCTTCGCCCGTCTTGTAGAAGGCCAGGAAATGATCGGTCGTCGTGTCGCGCAGCGCGTTGAAAAAGCGCCCGCAGCCGCGCGCATGGCGCCAGCGTTCGGCGTGCACGCCCTTGCGGTTGGTGCGCATGTACAAGAACTCGGCCCACGCTTGATCGTCGAGCTGCGCGGGCGCGAGCGGCCGCGTGAGGTGCGCCTGGCCGCCGTAGGTGAATTCGATTTCCGGCCGTTCACCGCAGTAGGGGCAGACAATGAGCAGCATCGAGTGTCCCCGCCTCAGTGAGCCACGGCGGCTGCCGCGGCCTCGTCGATGAGGTAGCCGTCGCGGAAGCGCTCGATGGTGAACGGCGCATTGATCGGATGCGGCTCGTCCCGCGCGATGGTCCAGGCAAACACATGCGCCGATCCGGGCGTGGCTTTGAATCCCCCGGTGCCCCAGCCGCAGTTCACGTACAGGCCGGGAACCGGCGTCTTCGCGATGATGGGCGAGCGGTCCGGCGTCACATCGACGATGCCGCCCCAATTGCGCATCATCCGCAGGCGGCGAAAGTTCGGGAACAATTCGCAGATGGCATCCAAGGTGTGCGTGTTGACGTGCAAGGCGCCGCGCTGCGTATACGAGGTGTAGGCGTCGGTGCCGGCGCCGATGACCAGTTCCCCCTTGTCCGATTGACTGATGTAGGCGTGAATGGTGTTCGACATGACGACGCACGGAAAAATGGGTTTCACCGGTTCGGATACCAGGGCCTGCAGCGGATAGCTCTCCAGGGGCACATGAACCCCGGCCAGCGCCATGATCACGCTGGTGTTGCCGGCCGCGGCTACGCCCACTTTGCTCGTTTGAATCACGCCGCGGGTGGTCTCGAGCGCCTCGACCGCGCCGTTCGCGCCGCGGCGGATGCCGGTCACCTCGCAATTCTCGATGATGTCGACGCCGAGTGCATCGGCCGCGCGCGCGTAGCCCCAGGCGACGGCATCGTGCCGGGCGGTGCCGCCGCGCCTTTGCAGGGCGGCGCCCAGCACCGGATAGCGGATGTTGTCCGCGATGTTGAGCGGCGGACAGAATTCCTTGGCCTGCGCCGGTTCCAGCCATTCATTGTCGACGCCGTTGCAGCGATTCGCATGCACGTGCCGCTTGAACACCTGTATGTCGTGAACGGTATGCGCGAGCATCATCACGCCGCGGGGCGAGAACATGACGTTGTAATTGAGCGCCTGCGAGAGGGTTTCCCAGAGCTTCAGCGAATGATCGTAAAGCGCGGCGCTTTCATTGAATAAATAGTTGGAGCGGATGATCGTGGTGTTGCGCCCGGTGTTGCCGCCGCCGATCCAGCCCTTTTCCAGAACGGCGACATTCGTCAGGCCATGTTCCTTGGCCAGGTAGTAGGCGGCGCCGAGACCGTGGCCGCCGCCGCCGACGATGACGGCATCGTAGCGCGCCTTAGGTTGGGGCTTGCGCCACTGCTTCTGCCAGCCGCGGTGCTGCGACAGGGCGCGCCACAAGAGCGACAGTCCGGAAAATGCTTGCCTGCTCATCGCGCCGTCTAGCCCCGCAAATCCTTGTTCTCGGGATCATACGGCGAATCGACGAGAACCGTGGCGCGCCTGCGCAGCCCGAGTATCTCGATTTCGATGTCGCTGCCGACCGCGGCAAATTCCGGCTTGACGTAGCCTAGACCTAAGCTCTTCTGCAGGGCATGTCCGTAGTAGCCCGCGGTGGCGCGGCCGATGATGCGGCCCTTGCGGTCGAACAGCGGCTCGTTGCCGAGCGGATCGGCGTCCGTCACGTCGTGCACCTCGAAGGTAATGAAGCGGTGCGGCACGCCGGCCTTGAGCTGCTTTTCCAGGGCCTCCTTGCCGATGAACGGACCTTTGCTCAGGCGCACGAAACGGTCGAGTCCCGCCTCGTAGGGCGTGTAGTCGGGAGTCAGGTCGCTGCCCCACATGCGATACGACTTCTCGAGCCGCAGCGATTCCATCGCGCGCATGCCGGCCATGCGAATGCCGAACTCCGCGCCGGCGGCAAACACTGCGTCGAACAAGTGGTGCGCGTATTCGATCGGAAAATGCAGCTCCCAGCCGAGAGCGCCGACGAAGTTGACGCGCAGCAGATACACATCGGTGGCGAGGCCGACCTCGCTCACCTGGCCCGTCAGCCAGGGAAACGCGGCATTGTCGAGCGGCGCATCGACGAGTTTGGCCAGCACGTCGCGCGACCGCGGACCGGCCACGACGAAGCAGCCGCGGCTCATGGTGATGTTCCTCAGGCTCACGCTGCCGTCCCGCGGCAGGTGTTGCTGCAGGTAGTCGCTGTCGTAGCGCTCGGCGGCGCCCGCGCTCACCACGTAGTAATGCTGTTCGGCGATCTTGGTGATGGTGAACTCGGATCGAATGCCGCCGCGGCGGGTGAGCGCGTGGCAGAGCGCGATGCGCCCGATCTTGGTCGGCACCTTGTTGGCCACCAAGCCATCGAGCCAGCTCTCCGCGCCGGGTCCCGTCACTTCGTGCTTGGTGAACGGGGTCAGATCGATCACGCCCACATGCCGGCGCAAATGCAGCGCCTCATTGCCGACATGCTCGAAGTAATTCGAGCGGCGGAAGCTCCAGACGTCTTTCGCCGGAACTCCCGGCGGCGCGAACCAATTGGCCCGCTCCCAGCCGTAACGCTGCCCAAACACGGCGCCCAGGCGCGCGAGCTTGTCGTAGATCGGGCTGGTCTTCGCGGGCCGCGCGTCGGGCCGTTCCTCATCCGGAAAATGGATGACGAACACGTTGCGATAAGTCTCCTCGTTCTTCTGCACCACGTAGCGCTTGCTGGTGTAGGGGCCGTAGCGGCGCGGATCGACCGCCATCATGTCGATGCCCGGCTCGCCCTCGACGATCCACTCGGCCAGCTGCCAGCCGGAACCGCCGGCCGCGGTGATCCCGAAGCTATGGCCTTCGTTGAGCCAGAGGTTGCGCGCGCCCCATGCCGGGCCGATCAGGGGGCTCCCGTCCGGCGTATAGGCGATGGGCCCGTTCACGATGTCCTTGATGCCGCAGTTGGCCAGGCTCGGCACGCGCCGCTGCGCCGCTTCGACGTGCGGCAGCAGGCGTTCCAGGTCGCCTTCGAACAGGCTCTTGCCGAACCAGTCGGGCACGCCGTCGGCGAAGCGGGCGGGGGCGCCGGCTTCGTAGGGACCCAAAATCCACCCCATGCGCTCTTCGCGGAGATAGTACGACTGGTCCGATTCGCGCAGTACCGCGAGTTCGCGGCCGCCGCCTTGACGATAGGCTTTCAATTCAGGCGATTCGTCGTACACGATGTATTGGTGTTCGACGGGAATGGAAGGCACGTTGATGCCGAACATGCGGCCCGTCTGCCGCGCATAGTTGCCGGTGGCGCACACCACGTGCTCGGCGACGATTTCACCCTTGTTGGTGGTCACATGCCACTCGCCCGAGGGCGTGCGCCGCACCGCCGTGACTTCGGTCTGCTCGTGAATCTCCGCGCCGCGGCTGCGCGCGCCCTTGCGCAGCGCCATGGTGAGATCGGCCGGCGCGATGTGGCCGTCATCGGGGTGATAAAGAGCGCCGACGATTTTGGGCGTGCCGGCGCCATCGCCGAGCTCGACCAGCGGCCACAGGTCGCGGACTTCGCTCGGGCCGATCACCTGGAAGGGCACGCCGATGGTGTTGGCCGTGCCGCAGTATTTTTGGTATTCGTCCATGCGATCGCCGCAGGTCGCGAGCCGCAGATTTCCGGTGACGTGGAAACTCACGTCCTGGCCGGTTTCGGCGGGCAGCCGCTTGTAGAGATCCACGGAGTATTTGTGCAGCTGGCCGACCGTGTAGCTCATGTTGAACAACGGCAGCAGGCCCGCCGCATGCCAGGTTGATCCTGCGGTCAGCTCGGCGCGCTCGAGCAGCACCGCGTCGGTCCAACCTTTTAGGGCCAAATGGTATAGCGTGCTGACGCCCACCACACCGCCGCCAATCACCACGACGCGGGCATGACTTTTCATCCGAGATCTCCCTAGGCCAGTGCGTCAGGCAGTGTAACCACCGGCCCGCCAAACAAGAGGCCAATTGCGACAGTCCCTGATGGAAATGCGCCAGGCCGCCCGAAAACCGGCCCTTGCTGCGGCGGAATCACCCCGAAATACGTCTGAAAAACGACAGAGTCTTGTCGGAAACAGACAAGAGGGTCGAGCCAATGGCATAATGGCGCGGGGTTACCGCACGCATTTTGCTCTTCGGAGGTACCGTGGAATCGCCGGCCGTGCTGCGCAAATGCAAGTACGCATTTCTGACCTTGCCGAACTACTCGCTGATCGCGGTCGCCAATGCGCTGGAACCGCTGCGCATGGCCAATCGCTTGGTCGGCAACGATGTCTACGAGTGGTCGGTCATCAGCATGGACGGGCAGGCCGTCGACGCCAGCAGCGGACTCAATCTCACACCGACCGGTGCTCTCGACAAGTTGGGAGCGGTCGATATCTTGTTCGTTTGCGGCGGAATCAACGTGCGCGAGGCGGTGTCGCCGGCGCTGTTGACGGCGCTGCGGCGGCTCGCGGACCGAAGGGTGCCGCTGGGAGCGCTCTGCACCGGCGGCTATGCGCTGGCGCGCGCGGGCCTGCTCGATAATTTCAGCGCGACGATCCACTGGGAAAACCTCTCGGCGCTGCGCGAAGAATTCCCCCGGGTGCGCATCAGCGACCAGTTGTTCACCATCGACCGCGACCGCTTTACCTGCTCCGGCGGCACCGCGCCCTTGGACCTCATGCTGAACCTCATACAAGGCAAGCTGGGGCCGCGCATTTCGCAGCTGGTGTCCGAGCAATTCATCGTCGATCGGGTCCGCAAGGACACCGATCGCCAATACATCCCGTTGCGTGCGCAGGTCGGGGTATCCCACCGCGGCTTGATCCGCGTCGCGCAGCTCATGGAGGAGAACATCGAAAAGCCCTTGAGCCTGGAGAAGATCGCCAAGTCCACGGGCCTGTCGCGCCGGCAAATCGAGCGGCTGTTCAAGCGCGACCTGAACTGCGTGCCGAAGCATTACTACCTCGAGATGCGGCTGCGCCGCGCGCGCGAGCTGCTGCTGCAGACCGCCATGCCCATCATGGACATCACCACGGCCTGCGGATTTCAGTCGCCGCCGCATTTCTCCAAGTGCTATCGCATGCAGTTCGGGCACCCGCCGAGCACCGAGCGCAAGATCGGCGAACGCAAGCTGGCGTTTCACACGGGCCAGGCTCGCGAAACCAGCGACTCGAAGGAGTCTGTCTGAGCATTTCCCATCGCCGCGACAAGGACGGCGCCCAAGCGGACCTGCGGGCCGCGTACGGGCAGGCGTTGGCCAGCTTGCGCACCGGGCGAGCCGCGACCGCCGAGCGGCAGTTGCGCGCCATTCAAGATAAGGCTCCCGGCGACGTCAATAGCATGCGCCTGCTTGGAGTCGCACTGCTCGATCAAGACAAAACCGCCGCCGCTGTCGAGACCCTCGAACGCACGGTTTCTTTAGCCCCGAATTTTTGGCACGCCCGCGTCGACCTTGCACGTTCCTACCGACTGGAGGGCCGCCTCGATGCCGCGCGCGAGGAGTTGCGGCGCGTATTGAAGGAGGCGCCGACTCTCGCTGCAGCATGGCTCGCTTACGGCGATGTGCTCGTCGACCAGGAGAAGTACACGGACGCGAAATTTGCCTTCGAACAGGCGCGGCAATTCGATCCGCAGCGTGCCCGCGTCGAGCAAGCGACCACCGCGCTCACTGCAATGGATCACCGGGCAGCCGAAACGATTTTTCGGGAAATCTTGCAGGCCGATGCGAGCCATGTTGCGGGTTTGTGCGGGCTGGCCGCAATCTCGCTGGGTGCGGGCAATACGCAGGACTCCGAGCGGCTGCTGCGTCATGCACTAAGGCAATCGGCGCACGCGCCCGTCGCGCGCCGTGGCCTGAGTCATATGCTTCTCGCCGCCGGAAGGCTGGCCGAGGCCGAAAGAGCAATCCAGGACCTTCTGAAATTTGAGCCTGAGAATCCACAGAACTGGGTCGCATTGGGTACCGTGCACACGCGTTTGCTGCGCCAACGCGACGCGCTCGCGGCGTTCGGAGAGGCCGCCCGGCTCAATCCCACGCTCGTCGCGCTGCGCCTCACGATCGGACATCTGCATAAAACCTTGGGACAACGAGCGGAGTGCGAGAAGGCATACCACGAGTGTTTGGCGATTGATCCCGGATTCGGCGAAGCCTATTGGAGCCTGGCCGATTTGAAGACCTACAATTTCAACGACGGCGAGATCGCGGCAATGCGAGGTTTACTGGCGGATCGGCCGGGCGCGGGCGAGGCGCAGCTGCACTTCGCGCTGGGACGTGCGTACGAACAGAGAGCCGACTACCCCGGCGCTTTTGCCCACTACGCCACCGGCAACGCCCTTCGGCGCAAAACCTCGCCGTTCGACATCGCCAATTTCGAGGCTAAGTCGCGGCGGGTCATCACCTGCTTCGACGATGTATTTTTTCGCCAGAGGAAGGGGATCGGATGCCCGGATGGCTCGCCTATATTCATAGTCGGCCTACCGCGATCCGGCTCGACACTGGTCGAACAAATCCTCGCCAGCCACTCGTGCGTCGAAGGAACGATGGAGTTGCCGAACATCCTCGCCATGGTCCGTGAATTTGACCACGGCAATGGGCGAACCGACGCTTACCCCGAGAGCGTGCTTCAAGCCGGAGGAGACCGGCTTGCAAAACTGGGAGCGCGTTATCTGGCTGAAACGCGGCTGATTCGCAGCGGCCGGCCGCGATTCGTAGACAAGATGCCCAACAATTTCAGTCATGTTGGACTGATCCACGCCATCCTGCCGAATGCCACCATAATCGATGCGCGGCGCAACCCCATGGATGCTTGCTTCAGCACCTTCAAGCAGCACTTCGCCGAGGGCCAATCTTTCAGCTACGATCTCGACGATCTTGGGCGCTACTATCGGTCCTATCTTTCGCTCATGGACCACTGGGAAGCGGTGCTGCCCGGTAAAGTTCTGCATCTGCAATACGAAGAACTGGTGCGCGACCCCGACACCCATATTCGCCGTCTGCTCGAACACTGCGGGTTGCCATTCGAAGCTGCGTGCCTGAACTTCCACGAAACCAGGCGGCCGGTCCGTACCGCGAGCTCGGAGCAGGTTCGCCAGCCCATGTATGCATCGGGTATCGGCTATTGGAAGCATTTCGCGAACGAGCTCGACCCGTTGAGGCGAAGCCTCGGGGACTGTCTGGAACGATTCACGACCTGACTTCTCGCTTGGGGCTCAATTGAACGGTCGATCAGCGAGGTCGCCCAAAATAATTGACGCCGGCCATCGCTCAAGCGATGATCCGACAGTAGGTGCCCGCGCGCGAGCGGGGCTGAACAGAAATAAGCGGGGATGTTCATGCGCGCAATATCGAAGCGTTGGACGGCGGCGTCTCAGCTGCGTCCGGGCGACTCCAACCAGCATATTCGCTCGAAGATCAGCCTGGCCGTGGCCGCCGCGCTCTCCGGTGCCGCCGCGATGCACGGCATGCCGGCGCTCGCCGCGGCCGGCGCGGCGAAGTCCGATACGCTCGAAGAAATCACCGTGACCGCGCGCAAGCGCACGGAAAATCTGCAGGACGTCCCGCAGAGTATCGATGTCTTCACGGCCCAGGACTTGCAGAATTTGGCGATTACGCGGTTCGAGGACTACGCAACGAAAACACCGTCGGTGTCCTTCATCAGCACGGGTCCTGCCACGCAGATGTTTTTCATGCGCGGCGTGTCCGACGGCAGCAACCCCAACGTGGTGAATACGTCTTCGACCGGGTTTTTTGTCGACGACATGTCGATGAGCTTTTACGGCAGCATCCCTGATCTGCATGCCTATGACATCGAACGCATCGAGGTGTTGAACGGGCCGCAGGGAACCCTGTTCGGCGCGGGCTCGATGTCGGGCGCCATCCGGCTCATCACCAATAAGCCGGATCCTGCCGCGTTCAGCGCCGGTGCGGACGTCGACGGGGGGAAGATAAAATCCGGCGGCGTCAACAGCACTTACGAGGCGTTCGTAAACCTGCCGATCGTTGAAGGTCTATCGGCTCTGCGGATGTCCGTTTACGCGAGACATGATGGCGGGTTTATCGACAACTTGCTCACGACCCGCCAGTGGGTGAACGGAGTGGTCTCGAACAACGCGGAGTGGGCGCGCAAGGATTACAACACCCAGAACGTCGATGGCGGGCGCGCAGCGATCAAACAAATTTTCAATGACGGGTGGAGCGCCGTACTGACCTCGGGCTATCAGAGTCAGCGGCACGTCGGTGCCTGGGATGAGGATCCTAAATACGGCCAACGCGAAGTGTCGCGCTTCGCGCCCGAGAGCGGCAGCGATTACGTGAAATCGCTGGACCTGCACATCGACGGCGACGTCGGCATCGCTGACCTGGTGTTCGCGAGCACTTACGAGCAGCAAGTCGTTCACCAGGTCAATGAATACTCCGAATACGTTCAGTATTCGACCGTCGCCGGCTTCCTGCCGTCTCAAATTCAGGCCTATGCCTGCCTCACCGATCCGGTCAATTCGCCCAGCATCGGATTCAGCGGCTGCAACGTGCCGGCTCAGTACTATGTCTACGACAATAATACGATGCGCTGGTCGGATGAATTGCGCCTGCAGTCGAAAGCCGGCGGCCGGCTGCAGTGGCTCGCGGGCCTCTATTGGGAAAAGACCAAGAATCCCTACTCGCTTTTTTACGCGATGCCGGGTCTTCAGCCCAACGGTCAGGCGTATCAAAACGTCATTTCGCTGTACAACACTTATTACAACGACAAGCCGGCGACGCCCCTGCCGAACGAATGGTACAGCTATAAGTCGCGCCTTGACTACCTGGAAACCACAGAATTCGCCGACCTCACTTTCAATCTGACGGATCGATGGAGCGTCGAGGGCGGTGTCCAACACTTCAAGTCCAGCTTCGCCAGCGGCAGCCAATACGCGGGCTATTTTTGGAATGCCAAGGACCCGAGCTTCGATGCGGGCGGGTCGCACAAGGTCAACGCCAAGGCGGGCGTGAACTTCAAAGCCGACAAGGATCTGCTCCTGTACGGAATTTTCAGCCAAGGCTTCCGCGACGGCGGATCCAATTCCGGCCTCGGTGCATCCTGTACCGCGAACGGCGCGCCGGCGACTTTCAAGCCCGACAGCTTGAACAATTTCGAAGTTGGCTGGAAGTCGACGCTGTTGAATGGGCACATGACTTGGAACAGCGCATTTTACCTCATGAATTGGAAGGATTACCAAGCTCCGGTATTCGATCTCGCCATTTGCCCGAGCGGCTTCAACGCCAATCTGGGCAATGCAAGGATTTATGGCGCTGAGTCCAACATCGACTACAAAATCACCGAGGGATTGAGCGTGCAAGTCTCCGGCAGCTACAACGACTCGCACCTCATCACCAACACTTTCGAAAACGCCGACTTCGTCGTCGTGCCGACCGAGCGGCTGCCGTTCGTCCCGTATTTCAGCTACAGCGCCAATGCACGTTATGAACATCCGTTGGCGCCGTCCCTGAAGGGCTTCGTGCAGTACGATATCGCGCACAAGGGCGATATGTGGAGCGATTTGCGCGTCGTGGACCGGCACGGGTTCGGACGCTCGCTGCAGCCGGCTTATGATGTCTCGAACCTCCGTTTCGGCGTCCAGGCACCTAATGATCATTGGACCGCCGAGGCCTACATCAGCAACATGTTTGACAAAAACGCGATCATCTATACGAACACCGGCAACTACGACCACCGCCGGACGACCAATGAGCCGCGGGTGATCGGCCTGCGCCTGAGTTACCGCTGGGGCAAAGGCGATTGATTTCAAGCAGTGCGCGGATCAATGCGTTGATGAGAATTACCGGCGGATTCTTGCTGTTATTGTGCGCCGCCCGGGCGTTCGCGGCGGATGCACCCGCAGCTCGCCGCTTGAGCGCGGACGATCTCTACCGCGTCCAAGACGTGAGCGATCCGAATGTGTCTCCGGACGGCCTATGGGTGGCCTACGTCGTTACTACCAACGACCGCGAAGCCGACGAGGCACGCAGCGCGATATGGATGGTGAGCTGGGACGGCAGCCAACGGCTGGCGATGACGGCCGTGGCGGACGGCACGGGCAAGCCCCGGTGGAGTCCGGACGGGCGCTACCTGGCGTTTGTTGCGAATCCGAGCGGGTCCGACACTGCGCAGATCATGGTGTTGGACCGACGTGGCGGCGACGCTCGTCAGGTGACGAGCGCCAGCGGCGACATCGGCGAGTACTCATGGGCGCCGGATGGCAAGCGTATGGCATTCACCATGAAGCAGGGCGACGCCGGCAAGACGCCCAAGCCCATCGTCATCGACGCATTGCACTTCAAGGACGACGCGGATGGCTATCTGAGGCAGCACAGCGCGCGCCATCTGTACTTGTTGGATGTCGAGAGCAAGCATGTCGAGGCGCTGACCTCCGATGCAAATTTCAACGAAGATCTGCCGACCTGGTCCGCCGACGGCCGGCAGGTTGCCTTCATTCGCACGCGCGAGAAAGGCGCCGATGCAGACGGGCGGGAGGACCTTGCAGTGGTCGAGCCCGTGGCGGGCGCGGCGCCGCGAACCGTCGTGCGTCCCTACGCGCCGAACACGCAGAGGCTCGCCTGGAGTCCCGACGGGACACTGATCGCCTATCTGCAAGGCCTGGAGCCCAAGTTCAACGCGTACATGCAGGACCGGCTGGCGGTGGTGCCGGCCGGCGGCGGCGTGCCCCGCCCGCTGACCGACAAGCTCGATCGCGCGGTGACGTCCTTCGCATTCGCGGCCGACTCGGCGTCGATCATGATCTCGGTGGAGGACGACCGCGGGGTGTATCCCGCGCGAGTCGATCTGCCGGGCGGCGCGATCACCCGCGAGGTCGCCGCGGGTTCGTTCGTGGTCTCTGCGCTCTCCTCGGCGGCGGGCCACACCGCACTGCTCGAGTCCAACGACGGCGCGCTCGCCGAAGTGTATGCACTGGAGGCCGGGCGGCTGCGCAAGCTCACCGCGCACAATGACGCGTTTCTTGCGGAGTTGCAGCTCGGCGCCGTCGAGGACATCCGTTTCAAGAGCGGTGGGGCTGAGATTCATGGGCTCATGGTGACGCCGCCCTCCTATGTCCCCGGACGGAAGTATCCGGCGGTGCTGTGGATTCACGGCGGACCCGAAGGTCAGGATGAACACTCGCTGGTCCTGGACGGCTATCAATTCGAACCCCAGATGTTTGCCGCCAAGGGTTTCGTCGTTCTGCGCGTCAACTATCGTGGCGGCAGCGGCCGCGGCTCCGCCTTCGCCAAAGCGATATTCGCCGATTGGGGCCATAAAGAGGTCGAGGATCTGTTGGCCGGTGTCGATTACTTGGTGGCACGCGGGATCGCAGACCCGGATGGGCTTGCGATCGGCGGTTGGAGCTATGGCGGCATATTGACCGATTACACCATCGCGAGCGATCGGCGCTTCAAGGCCGCCATCAGCGGCGCCGGCAGTGCCAATCAGCTAGCGACGTACGGCAGCGACGAATACGTTCTTCAATACAACAACGAGCTCGGCCCGCCGTGGCGAAATACCGCGCTGTGGCTCAAGGTGTCATATCCGTTCTTTCATGCGGACCGCATCCATACGCCCACGCTGTTCATGGGCGGGGACAAGGACTTCAACGTTCCGCTCATCGGCGGCGAGCAGATGTATCAGTCGCTGCGCACCCTGGGAGTGCCGGCGCAACTGATCGTCTATCCGGGTGAGCATCACGTCTTTACGCGACCCAGCTTCGTCAAGGATCTTGCGGAGCGCATGTCGGCCTGGCTCGACCTCTACCTGCCGCCGGCAGGATGAGTCAGGGCGCAGGAGCTCGCGCAAACACGACGTCGCCGCCCAACCTGCCGTGAATGCCGGCGCTGGATCCCGCGATTCCTTCGGGCCATTCCACGGTCAGTTCGCCTGTGAGCCCGTCGGCTGTCACCACCTGCAGCAGCGCTCGCACCGTGCCGGATTGGGCCATCGGTGTGTCGATCGTCCCGCTGACCGCCAAATCCTGGGTCCAACGCACCTGGTGCAAGGTCACGTGCACGAACCGCGCGGAGCTCACAATGCGAAAGCTCCCGCCGCGCAAGCCCACCCCCGCCCCGGTGGAATTGCCGCCGAGACGGGCCAGCACGTCGCCCGCCGTCATCACCGCCGCACTTATCCAACGCAGCTGCGCGGTGTCGGCGCGATTGCCGGGGAGCGCGGCGGCAGGTTCTAGCTCTGCGGCATGCTGCGCGAATCGCGGCACCAGCCGCAGCGGCGGGACGCCGGCCGCGCAGGAGCTATCGCCGGTTTCCAAGGTTGCAATGAAATGGCGCACGATCCGCGCGGCGCAGGCGCTGCGTGCGCGGGGCAGTGCGTTGACGTGAAAGCTGTTGGCCACGCGGATCTGTTTGCCGTGCTTGAACGCCGCGGCGACCGCCGCGCCGTCGGCCATGGTGGTTATATTGTCAAGTTCGCCCGAAACGATGAGCGCCGGTGTGTCCGGATACTGCACGTCCGCGCGAACGACGTGCGAGGCCGGATGACTCGACGGGGCAACGGGCCATGCGACGCATTCATCGAGGAAGCTGTAGTCGAGCGGCATGCCGCGGTATTCATCGATGCTGAACGGCGCGTAGGTGTCGGGCAGCGTGCGCAGGCGCTCCGCGACGGCACGATCCCGATCCGCCGCGCGCAACGCGGGTGGGAGCCGCATATCGAAAATCTGCGGCGGATCCTGGCACATCACGGCGGCGGCGAGCCCCGCGCTCCATTTTGTCGGGTCGGCGGCCGGATCGCGCGAATCCACGCCGCTCGAGGTTTCCGCCATCAGGCGCAACAGCGGCGCGCGATCGCCGCCGGTGAACGCCCGAACCGCAGCGTCGAATTCGCGTACCGTGGCCAAGGCAGGCGCGCTGCCGTACATGACGATGGCGAGTTGCGATGCGTCCGCAATGAATTGCCGCTCCCTGCCGTCGCTGTCGGTGGCTCGCGCCGCAAACGGCCGCGAGCGTAGTTCCTCCAAGACCGGCAACATGCGATCGATTGAATTGCCGGGAAGCGCGGCGCATGGCGCGTAGCGCCGGCAGGCAATGTCGAATTTGTCGCGCATGGCCGGCGCATAGCTCGGGTACCAGGCGTAGTCGGCGCCGTTCAGCGGATAGGCGCCGTCCAGCACGATGGAGCGCAAGGTATTCGGGTGCCGCACCGCGAAAACCTGTTCGAAATAGGTTCCGTAGGAATCGCCATACAGATCGATGC
>Ga0210383_10003808_pt1 | contig 13455 bp, 12 predicted proteins | sample IncBWC14OmetaG_FD_160072 | JGI IMG/M metagenome (GOLD analysis project Ga0210383, IMG submission 160072) | Forest soil microbial communities from Barre Woods Harvard Forest LTER site, Petersham, Massachusetts, United States - Inc-BW-C-14-O ...
CACCGGTGCCGGCTGGGTTTTTCGGCATCCGCGGCTTCAGCGGCCTGTGGGCGGTCGGCTTCGGCGGGGTTGGTGCTCTGCTGGCCTGGCGCCGTCCCAGCCACCCGGTGGGTTGGATCTTGGCGGCAGCGGGGCTGGTGGCGGCGGTGGACTTCGCCACCTTCGAGTACGGGCTGGCTGCATCGGCAGGCCATCGCCTGCCCGGCAGTGAGTATGCCGGCTGGGTTCAGTTGTGGATCTGGGTGCCCTTTGTCGGGCTGATCGCCGTCTATCTGTTCCTGCTGTTCCCGGGCGGGCGGCTGCCCGCTCCGCGATGGCGGACGGTCAGCTGGCTGGCCGGCGGCTTTGCGATCGTCGCGATCGGCGGGCTGGCGCTATTCCCCGGTTCGGAGCGGCCGAACCTGCCAGCACTAAGGAATCCGTTCGGGGTTGCCCCGGTGCCGGTGTCGTCCGGTGTGATTGTTGCCAGCCTGACCGGGTTGCTCGGCTGTGCCGTGCTGGCGGTGTGCTCGTTGTTCGCGCGCGCCCGCCGGGGGACGGACGTCGAGCGGCAGCAGATCAAATGGCTGGCCTACTCCGGGGGCCTGGTCGCGCTGACGCTGGTGCCGTCGACGATCCTGTCGCTGACCCCCGGGATTCCCGCTCGCATCGCCGAGGGCGCGCTGATGCTCGCCATCTTGACCGTGCCGGTCGCGGTGGCGGTCGCGGTGCTGAAGTACCGGCTGTACGACCTGGACATCGTGGTCCGCAAGACCGTGGTGGCCGCCCTGGTCGCCGGGGCCTTCACGGCCGTTTATGCGATCGTTGTGGTCGCGGTAGGTGCCGTGACCGGCCGCCCGGGCAGCAGCCCGCTCACGTTTGCGGCGGCGGCGCTGGCGGCGGTGCTGCTGCAGCCGGTGCGCGCTCGGGCCGGGCTGCTGGCCGACCGCCTGGTGTACGGCAGGCGGGCCACGCCGTATGAGGTGCTGTCGGAATTCTCCGGGCAGATGGCCGGGGCCTACTCGGTCGAGGATGTGCTGCCGCGGATGGCGGCGATGGTCGGCCAGGCGACCGGCGCCGAGCGGGCGGAAGTGTGGATGCGGACCGGGGGGACCGAACAGCTGGCCGCGGCCTGGCCGGCCCAGGCCGTCTCCGCGCCGCCGCCCGGCGAGCCGGCCGCAGCACCGGCCCCCGAGCTGCTCGCGGCACCGCTCCCGGTGACCCAAGCCCCACCCGGACCGGCCTTGACGGCAGCGCCGGAAGCGGACCGGGCGCAGAACGGCGGTGCCCACGTCTTTGAGGTGGAGCATCAAGGTGAGCGGCTGGGCTCGCTGCGGGTCACCTTCGCGCCGCGGGAACCCCTGACTGCAGCCGGGGAGCGGCTGGTCCAGGCCGTGGCCGGGCAGGCAGGCCTGATCCTGCGCAACGTCGGGCTGGTCGAGGACCTGCGGGCATCGCGGCAGCGGCTGGTAGCCGCCGCCGACCAGGCCCGCCGCGACCTGGAACGCGATCTGCACGACGGGGCCCAGCAGCAGATCGTGGCCTTGATGGCCAAGCTGCGCCTGGCCCGCAACCAGCTCGTCCGCGACCCCGCGGTGGCTGGGCAGACGCTGGCCGAGGCGCAGGCCGAGGCGCAGCAGACCCTGCAGGACCTGCGCGAGCTGGCCCGCGGCATCCACCCCAGTGTGCTATCGGACCAGGGCATCCTCGCCGCAGTCCAGTCCCGGATCACCCGGTTTCCGATCGGCGTCCGGCTGACCGCCGGACCCGAGCTGGCCGGCGCCCGGTACCCCGACCAAATCGAGGGCGCCGCCTACTTCCTGGTCTGCGAAGCGCTGGTGAACGTGCTCAAGCACGCACACGCATCCCAGGTCCAGGTGACGTTGTCCGATGACGGGTCCAGGCTGCGCGCGGAGATCACCGACGACGGGGCGGGCTTCGTCCCGGCCGATGCGGCCGGCTCAGGGCTCACCGGGCTGACCGACCGGATCGAGGCCGTTGGAGGCAGCCTGTCCATCCGGTCCCGCCCCGGAGCCGGTACCCGGCTGGCCGGTGAGCTGCCGGTCCGAGGGAGGAGGCCGGCCGGTGTCTGATCCCCCGCTGCGCGTCGTCATCGCCGAGGACCACTACCTGGTGCGCGAGGGTACTCGCAGGCTCCTGGAGGACGGCGGCGTCGATGTCGTCGCCGCCGTCGGCACCGCCGAAGAGCTGCTCGATGCTGTCCGCCGGCTGCGGCCCGGCGCGGTGATCACCGACATCAGGATGCCGCCCGGGCATCACATGGAAGGCATCGCCGCCGCGCAGGCCATCCGTGCCGGGTACCCGGGAACCGGGGTAGTGGTCCTGTCCCAGCACGCCGACGACGCCTACGCCTTCGAACTGTTCAAAAACGGCACCGCCGGGCTCGCCTACCTGCTCAAGGACCGCATAGGCGACGTGGACGAACTACGCGGAGCCCTCACCGCGGTTACCTCCGGCGGATCCTGCATTGACCCGGTCGTGGTGGAAGCACTGGTATCCAGCCGCACCCGCCTCGCCGACTCAGCCCTGCGCTGGCTCACCCCGCGAGAACTCGACGTGCTGCGCGAGATGGCCCGCGGACGGGCCAACCCCGGCATCGCCGCCGCCCTCGTGCTCTCCGAGTCCGCCGTCGAAAAGCACGTCAGCTCCATCTTCGCCAAGCTCGGGCTGGGCCCAGAACCCGCCCAGGACAGGCGTGTCACGGCGGTCCTGACGTTCCTGCGAGATTCCCCGGCGCAGCTGGATTAGCCTGCAGCGATGCGCTCGTCACGGCAACCCCTCAGTCCTGGTGATACGGCTCGCGCCCGGCATGACAACGCGTCGGCGATCTATGCCGCAGAACGTTCTTTCCCGCGTGACACGGGCGAGGCAGCCAGACGCCACGACAAGCTGAAGGGCCGGTCCGCGGCGACCCGGTCAACAGGGATCAGCGTCCCGTCCACGACGACGAAGGCGTATCCCGCCCGCTTCGCGTCCCGGACCGCCTGGCGGAGTTTCGGCGCCCGGGCGGCCAGCAGTTCCATGGTCTCTTCCACGTACCGCCACGCAGTGGTGGTGCCGACCCCGAACCCGGCGAATGTCTCGCCTTTGCGCAAGTACGCGAGCACCAGGAGGGCCTGCTGCCCGGGGTTCAGCTTCCGCCAGCGCGACCCGATCGCCTTGCAGTGGCGGCGGATGATCCCGGCTGCGAAGGTGAGGGCCTGACGCGACAACGGCAGCGCGGCACGGTAGAAAAGCACGGAAGCCCCTGGTCGTGGTTATGAAGCGAGTTTTGTCGGCTAGCTCATCTACCGGGGCTTTCTCATTCCCGGCGCGACACGCCGCGACGTCACCAGAGGGTGACGAACCCGTCACGACCAGGATGAGAAAGGGCTCACTGGTCACTGCCTGCAGCGGGGGCCGGGGTCCTGGGTATGGCGACGCGCCCTGACCGCCATCATGCGTCCCGGCGGTCCAGCAGCGTCCAGGCGATGGCGTCCACGATGGCGACGAAGCGGAACGCGGATCTTGGTGACCGGGATGCTTGTGCCGGGCTCCACCGGTTTGCCGCCGAACGTCCAGACCGGTCGGTGCCGCTGTGCGAGGCGTCGACGCTCACCGTGGGTGAGCTCGCCACGACGGCATCAGCCAGGTGCGGCAGGTAGGAGGCGGTCAGCAGGACAGCCTCGCTGCCGAGGGACAGGCCGTACAAGACAACCGGGCGGCCGCGGCCCGCGGGCTGGGCGCGCAGCCAGCTGACGGCCCGGGCGAAGTACTCCAGCGAGATGGCGCACGCGCACTGCGGCAGCCCCGGTTCCTTGAAGTAGGCCAGGGCGAGGGCGGGGTATCCGCTCATCGCGAGCCCTTCGGCGGCGGCGCAGTCCTCGCCGCCGGTTGATCCGGTGAGCACGACGACGGCGGGAGCGCCGGCAGTGCGTAGAGTCTGGCTCATGCTGGACTCCCTCACGCTACCCCCGCTGCCGACGTTGCACCGCGAGCGGGTCATCTTGCGTGACCGTCGGGACTCCGATGTTGATGACCGGTTGCGCCATCCCATCGACCCCGAGGAAGAAGACGGCTACGGCTCGTCGTGGCGGCGGGAGTGGGATGGCCGCCGTTACCACACCCGGGAGTATCTGACCGCCACCAGCTCCCCTTCAGATCCCCGCACCTACACCTGGAAGGTCGAATACGACGGCCATTGCATCGGCAGCGCCGGTCTTGAAGTGAACCCCCAGCAGCACTACGCGGAATACACGGTGGGCTTGTTCGTCGCTGCCCTGCGCGGCCGAGGGCTGGGTCGTGAGGTCACCCGGTTGGTACTGGCCTGGGCGTTTGATGTGCTGGGTGTGCACCGCGTCGAGTTGCAGGCGCTGGCCAGCAATAGCCGTGCCATCAACTGCTACCTGGCCTGCGGCTTCCGCCGGGAAGGGGTTCGCCGCGAAGCTGAACTCTACCCTGACGGCTGGAAAGACTTCATCATGATGGGCATCCTGCGCTCCGAGCACGCCACCCAAGCCGAGATTCCCGGCCGGGCAGATTCTGCCCACTCTCCCACCACATAGTTGGCGGTTTTCAAGAGCGTCCGTGATCCGAGCTCATCGATGCTCTGAGCTGGGCTTTCAGGTTGTCGGCCCTGTGGACGCCCCGCGGTCACAGTCACGCTTGAGGCTGGAGGGGCGGGCACGGACACTCAGCGGGCATCCCCGGACCGGCGCCCGGCCGGGACCGCCGGCCACTTGTTTGCTGCGTACGTCCTGGGGAGGATTGAGGCTGCAGACGTGTCCAGGGGTACGCCAGGAGTCATGAGGAGGTGCGCGTGTCTGCGGCAACCGGGGATGGGTTGTATGAGTTCGCGGGCGGGTATCCGACGCCCGAAACGGTGCGGCGGGCGTATGACGAGGCGGACCTGAACCGTGCGGTGCAGGCGTACCGGTTCTTTTACCCGAGCGTGTCGATCATGGCGACCTGGAAGGGGAACCTGCGGGCGGGCATGGTCGCCAACAAGGTGTTCGGGCTGCTGGAGGGCACGCCGAAGCAATATGTGTTCACCCCGAACTCCGATACCCCCTACTCGGGCCTGCCGCTGGATGTCAGCGATGGGCCGATGGTGCTGGAGTTCCCGCCCGGGCCGCTGATGAGCACGGCCAATGACCTGAACCAGCGGTGGATCATCGACATGGGCCTGCCCGGCCCGGACAAGGGCCAGGGCGGCAAGCACCTTATCCTCCCGCCCGGGTATGACCGCGAGGTTCCGGCTGGGTTCAACGTCGGCCGCCCGACAACGAACCGGGTGCTGGTGCTGTTGCGGGCGTTGCCCCGGGGTGACGACATGGCCGGTGCGATCGAGCTGATGAAGTCGGTCAAGGTGTACCGGCTCGACCAGGACCCGGTGTTGCCGGAGTGGGTCGACCTGACGCAGAGGGCCGACGAGGACTTCACGCCGGTCCCGTGGGAGGACAACCTCACCTACTGGGAGGTCCTGGCCGAGCTGATCAGCAGCGAACCGCCGTTCGCCGAGTTCCGGGCGCACTACGGCGACCTGGCCGAGCTGGGTATCGCCCGGGGTCGTCCGTTCCAGCCTGATGAGCGGATGCGCGGCATCTTGACCCGCGCCGCGGTGATGGGCCACGCCCAGCTGGCTGCCCAGTCATTCGCGGACCGCCGCCCGGACCGGGTGGTGTGGCCGGGCACGCAGTGGGAGTGGGCGGTGCTGCGCCCGGAGAACGGCACCTTCGACACCCCGGACTACGCCGACGTGTACGCCCGGCAGAAGTGGTTCTACCAGGCCCAGATCGAATCACCCGCCATGTTCGCCCGCGCCCCGGGCGCCGGGTCGCTGTACTGGCTATGCACCCGGGACGGCACGGGCGCCTATCTCGACGGCGGCGGGTCTTTCACCCTGGACGTGCCGCAGCCAGTGCCCGCGAAACTGTTCTGGTCGATCACCGTATATGACGCGCGCACCCGCAGCGAGATCCGCGCCGACCAGGGCAAGGCCGCGATCAGGTCTCTGTTCGAGCTCGCGGGCACACCCACTGACAAGCCGGTCCGGCTCCACTTCGGACCCCGGCCGCCCGCAGGCGACGCAGCGGACGGCCGCTGGATCCAGACCCTGCCCGGTGTGGGCTGGTTCGTCTACTTCCGGATCTACGGCCCCGAAGGCCCAGCCTTCGACGGAACCTGGCAACTGCCCGACTTCCGGGCCAGCTAGCAGCCAGGCGTCTGGCCCGCGCCACCCGGTTCGGCAGGAAGACGGCCGCGCGCCGTGTCGATGCGCACGCCGGGATGAACCGCATAGACCTGCACGCCCAGCGCAGATGCGGCCCGGCGTGCGTCCGGGGGGGGCCTCTCGAGGCCAGAGCCCGGGCGCTGACGCCGGGCCAGGCTTTCTCATTCCGGCGCGACACGCCGCGACGTCAGCAGAGGGTGACGAACCCGTCACGACCAGAATGAGAAAGGGGCTCACTGGTCCCTGCCTGCAGCGGGGGGCCGGGGTCCTGGGTATGGCGACGCGCCCTGACCGCCATCATGCGTCCCGGCGGTCCAGCAGCGTCCAGGCGATGGCGTACACGATGGCGACGAACAGGCACATCACGCCGAAGCCGGGCCAGGGCTGGAGGGTGTGGGCGGAGTGGTAGACGCTAGTGAGCTGGCTCCCGGCCTGGGTCGGCCAGAACTCGGTGACCGGGTTCCGCCACGAGACCGGTAGCGCCTCGGCGATCAGGGGCAGGACGAGCACGACGGCCATCATGCAGGCGATGGCGGCGGCCGGGTGCCGGAGCAAGGCCCCCACGGCGACGCTGAGCACCGCCAGGGCGGCCAGGTACAGCCCTCCCCCCACCACCGCCCGGGCTACCCCGGGATCGCCGAGCGCCGCATGGGGGGCATAGCCGCTGATGAGGGCCTGGCCCACAAAGAACGCCACGAAGGTCGTGACTTCGCCCACGACGAACGTCACCCCAGCGAAGACCAGCGACTTGGCTGCCAGTACCCGGCCTCGCTTCGGGACGGCGATCAGGCTGGTGCGGATCATCCCGGAGGAGTACTCGGAGCTGATGCAGAGCACCCCGAGCACGGCGATGGCCAGCTGCGCGATGGCCATCCCCGCCCCGCTGACCCCCGTCGGGTCCCAGCTCAGCTTTTGGGAGACGCTGAACTTGGCGTAACTGTGGGCGGTGGCCGCGCTGATGACGGCCCCCAGGCCGACGCCGAGCACGACGGTCACGGTCAGTGCCCAGAAAGTCGATCGGACCGAACGGAGCTTGGTCCACTCCGAGCGCAGCACGTCGCCGAAGGTGGCTGCACGGTAGGCCGCCCGGCGGTCCGGGCCGGTGCGGGCGATCGTGGCGTCGGTCATCGGGGCGCCCCGGCCGCCTGGTACTCCACGCTGTCTCGGGTCAGTTCCATGAACGCCTCCTCCAGCGAGGCCCGGACGGGAATGAGCTCGGACAGGGCGATGCCATGGGCGGCGGCCAGCCGTCCCACCTCGGCGCTGTCCAGCCCGGTGATCTCGATGACGTCGGGGCCGGTCCCGGCGTCCGTGTCGGCCACGGGTGCGGCCGCCGCCCGGGAGGTGCTCCCGGCCAGGACGGTGGCACCGGCCTCGCGGCAGCGGGCGGCCAGTTCGGCCGCCTGAGGGCTGCGGACGTGTACCGACTGCTGGGAGCTGGACCGTACGAACTCGTCCACGCTGGTATCGGCGATCAGCCGGCCCTTGCCGATCACCAGCAGGTGGTCGGCGGTCAGGGCCATCTCGCTCATGAGGTGGCTGGAGACCAGCACGGTGCGGCCCTCGGCGGCCAGCGCCCGCATGAGGGTCCGGACCCAGTGGATGCCGTCGGGGTCGAGGCCGTTCACCGGTTCGTCGAAGATGAGCACGGCCGGGTCCCCGAGGAGCGCCGAGGCGATGCCGAGCCGCTGGCCCATGCCCAGGGAGAAGCCCTTCACCCGACGCCTGGCCACATCCTCGAGACCGGCGAGGCGGAGCACCTCGTCCACCCGGCTGCGGGGGATGCCGTTACTCTGGGCCAGGCATAGCAGGTGGTCGAAGGCCCGGCGGCCGCCGTGCAGCGCCTTGGCGTCGAGGAGGGCGCCCACCTCGCGCATGGGCGCGGGCAGGTCGCGGTAGCTGCGCCCGTCCACGGTGACCGAGCCCCGCGTCGGCGCGTCGAGGCCCAGGATCATCCGCATGGTGGTGGTCTTCCCGGCGCCGTTCGGGCCGAGGAAGCCGGTGACCAGGCCGGGCCGGATGGAGAAAGACAGGTCGTTGACGGCCATGGTGGAGCCGTAGCGCTTGACCAGGTTGCGGGCTTCGATCATCGGTCTACGGCGAACGGGAGGGCCATGTCGCGGTAGGGCTCCTCGGTGCCCGGTGCGCTGGCGAGATAGGTGATGCGCAGGCCGAGGTCTTCGGGCGTGAGGGCAAGACGCTCACCCTCGTGCTCCTGCTCCTGCTCCTGCGCCCAAGCCTCCAGTGACTCGCCAGCGAGATGCCAGTGCACCGCCTCGTCCCCCGCATCCGGATCCGGTAGCGCGACGAACGCCTCCCGATGCGCCGGCTCGGTTCGCAACGTCAGCTCGGGATAGTGCGACGCGAGAGATTCCGCTTGCGCGGCAGGGACTGGCGCGCACCATTCGATCGGGCCATCGCCGTCGGCGTTCACCAGGCCCCACCAGATGCAGAACGCCGCGCCTTCTCGTCCTTCGATCTTCGGGAGCGGGCGCTCGCGCAGGATCGCGATGAACTCCTTGCCGAACGCCCACATCTCCTGCTCGACGACGTTGCGCTTGAGACAGAGCAGGCTCCGCTCGGGTATGTCGCGTGTGGCGACTTCGTACATGACGGACTTCTTTCCGCTCAGTCGGCTGACGAGGTGGTCGGCTAGGCCGCGCCGCGCGTCGTGTGCCGCTTCGGCGTCGCGCCAGTGCTCGGCGATGCGCGTCGCCGCATCGGCCGGATCGCACGCGAGCAGCTCCTTGACCGCCTTAAGCGGCAACTGCAACTGGCGCAGCATCACGACGAGGCGTGCCTGGTCGAGCTGGGCCGTGTCGTAGTAGCGGTAACCGCTCGCCTGGTCGACGCGCGAAGGCACCAGCACCCCGCGCTCGTCGTAGAGGCGGAGTGCCTTCAGCGACAGGCGCGACCGTCGTGCGAACTCTCCGATGCTGATTTCTTTCACGCTGACTCCCTCGTCGCCGGGCCGACTCGACCCGGCAAGATGAGTGTGCGGGCTCCCCCAAGGTGAGAGTCAAGGCTGCTGGCCGCCTAGCCATCTCCCGGTAGCGGACGGGGATTCTGCAACGGCGGGGACGCCACGCGCCCAGCGACGTTCCGGGACGCTCAACTCACGCCAGCGGTGGCGAGGTCAATCTTCGGGTGGGCCGGGGCCCTCCACCCCCGGGCGCGCCGGTCAGCTAGCCAAGGCCACCCACGTACTGCAGCTACGCGAAGCATAACCAGGATGAAAAAGGCTCACTGGGATCGCCGGAACCAGTGACCTCTTGCGTGTCAGTTCTGGGTGTCACTGCACGCGGGACGCACGTGCGCCTGGCCGCGCCGCCACCGGCGGGGCGAGATGAAGACGGTGCCCAGAGTGGCGCCCGCGATGTACCACACGAGGAAGCTGAAAGGGGTGAAGCTACGCAGTAGCGCTGCGGCGACGGCGAGTGCGATGAGTGCTCCAAGTACCGCGCGCGCCCAATGAAGGAGCAGGTATTGCCAGAGGGGCCGCCGGCTCATCCACGCCAACTCCTTATTACGAAGCAGCCATCGCCAGAAGGGTCGTTGGCTCATCCCCACCCACTCCTCCATCAGGTCATGACGCATAGACCTGCTTTACAGAGGTCGACATCTGACCGTTTGATACACGTTAACGGCAGCCGGTTCCTCGGCCACGACGGTTACGAGCTTGGCCAGCGCCAGCCCCCGGCGACCTACGCATTACGAGGGTGTTCTCGTGCGTTGCTCGTGTCGACGGCAACTGAATACTGACCACAGCGCGGCAACCGAAAATTGACCAGCTTCCCCGAGACCCTGGCTCTAGCCGAGTCAGGGAGGAAGCAGGTGCTGAACGTGGAGGACTGGGCTGAGATCCGCCGGCTGAGGCGGGCGGAGCAGATGCCGATCGCGCGGATCGCGCGGGTGATGGGGATCTCGCGGAACACCGTGAAGGCGGCGCTGGCCAGCGATAATCCGCCGAGGTATGAGCGGCCGCCGGCGGGGTCGGTGGCGGACGGGTTCGAGCCGCGGATCCGGGAGCTGCTAGCGGCGTGTCCGTCGATGCCGGCCACGGTGATCGCGGAGCGGACGGGGTGGCCGTATTCGGTCCGCACGCTGAGCGGGAAGGTCGCGGAGTGGCGGCCGGCGTATCTGCCGCCGGACCCGGCGTCGCGGACCGCGTATGCGGCCGGTGAGATCGCCCAGTGCGATTTCTGGTTCCCGCCGGTCACCGTGCCGTGCGGGTTCGGGCAGGTGCGGACGGCCAAGCAGCTGCCGGTGCTGACGATGGTGACCGGGTATGCCCGGTGGGCGTGCGCGGTGCTGGTGCCGACACGTCATGCGGAGGACCTGTTCACGGGCTGGTGGCAGCTGATCGAAGGGCTCGGGGCGGTGCCGCGGGTGCTGGTCTGGGACGGGGAGGGCGCGATCGGCCGGTGGCGCGGGCGGCGTAGCGAGCTGACCGCTGAGTGCCAGGGGTTCCGGGGCACGCTCGCGGCCAGGGTGATCATCTGCCCGCCCCGCGACCCTGAGGCCAAGGGCCTGGTCGAGCGGTTCCATGACTACCTGGAGCGGTCGTTCCTGCCCGGCCGGGAGTTCGCCTCGCCGGCCGATTTCAACGCGCAGCTGGCCGGGTTCCTGGGCCGGGCGAACACCCGCCTGCACCGGGTGCTGGGCTGCCGCCCGGCGGACCGGATCGAGGCGGACCGGGCCGCGATGACCGGCTTGCCGCCGGTGGCGCCGGCGACCGGGTGGCGGCGTTCGGCGCGGCTGCCCCGCGACCACTACGTGCGGCTGGATTCTAACGACTACTCGGTGCATCCGGCGGTGATCGGCCGCCGGATCGAGATCACCGCCGCCCTGGACCGGGTGCGGGTGTCCTGCGACGGCCAGGTCGTGGCTGACCATGAGCGGGCCTGGGCCAGGCACCAGACGATCACCGACCCGGAGCACCTGGCCGCGGCCCGCGCGCTGCGCCGGGACCGGCTCGAGGTCATCCGCCCGGGCGCCGGGCCGCAGGTCGAGATCCGCCGCCTGGCGGACTACGACGCCGCGCTCGGCGTCGACGGCGGGGCAGCCTGATGGCCGCCGCAGTCAAGGCCGCGGCCCGGGACGTGACCGCGGAGCTCGCGTTCCTGACCCGGGCGCTGAAGGCCCCCACCCTGCGCGAAGCCGTGCCCCGGCTGGCCGAGCGGGCCCGCTCTGAAGCCTGGTCGCACGAGGAGTTCCTGGCCGCCTGCCTGCAACGCGAGGTCGCCGCGCGGGAGTCCCACGGCGGCGAGGGCCGCATCCGCGCCGCGAAGTTCCCGGCCCGCAAATCGCTGGAGGACTTCGACTATGACCATGCCCGCGGCCTGCGGCGCGACATCATCGCGCACCTGGGCACCCTGGACTTCGTCACCGGCAAGGAGAACGTGATCTTCCTCGGCCCGCCCGGCACCGGCAAAACCCACCTGGCCACCGGCCTGGCCATCCGCGCCTGCCAGGCCGGCCACCGGGTGCTGTTCGCCACCGCCGCGCAATGGGTCGCCCGGCTCGCCGACGCCCACCACGCCGGCCGCCTCCAGGCCGAGCTGACCCGGCTCGGCCGCTACCCGCTGACCGTCATCGACGAAGTCGGCTACATCCCCTTCGAAGCAGAAGCCGCCAACCTGTTCTTCCAGCTCGTCTCCGCCCGGTACGAACGCGCCTCGCTCATCGTCACCTCCAACAAGCCCTTCGGCCGCTGGGGCGAGGTCTTCGGCGACGAAGTCGTCGCCGCCGCGATGATCGACCGGCTCGTCCACCACGCCGACGTCATCGCCCTCAAAGGCGACTCCTACCGGCTCAAAGACCGAGACCTCGGCCGCGTCCCAACCGCCGCAGCCGACGAACCATAACCCCGGAAGGTGGTCAGTTTTCACATGCCGTCAGATGGTCAGTTTTCGGTTGCCGTTGACAGCTCGCGGGTTCAAAGCCCGCGCCAGCTTCAGGTTCACAGATTTGCTGCTGATGGCGGCCGTTGACTGCTCATGGCGGTTCGGGGACATCTGGGGGACGCGCCTGGAGCGCGCCCGTAATGCGTGGGCCTGGTGCAGACTTCCGCGTGATCGCCCGCACCGTGCAGGGGATGGCCCGGATGATCATGGCCAGCCGACCGATCTGACTCCCGCTGCGGCTCGACGTCCTGTCCTGTTCGTGCCGAAGCCAGAATCCGCAATCCGGAACCCTGCAGGACCAGGACGGCGGGGGCTAGGCTCTGAGGATGGTCCGGCACCGGCAGGAATTTGATCGTGAGCTGGAGGCCATCGAAGCCCAGGTCATGAAACTGTTCACGATGGTCGCTGAGGACCTGCGCGGCGCGACCCAGGCCCTCCTGAGCGGCGACAACCAGTTGGTCGGGGAGCTGGCTGAACGCGAGCAGGTTATCGGGATCCTGTACCCGGAGATCGAGCAGCTGGTCAACCGGGAGATCTTGCTGCAAGCGCCTGTGGCGTCCGACCTGCGCTTCTTGCTCTCCGTGCTGCGAATCGTGCCCGATCTCGAACGTTCCCACCACCTCGTCCTCGACATCGCAGCGCAGGCCAGCCACATGCTCAGCGAAGACCTCCCGCCGAGCAGCCGAGGGCTCCTAGAGCAGATGGGAAGCCTTGCATCGGACATGTGGCGCCAGGCAGTGCACTCCTGGTACCAGCGAGACCGCACCGCCGCGGCTTCGCTTCGCGAACGCGATGCCGAGATGGACGAGCTTTACGCCAACTTGATCGGCGAACTTGCCTCCGGGTCGATGACCCCGCCGGTGACGATGGAGCTGACGCTGGTGGCGCGCTTCTACGCGCGCCTAGGCGACCACGCCGTCAACATCGCCCGCCGCGTGATCTACCTTGCAGGATCCGCCCCGCAGTAACTCCGGCCCTCATCCGGTCACGGCAAGCAGGAAATCGAGCCGACCGGCGCCGTTGCCTCGCCTAGACCCCGAACCCGATAGCCTGCCATGGGGTGCCCCGGGCTACGACGGACTCGGCCGAGACCATCACGCAGCTGGGGAGGATGCCATGGCTGTGTACGTGAATAAACTGCGCGATTGGAGTCGGCTCCTCTTGGGCAGGCGGCCCCGCCGCCTCCGTTGTTCGGCCTGACGGCTGACACTCAGGATGAGCTGCATGCCTTCGCTGCCAGGCTCGGCATTCGCCGGGACCCTGGTACCCCGGTCGGGCCGCAGCAGGAGCTGGTTACCCGGCACTACCTGCTGACCGAGGGCCAGCGTGATCGCGCTG
>Ga0210383_10003809_pt1 | contig 13448 bp, 8 predicted proteins | sample IncBWC14OmetaG_FD_160072 | JGI IMG/M metagenome (GOLD analysis project Ga0210383, IMG submission 160072) | Forest soil microbial communities from Barre Woods Harvard Forest LTER site, Petersham, Massachusetts, United States - Inc-BW-C-14-O ...
CTTGAGCCAGAACAAAGCCGCCGCAGAACAATGCCGCGATGAGAATCGTGTTGATTACTAGGCTTTTCTTGTTCATAAACCTGTCCTCCTTGGCTTACAGCAGAATTTAAATGTGTTCCAGTCTAACGCAGTCGCATTGGGAAAGCGAAGAAATTACGTCGGATCCGTTATCTTAGGCGGTGCATTTTTCCGCTCAAGGTAGCTGAAGCGGACCGTGACCGATGGCGTCGAGTTCATGCCGCGAATGGGAAAGGACGAAGAATGGCTCCGCAAAGTACGATGTGTTTCGGGCGGTGCCTGTGTCGATTTCGCAGTCGTTCCACGCAGGTCCGTCGACGAACTGGTTCCTCGGAAACACTGGCTGGTTCGTGGCGACAATAGGAAGCAGCGAACTGTAGTATGAACACGACGAGCCGGTGCCGATAAAGGTTTAGCGAAAAAATATTTACGAAGCAGACTCGAAGGTCTAGAATCCGCCCAAGGTGATATCCCCGAAAAAGGCGAGCGCATCGCTTTCAAGGGTAACCTGGCTAGGTCAGGACTGCCTTGCTGCAGATTGCCAAAGAGGAAGGCCCGAAGCATGGCCCAAGCTTTTGAGATCTTTTCAAAGATGGTCTTAACCGATAACGAGGAAGCCGTATCCGCCTACGTTCGCAGACTGCTGGCACGACGAAGGATCAGACCGAATAAAGGCCACCATACGCCACTATTGAAATACAAGAAGGAATCCAGAAATGAAACTTTCCGTTGTAATGCCTGTCTATAACGAGAGCGCTACCCTGAAGAAGGTAGTAGAAAAGGTGCTTGCAGTCCCACTCGAGATTGAGTTGATCTGCGTGGATGATGGCTCTCGAGACGGTTCCGTTGAGATCCTCAAGGAACTACAGATACATCATCCACAGATCAAGATAGCGCTGCAGCCAAAGAACATGGGCAAGGGGGCTGCTCTCCGGCGGGGGATTCAGGAAGCGACGGGTCTCTACGTCGTCATCCAGGATGCTGACCTGGAATATGACCCCAGCGAATATCCGATACTGCTTGATCCTCTGATACAGGGGAAGGCCGATGTAGTATATGGCTCGCGATTTCTAGGCGGCCATGCCCATCGTGTCTTGTATTTCTGGCACTCCGTCGGCAACTGGTTACTCACCCTTCTCTCAAACATCCTCACTAATATCAATCTCACCGACATGGAGACCTGCTACAAGATGTTCCGGAGTGAGGTGATTCAGGCCATTCCGATTGAAGAAAATCGTTTCGGCTTTGAGCCCGAAATCACAGTGAAGATCGCCAAGCGTCGACTCAGAATTTATGAGGTGGGTATCAGCTACTGGGGACGGACCTACGAGGAAGGCAAGAAGATTGGTTGGAAGGACGGCATGCGTGCGCTATGGTGTCTGCTCAAGTATTCAATGAAGGAACGGCGACGGGAGGTGCATTCCTCGGCGACGCTCGAGAGTGCTCGCGGAAACCCATCGCAGCAGTCGGTTTCCGCCGAGGTTGTGCCACGGGGCTGAGTGTCGCTCGCGGTCCCTTCGAAATTGACATGCCCTGTTTACAAAGGGATGGCACCCCTTAAGTTCTTGGCACGAACACGCGCGACTTCCTAATGTGGCCGGGGTTTGAGGGGACTGCATGCTGTGCTGCAATTCCGGCAGTGCGGCGAATCGCCCGGTTTAGTAAGAGGAGATTGTTGGCGTGACCGCGTGTTTCAGATTCTCCAATTTTCGCGCGTGGGTTTCCTCAAACCGATAGCGTCTGAGGGCGCCTGTTGCTCATTGCTCTGCATGGCTACCGGGTGTATATTCGCGCTGCAGCATGACTGATTCACCTTCTTCTCCTTACATTAAGCCTAGGGTGAGCGTGAACCAGGAAGCTCGCCGATAGCTCCTGGGGGAGGTTCGATTTTGAGGAACACGGTTGGCTTTCTCCTTCCTCTGGTGCTTATTTTTTCGGCGCGTACAGCGCCGCTTTCGCGGCTGCCTGTGTTTGCTCACCCGCTTCTTCCGACGTCAGCATTCTTCTTATCGTTCGAAGGCCTTCCCCCAACTAAAACCAATGATCCGGCAGCCTTCGATGCGTATCGAGGGCGAGTGCGGCAGGCAGTGCCGATGTTGCCGGGTGAAAGGCGTTCTGGATCATCCGGTGCGCAGCGGCTCAAGAAAAAGGCTAGTCGGCGCGCGGCGGCAACGTCTCGGAATGCCGGAGGGCAATTCCTGGACGCGCCCGAATATGCCACGGGCAGCGGTGCCGACTCGGTGGCCGTGGGTGACATCAATTCAGACGGAAAGCAAGACCTTGCCTTGGCGAACTTTGGTGACAACACCGTCAGCATTCTGTTGGGCAACGGGGACGGTTCCTTCGCTGCTCACGTGGACTACTCGACGGGGAAGGGCCCATCTTCGGTCGCGCTCGCGGATGTAAATGGTGACGGCAAGCTGGACTTGATTGTTGCAAACGCTACTGACAACACCGTAAGCATACTCGAGGGAAATGGGGATGGCACGTTTCTGCCGCACGTTGATTTTCCGGCGGGGATCGGGCCAACTGAGGTCGTTGTGGCAGACTTCAACGGCGACAAGAAGCCGGACTTGGCTGTGGTAAATCCTCGAAATTCGTCCGACTCAAGCTCGGGAGCGATTAGCGTACTAATCGGAAATGGAAATGGCACCTTTCAGGCCCCGGTGTCAATACCGACCGCGTCCCCGGTGTCCGTTGCCACGGGAGATCTGAACGGGGACGGCAAAGCAGATCTGGTCGTCGCAAACAACTCCGCTCCGGGCGCTGCTGGCCCTGGGGGGACGGGATCCTTGACCGTATTCCTGGGCAAAGGCGACGGAAGCTTCCAGCCCGGTGTTGTCTACATGCTGGATCTCTTGGGCCCCCTGTCCGTGGCTATCGCCGATCTCAATGGCGATGGTGTGTCTGACTTGATTGCGCCCACCACCGATCAAGTCACCATTCCCGGGCCGGGAACGGTAACTGTCCTTCTCGGGAGTGGAGATGGAACCTTCAAGAATCCTCAAACGTACGTAACAGACCATGCGGGTGACTTCTCCACTGCCTACACCACCGCCGGAGACTTCGACGGAGACGGCCACATGGATATCGCTATCTCTTCTTCAGCGGAGAACACGGTCACTGTGTTATTGGGGAAGGGGGATGGCAGCTTCCGCTCGCAGAGCACGTTCGGGACGGGGAACGCTCCCTTGTCTGTCGTCCCAGGGGACTTCAACGGCGATGGGCAATTGGACCTGGTAACTCCGAACTCCACGGACAACAGTGCAAGCGTGCTGTTGGGCAATGGAGACGGCACATTTCAGGCCCAAGGAGTTTTCAGCGTCGGATCTGATCCAACTGCAGTCGCAACGGGAGACTTCAACGGCGATGGCAAGGCAGACCTAGTCACAGCTGATGTTTACACCGGTGCGTCTGTACTAATGGGAGATGGCGACGGAACGTTCCAGCAGAGTGTGCCGTACTCGACTGGAGGATTTAGCTTCGCCATTGCCGTGGCGGACTTCAACGGCGACAAAAAGGCAGATCTAGCCACCGCCAACGCCGACACCAACACCATAAGCGTTCTGCTGGGTAACGGCGATGGCACCTTTCAGACGAACATGGACTATCCGGGGTGCGGCCCTTTTGATATCGAGGGAATTCTTGTAGCTGCGGATTTCAACGGAGATGGCGCGCCCGACTTGGTTGTAGAAAGCGGCGGAGCCGTATGCCTGCTGCTCAACACCGGGGCTGGCACGTTTCAATCTCCGATCGGCCTTTTTGGGATGGCTCAAAACGGGCTTGTGACTGCAGATTTCAACGGTGACGGCAAAGCTGACTTAGCCATCGCTGCAGGTGCCCAAGTCGCCGTCCTTTTAGGAAACGGGGACGGGACTTTCAAGACGCCTGTGAATGTCAATGAGACCGGCGGAGGTCTGGCCGCTGGAGATTTTAATGGTGACGGCAAAACCGATCTGGTGGTGTTTCACGATGGGATCAGCGTGTTGTTTGGTAATGGCGACGGCACATTCCAGGCTGCGGTGAACTATCCGACAGCGGGGCAGACGTTCGCGGGTGCTGCAGGAGACTTCAACGGCGACGGCAAGACAGATATCGCTGCATTAGGTTCCACCGAAGTCTCGGTTTTCATCAACAACGGGGACGGTACGTTTCAGGCCAGTACGAGTTACGGGGTCGGCTCGGGACCTCAGGCATTGGCGATCACTGATCTTAATGGCGATGGCAAGCTGGATATAAGCGTTGCGAACACCCCCCCTGCGAATTCCCAGTACCCGTTTCTGCAAGACGGAACGGTGAGCATTCTCTTGAATGGTCAGTTCACACTGGTTGGGCTCCAGTCGTCGAAGAATCCGTCTGATGTCGGGAAGCCTGTCAACTTCACGACCAGCGTGAAACCCACTTCTCCTGGGGCACTCGTTCCCAGCGGGACCGTTACTTTGCAGGATGGCAAATCGGTGCTCGGTAACGCCACCTTGACTGACGGCGCAGCCACCTTCCCGGCTGTGGCACTCAGACCGGGAACTCACCAGATCATAGCGCGCTACGGTGGCGACGGGAATTTCCATTCTGGTAGCTCGGGTATCCAGCAAGTCGTAAGTCCGCCAGACTTCTCGGTAACCGGCTCGAGTATAACTCCGGCTTCGCTTACGGCGGGCCAGTCCGCCAGCGCAACTGTGACCGTCGCCTCGGTGGGTGATTTCAGTGGGTCGGTCTCACTCTCATGTTCGGTTTCTCCCATGCCCGCCCTGGCGCCAACGTGTTCGCTGAACCCCGGCTCGGTGCAGGTCGCCAACGACAACGCGATGACATCAAAGCTGACCATTGCCACCACTGGCCCGATGGCGGCCGCAGGTCAACTGCACCATCCTGTGCTCTGGATATTCGCGCTTTGGCTTCCGGTTCCGGCGATCATGCTGTCCGGATGGCTGGCGAATCGGCCAAGAAGAAAGCGGTGGCTGCGTATGCTTTTGCTGAGTTGCGTTTTGACCTTCTCTCTCGGATTCCAGATGGGATGTGGAGGAGGCACCCAAAAGCAGACCGGAAGTGTCGGCACTCCCAGTGGCCAGTACAGCATCACCGTCCAGGGCCTGTCCGGAGTGACAAAGCACACGGTTTCTCTCAGTTTAACGGTGCAGTGAAGGAGCTCTGCCTACGACTCGATCCTATCTAAAGGACAGCTCAGCGGCGGCGGCAGTTTTAGGTCGCAAACCTCACCCCTGGGTCACGAATGCGCTGACGTCGAGGTGGTCGAGCTCGTCGAACATGTCCGTTGGGCAGCAGGCGACATCATTGGGCAAAAGCGACGGAGACGGAAAGGTCCAGTAGACCATAGTGCACTCGAATGGAGGGTTTCGCGATTCTCGTCACGGTCCTCAAGAGTAAAAAAGCGGCTTCCGTTTACGTTGCTTAGACGCTACCGCACGGCGGTGGACCTGACAGAAAGTCATTTCGCAGCGTCGCGAAAGGAGAAACGGGGATACAATGATGGTCGTTCTTGTCAAGAAGTAGTCTCCGCTCTAGAACATCGGTAAACTTGAAAATGCGCCTAAAATCCCTCTGCTCATGCTCTGTTCTGTGCCTCATCGTTTGTGCCACGGGTTGTGGTAACCAAACGTCATCTCCGACGAGCAAAGTGGCTCTGGTGGGCAAAGTGTCGTCGACAGCTAACCCACAAGTGGCGCTCTATTCCATTTCGACGACCGCGCCTGGAAATGTCTCAGTGCAATTCGGGCCCGACACGAACTATGGCTTGACAACGTGGGCGCAGCCGGTTTCGTCCGCCGAGGCAACCAACTTGTTCGTCGCGGGAATGAGGGCTAATGCGGCCTATCACATGAGAGCCGTCGTGCAACTCAGCGATGGGACGCAGGTGAAGGATGCCGACCATTTGTTCACCACGAGTGCCCTCGATCCCGCCCAAGTTCCAACGATAACTGCTACGACCACCCAAGGCATGAAACCACAGAGCGGCGTTGAGCTATTGGATTTGGTCGGGGGGAACTCGAGGCCGACAATTGCGGATCTAAATGGCAAAGTTCTCTGGACCTACGATGCGGTGCCCAATGGAACGATACCCGATCCGGTCAAACTGCTCCCGAACGGCCATTTTCTAATCAATTTCAGTGAGGGAAGTGTTGACGGCCTTAACTCGGTGATACAGGAAGTGGACCTAACCGGGACCTTGATTTGGCAAATGACTGCCACCGACCTCAATAAAGCGCTCGCGGCCGCAACGTGCGCCGGATGCGATATCGTAGTCATTGGGACCCACCACGATTTTGTAATGCTGCCGAACGGTCACTTGATCGTGATTGCCTCCGCTCAGAAAGACATTTCCGGAACGACGGTGACTGGAGATGTGCTTATCGATCTGGATCAGAACCACAAGCCCGTCTGGCTGTGGAATGAATTCGACCACCTGGACGTCAGCCGGCATCCTATGGCGTTTCCCGATTGGACGCACACCAACGCGGTCCTTTATTCTCCGGACGACGGCAACCTGATTATCTCCATGCGGCACCAGAACTGGCTGGCGAAGGTGGACTATGCGAATGGAATGGGCGCGGGAGACATCCTATGGAGACTGGGCTATGAGGGCGATTTCGCTCTGGCTGGAGGGACCGATCCGACCGACTGGTTCTACGCGCAGCACGGCCCGTCATTTGCCACCGCAAACACCACAGGACAGTTCTCGCTGATGCTTTTTGACAATGGGGACGACCGCGTTTTTCCTTCCGGCGTAACATGTGGCACCACAGGGGCGCCACCATGTCTTTACAGCACGGTGCAACTCCTGCAGCTCGACGAAACGGCGAAGACAGCCACACTGTCGTTTCATCCGACCGCACCCACGTACTCGTTTTTCGGAGGAAATGCGGCAGTGCTGGAAAACGGGAACGCGGAGTTCTGCGAAGCGGCCGGGGGCCCGGGGACGGCCGGCGTCATTTATGAGGTAACGCAGGATAGCACTGCGCAAACGGTCTGGCAGATGACGATTACGGGGCAGTATGTTTACCGGGGCCAGAGGATTCCAAGTCTCTATCCCGGGGTTCGGTGGTAAACGGCGAGAGACTACAAGACGCGGGGGCTTTGCCCGAGAACGCTCGCGAAAATCCATCGAAGCAGTCGGTTCCTGAGGAGGTTGTGCCAGTACGATGGTTTGCCCGCAAGGTAAGTTTTTAGTCACAGCGCGTTGCGTTCCTGAACACATTTCGAGAGTCCTTCCGAAACTAATGTTGGAGAGATGTGTTGTAGACTCTGAGTTCCTGCCGCACTCGCGTTGCCCTGGGCAGGACTTGGTCCTTCCTTGGAGTGTGCGCCATGAAGTCCTTTTGGGCGTTTTTTGCTCGCGCCGAGTGTCGCTCGGTCACGAGAATCATCGCGGTGTTTCTTCTGTCGACCATTGCAGCCCAGGCACAGACCTACATCTTCGGCAGGCTTAATCTGGCGGTGGGCTCTGGCGCGTTTTCGGTGGCTGCTGGAGACTTCAACGGTGATGGCATCCTCGATCTGGCCTCTGTGGCCCAAGGCAACAACACAGTTTCTGTGTTGCTGGGAAAGACAGATGGCACTTTTAAGCCTCTGGTCTCCTATCCGACTGGTCCGGCGCCGACCGCGGTCGTCGTAGGAGATTTCAATGGGGATGGCAACCTGGATCTAGCTGTCACCAATGGGAACTGTGTTTACGTCTATCCGAGCTACGATTGCGGTCCCAGCACGGTCAGCATCCTGCTGGGCAATGGCGACGGCACCTTTCGGCCGCATTTTGACTACTCCGCCGGCACTCAGCCTTCTTCCTTGGTCGCAGGAGATTTCAACGGAGACCGCAAGCTGGATTTGGCTATCGGGAACGCAGACGGCAGCGTGTCCGTTTTGCTCGGGAATGGAGATGGAACGTTTCAGACGCAAACGGTGTATGCGGCGTGCGGTGGTCAAGCCCTGACTATTGGTGACTTTAATGGCGATGGCAAACTAGATCTCGCTGTCGCCTGCCCGCAGAGCGTTTCAGTCCTGCTGGGCAACGGGGATGGGACATTTCGCAAGCACCTAGACTCAGGCGCTGGAGGAGACGCTCTGGCTGCAGGAGATTTTAACGGCGATGGGCATCTGGATTTGGTCGTTACTGGAGACTACTTTTACACCAGTGTGCTCTTAGGAAGAGGGGACGGGACGTTTGTCCTAAATGCAACCTATCCAGGCGGGGCCTCTGCGGTAATCGGCGATTTGAATGGGGACGGCAAGCCTGATCTCGTGATAGCAGGCGGGGGCGGGATCAACTTTTCGAATGGCTCCGTCGCCGTTCTTGTTGGCAACGGAGATGGTACTTTTCAGCCAGGAGTTCAATACGGGGCAGTGCCAACCGGCCTAGTCCCCGTCGATATAGCCCTATTGGCTGACTTCAACGGGGACGGAAAGTTAGATCTGGCAGTCGCCTCGTCTCAGTGCGCTCTCTTTACCTGTCCAACTACTGGGCCGGGCGCCGTCTCTATTTTGCTCGGTCTTGGCGACGGCACTTTCTTAGGCGAGCAGGAGTATGCCTTTCCACCCGGTGCCGGAACAGTCATATCAGCAGATTTCAATGGGGACGGGAAACCCGATCTCGCTGCTCAAGGAGGTAACGGGCTAGGCGTCTTCCTGGGGAACGGCGATGGGACCTTTCAGGCTGAAGTCCCCACCACTTTGACCCAGCCTCCTGGAGAAATCGCGGCTGGAGATTTTAATGGTGATGGCAAGGCGGATTTAGCCACTGTCTTTTCTAATTGCGTAAACAATATCTGTTCTCCGGGTGATGCCGTGGTCCTCATCGGAAACGGTGACGGTACCTTTCAGCCTCCTGTGGAGTATACCGTGGGCTTGGGGCCACAGAACCTCGCGGTGGGCGATTTTAATGGCGACGGCAAGCCGGATCTCGCAGTCTCCGGCCCGAACATAGTTTCGATCCTCCTGAACAATGGAGACGGGACCTTCAAGCCCCACGTGGACTACCCAACGGGAGGCTCCCCGGGACAAATCGCGACTGGGGACTTCAATGGGGACGGTAAACTTGATCTTGTTGTCATCGAGCCCTCCGGTCAGTCCACGGTGAGTTTGCTCTTGGGTAATGGCGATGGCACTTTCGGGGCCATATGGACTACCCTGTATCTGGCGAGTTCGTCCATGAACTTGCAGTGGGCGACTTCAACCGAGACGGCAAACTCGACTTAGCTATAACAGTCGATCAGTCGTCGGGGTATTCGCAGGTGGTCATTTTTCTCGGCAATGGTGACGGTACATTTCAAACACCTGTGGGTTATGTGACCGGCGTTTTTGGCGGGGCTCCGACCGTGGCCGATTTCAACGGCGACGGCATACCGGACCTGATCATCGGCGCTCCTGGCACCGTAGGCTCCATCCTGCTGGGCAATGGCGATGGGTCTTTTCAGCTGCCCATGTATGTCTTTCTGGGGACAGGTATTATCGCTGTAGCGGATTTCAACCAGGACGGATCACCCGATCTGGCTGGCGGGAACGCAGACGGATCCGCTACTAATGCGGTCTCGGTAATGCTGAGCACCGCATTCAAGGCCGTCTCGCCCGCCTCGCTCAGTTTCGGGTCGCAGGGCGTGAGTATGACCAGCGTGGCCCAGACCATCACGATCAGAAACTCCAGTAACTTGAAGTTCAACATCGCCAGCATCGTGGCAAGCGGGAACTTCAGCCAGACCAACGACTGCGGAGCCAGTCTTGTGCCCGGAGCCCAATGCGCTGTGATTGTCACCTTTTCTCCGACTGCGACTGGACTTCAGTCGGGTGCCATTACAGTCACGGACACCACCAAAATCAGCCCACTTGCCATCCCGCTCAGCGGTACCGGCGTCAACGGACCTTTCCTGACGCCGTATCCGGGCCGGGCGAACTTCGCACCGCAGGGAGTCGGGACCAGTAGCTCTCCGGCAATTATCATGCTTATGAACACTGGAAATGCCCCAATGAACATCAACGGCATCAGCCTTACAGGGGCGGACAGTTCCGACTTTACTCAGGTCAACAACTGCGGGAAATCCTTACCGGCCGCTGGCAGTTGTATGGTCAAGGTGACGTTTATCCCGACGGCGGCCGGGTCCCGCACGGCCAGCCTCGCGGTCAGCGACACAGCGCCGGGCAGTCCGCAAACAGCCAGCCTAGCGGGAACTGGACTTGGTCCCATCGCCAACCTGAGCCCGAATTCGCTAACGTTCGCTTCCCAGACTGTTGGAACGACAAGTGCCGCCCAAATAGTGACCTTGACCAACATGGGGAGCGGGCCGCTCAACATCACGGGCATTGTAGCTTCGGGTGATTTTGAAGAGACCAACACCTGCAACACATCGCTCGCGGCGGGAGGCAACTGCCAGATTTCCGTTACGTTTAAGCCTACCGCGACTGGTAATCGGGCTGGCGATGTCACGATCGCAGACGATGCTTCAGATAGCCCGCAAAAGATTAGTTTGTCCGGCCCTGGAGCAAGTTTCGCGATTTCGGCGGCGGCGCCGTCTCCGGCATCGGTCTCCGCCGGAGGATCGGCGACCACGACCGTCACGATTACATCGGTGGGCGGGTTCAAGCAGAATGTAGGGCTTTCCTGCGGCAGCATTATGCTGAATGGCTCTGCCGCAACTACCGATCCGCCCGCATGCAAGTTTAGCCCGTCTTCGGTAAGCAACGCTTCGGGAACCTCGTCGCTGACCATCAGCACGACTGGACCCAGTGCATCGCGGGCTCCGGTTTCCCTACGCTCCCGTCGGTTCTTCTACGCCATGTTGCTGCCCATCCTCGGCGTCGCCTTGCTGGGCTCCGGATTTAGATCGAGAAAGAATAAGCTGTTGGGGATTTGTCTGGCGATTTCAGGTCTGCTGTTTCTCGGGGCTTGCGGCGGAGGAAATAGTGGTGGCGGAGGTGGAAGCGGTGCCGGCGGCACTCCGGCGGGAACGTACACAATCTCGATCTCGGCAGCGGCAGGCTCGACGCTGAATACCACCAAGGTTACTTTGACCGTTCAATAGGTTATGGAGAAGGCGCTTTGGTGTTCGGTTCGAGGTGTGCAAGTCTGTTGAGCCAAACGAGGACTAGAGCAACTGTTTCCGCACGGCGGAATTAGCTAGACCGTTGGCTTCGGTGTTGTGCTCGCGGCGGACGTGCGAGATCGAGAAGTCCAGGGACCTTGCCAGCTTGCGGCAGATCCAGTTCAGGGAATAGAGGCGGGGGCTGCGACAAGTGTATTCTCCGGTCATCTGGCGGACCACTACCTGGGAGTCGGAGTAGACGTGAAGTTTCCGGGCATTGAGTGTCGTTGCACATTGTAGCGCTTCCAGCAGAGCGACATATTCGGCTACGTTGTTGTCCTGGTGGCCGATCCATTTGGCGATTCTGATGGTGCGGCCCTCGGAGCTGGCCATCACTACTCCAATCCCGGACGGCCCGGGATTTCCGAGACAACCGCCGTCCACGTACGCTACGACATCCGGCATTCTGCTTTGTCCCCTCTTATCAACATGCGTTAGGTCCCCCTTTGGCGTCAAGGTGCTTTGTTGGTTCGCTGCGGGAATTGATTTGTTACCGGATTCTCTGCATCACAGCCACTGTGCGAAATGCTGTGGAAAAATGGGAAATATTATTTTCACATCTCATAAATGGTTTTTCTTCAATGAGCTATATTCCTCGTGTTTTCGGTTATTGCGTACGCAGTTTGCACCAACAATAGGCGTTGACAATTGTGCGCGAACTGTTTACCTTTGCGCCGTCGACGGCTGAAAGGGTTAGCTAAAATAATCGTTGGCTAGTCCAAAGTAAGCTGGGTGATCAGTCGGCTGGGGCGACCCGGCAGACGACCAGACCCGAAAAAACCGACTGCTCTGCGAGGGGTAGTTGGGGTTTGGAACTGCGAAAGCAGTGATCGCATCAAGGGCCGTGATGGTGCATACTCCACGCTGAGAGCTCCCTCGCAGGAGCTGGCGGCTAGAGGATAACCAATATCACGGCCTTTACCTTTTCTGGCGTTGTTCCTCTTCTTCCACCACTCAAATAGTGGGGCACCCTGCGCACGTCGAGTCTGGCCCTGGGAATCTCTGATTAAGTTTCAGCAAGCGTGGCGTCTCCACCGGGGCAGTCCACAGCATACCGCCTTCGCGCCGATGAGTATCCTGTGTCCTTCTGTCCTTTGCGGTTGACGAACTGCAAACGCTGGAACCACAAAGGACACGGAGGTACACAAAGGAACAGCCTCCGCGTACCTTACCCCACCTGTGCTACCTGATCACACCAAGAGGCCATTTACGAAATCTCTGGAGATAAGTATTTTAGCGACGAAGAGTTTTTAGTGTTTGCGTTGCGAAGAGCACGCTGGAATTTGGCGAGGTTGTAGCGTTCCGGTTCGATTACAACATGTCTGGGCGTTTTGAATCTCCGATTCGGAAATCAAAAATGAAAAACAACTCTGAACGTTCCTTCGCCGTCATTCGGTTCAACGAGAAAACCTACATGTCGGGCGGGGTCATGGCCGTGGTCAAGGGAGACGCGAGTGGGCAAAGAACTCTCAACGACTTCGAATGGTGCCAGAGCCAGGAAGACCGAAGCGCGGGGTGGCGCTACTTTTTGGAAGAAACCGATCTGCAGCCCGGAATCGATCCCGACAAGGCGACCAAACTTCGACAGCTACGCCTTGATCTCCAGGAGTCCCAAGCTTAAATTTCTGGCGCGCCGGCGCTGGAGCCAGTCAAGCCTCATGCGCTGTGCGGAAGAACCAGGTCATACCCCATGAGTAGAATGCGATGATGATCAGAATGTTTACGGGCATTCCGAAAATAATGTAGAGCACTGGCATGAAGAGAACAGTTTTCTGCAGAAACAGAGCTTGCAGGAGGACTTGCAGGGGCAGAAATAGTGCAAGGTGAGTCATGGTGATGGCAGTGAGGAAGGACTTCTTCAGCAAGCCGAAATCGAAGATGTAATAAGTCAGCCCGAACAGCAGAGGCACGATGGTAATCAACGCTATTCCGGCGGTGACGAGTCCTTCCATATAGCTGTCAGGCGTGTGAGGAAAACGCGCCGGCAGAAGCGCGAAATACAAGAGAGCCGTCGCCGGTACCATCAAAATTCCACGCAGCAGATAGATGACGGGGATCAGCCTGCCGGGCAAAAGGAAGCTGGCGCCGAAGAGCGCCAAAGTTGCCGCGCAGGTCAGCCACCAGATCTGAGCGCTGGGCAGAACGGGTTCCATGCGAAGATAGGGAATTTCGAAGTGGATGAAAGGCGTCAGGTGATGTTGCGCCAGTCCGAGTTCAGCACGCAAAGGTAAAACGCGAATTCCGAATGCCAGAATACGACTCCAGAAATTGCAAATTTTCGGCAGAAGCAGCAACCAGATCGACGAGAAGAATACAAAAAGAAAGATGGCGGCAACCAGGTTCATG
>Ga0210383_10003810_pt1 | contig 13441 bp, 14 predicted proteins | sample IncBWC14OmetaG_FD_160072 | JGI IMG/M metagenome (GOLD analysis project Ga0210383, IMG submission 160072) | Forest soil microbial communities from Barre Woods Harvard Forest LTER site, Petersham, Massachusetts, United States - Inc-BW-C-14-O ...
TAGATCGTATCGGCCGCGACCGGACAATGGCTCTGGCGATTCTCCGCGACCTCCTTTCCTCTCCGAATTCGTAAATCACATCGGCAAGCTCGCGCTCGTCGAGGTGGTTTACCACTTGTTCGGCGGTGCGCTCCGACCGCGGGTCCATCCGCATGTCGAGCGGCCCATCCGCCTGAAAACTGAATCCGCGTGCCGCATCGTCCAACTGCAAACTGCTCACTCCGATGTCGGCGAGCAGGCCGTCCGTAGAATTCCGGCCGAACCGCTTGCCCACTTCGGCGAACGAACACTGCAACAGCGTGACCTTGGGAAAATCTTCCCCGGTCAGGTTGGCTCGCGCTCGTTCGAGCGCCGCAGGATCTTTATCGAGCCCAATCAAATGTCCCGGTGCGCCGAGGCGTTTTGCGATTTCGTAACTGTGTCCGCCCAGGCCCACCGTGGCGTCGATATAGGTCCCGCCACGCCGCACGTTTAAAAAGTCGATCGCTTCTTTTAAAAGAACCGGAACATGAGTTGGTGAGAGATGACTCGCTTCCCTTCCACCACCATGCCCAACCCCCTGAGGGGTGTCTGTGAAACCCTCGCCCACTAGATGCCCAATTCGTCGAGCGTCTTCTCATCGTCAGGCGTGAACTTTTCTTCCTCGATCTCTTGCTTGAACAGCTCTAGGTTGCGCACTTCCAGGTACGTCAGATTCCCCAAAACCGCCACTTCGCCCTTGATCTTGGCCGTGTCACGAAGCAACTGCGGCATGAGCAACCGGCCTTGCCCATCCATTTCCACCTGCTGCCCGTAATAATTCACTCGAGCCAGAAATTTCTTCTTCGTAGGATTGAAGGTGGAGAGCCCGGCCAACTTCTGCTCGATCCGCTCCCATTCCTCGAAGGGATACACTTGAGCAACCTTTCCATCCAGACTGGTGATGTAGAATTGCTGTCCGTACTTCTCGTCGATCACCCGCTTGAATTCCGCAGGGACCTTCAACCGTCCTTTTTCGTCGACGCGAGTTGGGTGATTGCCGCGAAACATGTGCAAAGCCTCTGTGGAGGCCGGATTCTGTTAAGGGTCTGGTCTTCCTATTAGCCACAACGACAGCAACGAGGGAGGTAAAAGCAGCGCAAAGTTCGGTCAATCTCGGGTGGTTCGGGCTGTTTGTCGTGCTTTTGGGTCGGCTTCCCACCGGCTCCTCTTTATCAGCTTCCCGTTCCCACGACCTTAACTGTGTTGACCACTCCGTTCCACTTTCTCCCACATCTTACCCGTAAGTCATTGATTGTCAAGCGCAAACTTGAAGGTAGGGATCCCGCTTCGGGAGTGATTCGACAAAATACGAGTGCTTGTGGTTAACCAGAAAGACGACCACAAGGGGTTGGGTTTATGCTCCAGGTTCCTTCGCTATTTATTCGCTAACATTTTTCTTGCACTCCGCGCCCATGGCGGATTTTCCTGTGGATAACAGGGTATTCGACAAGAAAAACAGCCAGATTTCTTGCAGCTCGATAAGCCCACGCGGTTATTCCCGCATTTCTCTCGCTTCCCTTCTGACCCTGCTCTATGATGCGGCGATGAAATGCTGTCTCTATCTGCTCACTGTTGGCATCTTGTATGGACCGTTCCTCCGCGCCTCTGACACCGTCAAACAACAAGAAGCGATAGCCCGCCTAGAAGAAGCCGTTTCGAAAACCAACATCTTTGAACTACCGTCGTTTGCGATGAGGGCGGAGGTGCACGTCGAGAACCATGGAAAAATGATGGATGGCACGTACGAGCTCCTCTGGAACGGCCCGGACCAATGGAAGGAGCGGACCAGTCTCCCTGGCTACAGCGAAGTTCAGATTGGGGGAAAGGGAGCCGTTTGGCTCCAGCGCAGCCCCGACCTCATACCGTTCCCGATTCACAACTTGCAGCAGGCACTCGGCTTTAGCTCCAGCGTGGGTTCGCCCCAGTCCATGTCGCTCGTCCAACTGGGTCTCACTCCGAACGACACGATCAAGAAAACGAATAAACGAAAGGACCACGGCGACAAGTTAACCTGCTTCGAGATTGAAAATGAGCAGAAGTACAGGCCCGAGATCTGCATAAATGAGGGCAGCGGCATTATCGCCCGAGCCACTCCCTATTACTCAGACGCCGATCTCCAGCCGGTTGGCGGGAGGGTTTTTCCTCGTCATCTGAGCATTCATCATGGAAACGAAACCGTGGCCGAGGTGAACATCACCGAACTCTCCACTCCAGCCCAATTTGCGCCCGAAACTTTCACGCCGCCGGCCGGCGTCGTGCCTCAGGCCGGGTGCATGAATCCAACAATGCCGCGGCTGGTCAAGAGGCAAAATCCAGAATACCCGCCCATTGCGCGACAGCAGCGCCGTCAAGGCTTGGTTGCAATCGACGCGTTGATCGGTAAGGACGGAGTTCCGCGGACCCGAAGGGTGGTCGAGAGTGCGGGGCCCGATTTTGAGGTTTCAAGCCTGCACGCAGTCAGTCAATGGCGCTATGACCCGGCGATGTGCAACGGCCAACCAGTCGAGGTCGAGACTGTCGTAACGGTCAACTACACGCTCTCGTATTAGGGCGACTGGGATCCTCGGGCAGCGGTCATTCGCTTCATGGCGCACGCGAGCCTCAATAAACCGCGTCACCCGCGCGGCTGGTGTGAATCCGTCCAGCTTCCACCGAGATCGAGTAAGGCTCTCCGCCATCCCCACTCCACGCTTGCACGTCGAACTTGGCTCCGGTAGGCGCACGGTAGGCCGCCACATTGCGCAAAGTCAAAGGCTGGCCCGGCTTGCAGACCTCCGGCGCGTCCGTGACTTGCAGAAAATAAACTCCAAGCCCGGCACCCACTACTTTCGCCCTTCCGTTGGCCTCCACCAGCAACGCCGATTTCTCATCGATGGCAATCTCGCGCGGCGCTTTCGACCAGCCATCCTGCACAATCCGCGCCAGGAATCCCAGACTGCGTCCCATGCGATCGCGCTTGGCGAAATGGCTGTCCGTGAGAATGTTTTCAAGGCCGGGAACTTTGAGAAAATCGCGCACCACGGTCACTCGCTTGATGTAAGGATCAGCAAGAACTTCGCGCGACGCGAGATCGGCATCATCTGGCTTATCTTCCAGGCATCCGTAGACGAACTGCCCCAACACCGCCAAACCCGCGCTGGTTCCTCCGATAGGCTTGCCTGCAGCCACGTGCGCGTTGATTGCATCCTCAACCGGTGTTCCCTTCCAGAAGTTGACGTAGCGCGACTGGTCGCCGCCAGCTATGAAAATGGCCTCGGCCTGCCTGATGATCTCGGCTACTCGCGGTTCCTGCGCCGCTTTCCGGCTGGGAATGATCAGCGTCGCGATGGAATTTGTCTGGCACAAACCAGCGATGTAGGGGTTGTAATCAGCGCCGCCGTGAGCCCGTATGATCAGAAAATCGCCGCCGTTGCCTTTGGCGCACAGCCAGCGAAACGCTTCGTCCAGGTCGGTGCCCCCGCCCATCATCGCCACTCCTGCTTCGGCGTGAATTTGCACGTCATGCGGGCTGCCCTGGCGTACGTACACAAAGTCAGCCGCGCGGCCGACGGCGGCAATTCCGAACAGAACGAGACTGACAAGCAAGACACGCGCGAATCTCATGATCCGACGACTATACCCCAGAGAAAGACTGCAGGGTCGAACCCAGTTTCATCGCCATTGGCCAGAATTAGGTGTACACTTCGTCCGTTTATTCAACGACGATTTAGGGGGGCGCTATGCATCTGAACCGAGGCAGGATCTGGCTGGGCGGTCTAGCAGGCGGCGTGGTCTGGACGATCTGGAGTTTTCTCGTAGGCAAGTACGTCATCACCGATGCGCGCTACCTGGCAGCACAGAATGCCGGGTTTTTTCTGAAAGTGCCGCGCTATCCCTACTTCGCGGGCTTGTGGATCGCGCTCGTGTTTATTCTGGCGATCGCGGCTGCACATCTTTACGCCTGGGCGCGTCAGGGTTTGGGACCCGGTCCCGGCACTGCACTAAAGGTCGGCTTTGTAGCCGGGTTCTTCGCCGGATTCCCGGATAACTTCGCGCAGATTACATGGTTTGCCGGTGACCGTGGGCTTCCTTATGGCTGGATGATCGACATGTGGTTTGGCGCCATCCTGGCAACGCTGGTCGCGGGCTGGGTGTACAAGGACTAAGAAGCAATCGGCAATTGGAACTCGGTAATTGAATCGCCGATGCCTACTTCGTCGCCTCGACAAATACCGCGGTCCCGTAAGCTAGCACTTCGGTGACGCCCTGCATCACTTCGGTCGCGTCGTAGCGTGCGCCGACCACGGCATTGCCGCCCAGTTCGGCGGCGTGCTGCAGCATCAAGTCGAAGGCTTCGGCGCGCGTCTTCTCGCACAGGTTAGTGAGCAGCGTGATGTTGCCGCCGACTAGCGTCTGTAATCCCGCGCCTATCGTGCCGAAGATCGACCGCGAGCGCACCACGATACCGCGCACAACTCCAAGAGTCCGCGTTACGCGAAAACCGTCCAGTTCAAACTGAGTCGTGACCATATTGTGCGCCACCATCCGTCCACCACCGGTGTAATGTGTCGCCATCGAGGTCTATCCTTTCTGAATCGGCGATTGCCCTGTTACCGAGCACCTAACTATATCGCGAATATTATCAAGAAGTCGTAGAGACGTAGCTTCCTACGCCTCTCTACACCACGGAACAGGCCACGACTCAGCCACCAACTTACTCTAACTCGGCGGTGATGAAGAAATCTCCCGACGCAGTATCGTACCCAATGCTCAGCACGTTAGGTTTACAACACACTTGGCAATCTTCCACATAGCTCTGACGGTCTCCGGCGGACACATCGACCGAAGTTGAGTTCCACTCGCCGCAACCTGCACATTGGAAGCCCGCTTCCATGAGGCAATTATCCCCCACGAATCGTCGAGGGACATATAATGTCCCATCTCATATCTTTGCACGGAGGTTTCATGATCTCGCGGCGGCGGTTTCTCGAAGCTGGTAGCGTGGCGGCAGGAGTTTCAGCAGTGGCTCGTCCTCTGCTGGCATTCGGTGCGACAGTCGACGAAAAATCTGCCTTGCCGCCGTCCCTGGCGCGCTTAAGTTCGCGGAAGAACGAAGCCACTCCCATAACCCGCGATGAACGGCAAGAACGCCAGGACCGCGCCCGCAAGCTAATGGGCGAGAACGGGCTTGACGGCGTCGTACTGATGGAAGGTACGTCGCTGAGATACTTTACCGGCATTCGCTGGTGGGGCGGCGAACGCCTGTTCGCACTGGTTCTCCCCGCCAAAGGTGAGGCGTTTTATGTGTGTCCCGCGTTTGAAGAAGGGCGCGCCCGCGAGCAGATCGCAGCCGCTCCCGATGGTGAGAATCCAGATGTGCGCACGTGGCAGGAAGACGAAAGCCCTTACCAGCGCGTGGCGCAAGGATTGAAGGAACGTGGCATGGCCAGCGGCAAGCTCGGGATTGAAGAAACCGTGCGTTTCGTTTTCGCCGACGGGATTGCCAAAGCCGCTCCCCAGGCGACGCTGACGAGCGGAACTCCGGTGACCGCAGGTTGCCGCAGGATCAAGAGCACGCACGAACTTGCGCTGATGAGTTTGGCGAACCAGGTGACCCTCGCCGTGTACGAAGCGGTTTATCACGCGCTGCGCGAAGGCATGACGCAGCATGATGTGGGAGAGTTGATCGCGGCGGCGTACGGACAGATGGGCTTCCCCGGCGAGGCCAGCGTACAAGTGGGAGAGTACACGGCTCTGCCTCACGGGTCGAGGACTCCGCAGGTCATTCACGAAGGTTCGATCGTAATGATTGACGATGGCTGCGATGTGGAAGGATATCAATCCGACATCACGCGCACGTTTGTACTCGGCAAGGCCCCGGAACAAGTAGGGGATAAGATGCGAAAAGTCTTCGACATAGTCCATCGTGCGCAGTCGGCAGCGCTGGCCGCGGCGCGTCCGGGCGCGGAATGCGGTTCCGTCGATGCCGCAGCCCGGAAGGTCATTACAGACGCGGGCTACGGACCGGATTACAAATATTTTACTCACCGCCTGGGCCACGGTATCGGCATGGACGGCCACGAGTGGCCCTACCTTGTGCGGGGCAACGCCACCAAGCTAGCAGCGAACATGACCTTCAGCGACGAGCCCGGCATCTACATTCGTGGCGAGTTTGGCGTCCGCCTCGAAGACGATATGCACATCACAGAGAACGGCGCGGAGTTATTCACCCCGCAAAGTCTGTCTCTGGAGGATCCCTTCGGGAAGGCTTGACCTGCCTCACCAGCGCAATTGCCGCAGGTATTCGTAACTGTTTTTGATGCTGTCGAAAGGTGCGTCGGGCTTGTCGTGCTCGACGATGTAGTGCTTGATCCCTGCCTTCTCAGATTGCGCAAAAATCCGCTTCCAGTCGATGATCCCGCTTCCAACTGAGGTCATGTCTTTGAGCGAGTCTCCGAAATCCTGGCCACCGGCGGCGGAAATTTTTGGCAACTTCTTCATGTCCTTCACGTGCACGAGCGCGAACCGCCCGGGATAGCGGTCAAAATACTTGAGCGGATGGCCGCCACCGACCTCGATCCAGCACAGATCAAGCTCCATCTTGACGAGGTCCGAGTCACAGTTTTCGAGAAGGAAATCGTAAGGCAATTTTCCGTTAACGGGGAGAAACTCGAACCAGTGATTGTGATAGGCGAACTGAACGCCAGCCTTCTTGCTAACTTCGCCGGCATGGTTGAAAGTTTCCGCGGCGCGCCTCCAACCGTCAGGCTGGTTGCGGATTTCTTCGGGGATCCAGGGACAGACGATATAGCTCTGGCCGATGATTTTAGCGGACTCAATCTGGGCCAGCCACTGGTCTCCGAGAACATCCCAATCGACGTGACAGGAGGGTGAGACCAGACCATGGCGGTCGATGGCAGCTCGCACCTCTTTGGGCGAGCGATCAAAATATCCAGCGAATTCGACCTCCTGGTAGCCGATCGCCGCAACTTTGGCCAGAGTGCCATCGAAATCAGCTTTCATCTGGTCGCGCACGGTATAGAGCTGCAGGCCAATTCTATCGATCTTGTGGTCCGCCGCAGCCCGGCCGATGCGGCCGGTGAGCAGCGTGGCTGCAGTAACCGTCGTGGCACGCTCAAGGAACGTGCGGCGATTCATCATGGCATTTCCTCCGGACTTTAGCTCGGACGGACCTGGTTCGCGGATCATTATACGCAGGAAAGCGCAGTGGCAGACCGCCTTCCCGGTAAAGTGGAAGCCAGCGGCAGCGTCAGCGCGGACGCCGCCGCGCTTGAAATGCTCTACTTCGGCGGAACTACCAGGTTATTAGTCACCGAGAAAATGCCAGATACACTGTTGGCGCGAAGTCCCGCAAAGTTCTTGTCGCCTTCATTGTCGACCACTCCTTCGAGAGTAACGTTGCCATTCTTCACAATGATGCGAATCGGCTTCTGCACACCCAGAGCGTATTTCTCCAACGCAGGGTACCCATAGATCGCGCGATACAAGCGCCGGCGCAGACGATCATCCATGGGCGAGGGGGGAAGCACCTCAATCTGGTTATCCACCTGCTCAACCCCTTCGATGTGCTTCACCGCGTTCCCGGCATCGGATTTCAATGTAGGCCTTACAACCTGCCCGAGCAGCGTGACCGTAGACCCATCCACTTTGTAAGCAATGTTGTCGAATACTCCGAAATACGGCAGCATCAGAAGCTCGTGGCGAACTTCTCGGGTGATGCGTTCCTGCGACTTGGCTGAGGGCTGGCCGCGATCCTGAGCAAATCCCAGCGTCGCGATCGATAACAGAGCAATAACGATAACCGATTTCCTGAACCTCATACCGGCTTCTCCTTTCTTGAAGTTTCTTCCCGGACGGGGCCAGTTTACTCCAAGCTGGGGCCCTACGAAACCTGGGCGCATGGAAAGACTCTGAGGAACTCCAGGACTTGCAGAGTAAGCAATGATCGGGAAGATTTTTTGTGGGGCGGCGCGCGGCGTGAAGCGCGCCGGTGCAGTAGGCGGGCGGGGAGGGCATGGTTCCCGCGAACTGCACCGTCGGCCTTGCCGGTTCAAGCCGAAACGCTGAGGCCCCCATTTGCCGAGGAGCTGCTTGAGGAATTGCTGCTAGGGCTGGAAGAGGATTCGCTCAATAAATTCAGGACGATCTGTTCGTTGCTGTTAGGAGGCAAGTTGAACGTAATCTCCTGCGCGTTCGAACCCTGGCTGCCCACGCGGAGGGAAACCTGTTCCCCTCCGCCATTGGTTGGGTTGACGTTGATGGTGATCTGCTCGGGGCTGGTGCTGCCACTGCTATTGCCCAGATTGAGGATAATTTCCGGCCCGCCGCTGGAGGCGGCCGCACTGGAAGCGGAGCCGGCAGCGATGCTGTTGCTACTAAGGTTAAGGATAATTTCCGGTCCGCTGTTCAAAGTGGAACCGGCGCTGGGAGCGCTTTGCGTGCCCGCCCCTCTTCCAAAAGTGCTTTGGAGCGTACTGAAAGCGGCTTGTGCCCCTGCCAGGTCGCCCGACTGCAGGGCTTGTCCGATGGCTGTAAAATCCTGCTCCCGCTGTGGTCGCGAGAACGGGTCTCCGCTGGCGAACGGGCCGCTTTGGCCGAGCTGAACAATGTTGTTGTAAGCCGTTTGAGCGCCCCCTAGGTCGCCGGACTGCAGTGCTTGTCCGAGCTGGTGCAGATCGCTTTGCCGAGTTTGAAAATATTGCTCCGTCTGCTGGTAAATGGAACTGCTGGAAATGGCTGCTGTCGACATTGGTATCTCCTCAGAATTCGGTTGATCTGACAGGAACGCAATAAAGGTTCTTGCCATCCAAGGGCCATATCGGCTTTAAGAAAAACAAACTTTAAGAGCGCCGACGCAACAACAGCAACTTCTGTTGGGGTTTTCTTTCCGATTATCCTCACGAAAGGCAGGGCGCGTGGCGTCCGAAATCAGATTTTGTTAGGGAAGCCTCACCAACGCTGCTATCCCAGTCAAACGTAGAAAACAAACTCAGGGGGTAAGGGGAAGCCTCCAAAGCAAGCCCACGCTTTCCACCCATAGGCCAAAGACCTACAGACTTCCCCACAGGCACGAGTCCAGGGTTCAATGGTTCGCTGGACTCACATTATTTCTTGGTGTCTTAAACGGTGGAGGCGGCGCTCTTCGCCACGAGCCGCTCGATCGTAGCCCGCAGCCACGTGCCGAGCACTTCCTCAAATCACCGCGACTATTGGTAAGCCGCCACTACGGACGCGCTTGGCCGACGTTCTTCGGCGACGCCGTGACCGTGGTCCTGTTGGCCGTGAGTCCGATCACGCGGGTTATTCACCGGAGTGAGCCGCGCTAATGCCGACTTTGTCGCCCTCTACGAAGTCGGTGTTCCAGAACTCCGAAAGGACTAAAATCACCAGCACACGTGATGTGGGCCACGGAACCTATCTCTCAAAAAGGGCAATATTGCTCAGCTTTAGCAACGGTTGTGGTCTTAAATCTTAGAGGCAATGAAACCCTTGAATGGAGCTTGACCAATGATGAGAATCGATTTCAAAGTGTCTACCATTGCAGCGTTGTTCGCCTTTGTTGTGAGCATCCCCTTGTCGGCGGGAGCGCAAGACGCATCGGCCCTTTTCAAATCAAGATGTGCGGGCTGCCATGCTGCTGACGGGACAGGTTCAGCGATGGGCAAGAAGATGGGTGCTCACGACTTCACAACCGCGGACGTGCAGGGAATGACGGACGCGCAGCTCACGGATATCATCACAAACGGCAAGAACAAGATGCCGAAGTATGCATCTTTGAAACCGGAAGAGATTAAGGGTCTGGTGGCTTATATCCGTACTTTGAAAAAATAGACTGCTCCAGTCGTCAATAGCAGGGAGTTGTCGAGCGCGGCGGACAGTCCGCGGCCACAGATGAGACTGTGTCTACGTAGCGCCCATCGAAGGTAGAAGAAAAGGGACAGCGGTTTCCATGAATCTGCGAGCAAGCGTCCGAGAATGGACGCAGCCGATCTATTTCCTAGGGCAAAACCCCATCAGCCTTACTGGTGCCGTAATTACCACGAGCACTGCGCTTACCACCATCGCCTTTTGGTTTTACGACGTCTTCTTGCCCGGACCGCCGCATCCTTATATTGGCCTTCTGGTCTTCCTGACTCTTCCGGGAATTTTCATTCTGGGTCTGCTGCTGATTCCGCTTGGCATCTGGTTCAGGCGGCGCAGTCTCCACGGGAGCGGGAATCTGCCGGAAGTCTACCCCGCCATCGATCCGCGCCTGCCTATAGTCCGGCGCACGTTGGAGTGGGTGGCACTGGCGACCGTGCTGAACCTTCTCATTATTGGGACAGCATCCTACCGCGGCGTCGAATATATGGATTCGACGAGTTTCTGCGGAACCACTTGTCATACCGTGATGGCCCCGGAGTATGCGGCCTATCAGAACTCTCCGCACTCGCGCGTGGCCTGTGTGGAGTGCCACATAGGGCCCGGTGCTGGGTGGTTCGTGAGATCAAAGCTCTCCGGTTTGCGACAGGTCGCTGCGGTGACCTTCCACACGTATTCGCGGCCCATTCCTTCGCCAGTAAAGTACCTTCGCCCGGCGCGTGATACCTGTGAGCATTGTCACTGGCCGCAGCGCTTTACCGGCGACAAGTTACTGGTGAACACCAGCTACAAGGAAGACGAGAAAAACACGCCGCAGACAGACGTCTTGGTACTAAAAGTAGGTGGGCGCACATGGCAGGGTTCGGTCGGCATCCATGGGCACCATCTTGCGGACAACGCGCGCATCCGCTACATTTCAACCGACCCGGAACGCCAGATCGTCCCCGTCGTGTATTACACCGACGATCAGGGGAAGACAACCGAATTCATTACCACCGATACGAAGCCAACCCAAGAACAGTTGGACAAGGGAGAACACCGCACGATGGATTGCGTGGATTGCCACAACCGGCCCACGCATAACTTCGACTTGCCCGAAAACGCAGTGGACAAGCAAATGTCTCTCGGGCACATCAGCCTGGAGCTGCCCTATATCCGGAAGAAGGCCGTCGAAGTTCTCAAAGTGAATTATCCCAACCGTGATGTTGCGCGGCAGAACATCATCGCTGAACTCAACAACTTCTATCGCGCAAATTATCCTGAGGTCTACCAGACACGCCGAGCGCTCGTGCAGCAAGCGGGCGACGAAGTGGCGGCGATCTACCTGCGCAACATCTTCCCCGACATGCGCGTGACCTGGGGCGTTCATCCAAATAATCTTGGGCACAATGATTCGCCGGGTTGTTTTCGCTGCCACGATGGCAGCCATACCAGTGGCGATGGCCAGACCATCACCAACGATTGTTCGGCATGCCACCAGGTTCTGGCCGCCGGAGAAGAAAATCCTAAGATATTAACCGACCTGGGAATGAAGTAGGCATTGGACGACGACTGAGTCAGAACCCGCTCAGATTCCTAACTCAACCGCGATGCCCCTGGGCGTGAATCCTTTGTCCCGGACAAGCGTAGCCGTGCCCAACTTCCTCATAGCCCGTTTCTTGACAAGTGCCCTTGCACCCCCTCAAGATCCCGGGCGGACAGCGAGACGGATACATCTCCTACTCAGCAAGAAAGTCCTCCATACCGATCCACAGCTGCGCCAGGAGTTGCAGATTCTTCTTGTAAGTACGAGTCACTGTGAACTCCCTTCCTCCCCGCACACGCAGCACATACTCGCCCGTCGGCAATGGATGCATCTCTTCAACCATCCCCGCGTTCACCAGCACCGATCGATGAATTCGCACAAACCCGTGCAGATTGAGCTTTTCCTCCATGGTCGAGATAGACCCTCGCAGCATGTGCGAACTCGCAGTATGCAATAACAAGACATACTTTCCTTTGGCTTCCACGGCGATAACATCCGCCGCATCGATGAAAAGAATGCTCCCCTTAGCTTTGATCGCAATCCGCGCAGACTTCCCCGTCGCAAGCGTCCGTGCAGACCGCTTGGGAAGCGGGAGTTCTTCACACCCGACCTCTACCTGCGGATCGTCGCTATCCAAAAAGACTTCCATGCCGGTTTCGTTACTGCTCCTCTGCGCGAAGTCCATCCTCACCTGCTCGGCCGTCAATCTGCGCCTACCTCCAGTTCATCCTGCTCCACGGTCGCGGCCTCTTTCACTTCACCTCTGTCACTTGCTCCCGTGCTTCGTTGTATGTCCCAAACTTCCTCGCCACTACCTTCAGTGTGGGATAGAACTGCACAAACGTGTGCTCGACGGCGGCATGATCGTCGTGGCACGACCAGCAGACGTTGCCCTTGGGCATGGCCTCGGCCGTTTTGCCCTGGGCGTCGAAACTGTAGTACGCCCACTTATCCGGATTCCGCGCCGAATCTTTCACCTCGACGGCCAGCCCCATCAGATCAGTCTGATAATGGCCCTTTTGGTTGATGGAACTTCGGCTTGCGGCATCCCTTTCGTCGATCACGAACATGCACTTTTCTGGCCATTTCCCCGAGTTCGCAAATTCGTCGTACGCCCAGCGCTGCACGAAGACGTTGGTGAACATCTCGTGGCTGCCGGGCGCGGGACTGTAGTTCATGCCGTATCCAGCAGACAGAAACATCCATTCACGGTAGTCGGCAGGCCGGATAAGCTGGCCTTTCTCGTCATATTGCGGTTTGGGCGCTTTTTCGTCAGGCGCGGCGGCCAGCAGCGCAAGGCAAGTGATAGGAACAAGGATCGAACACAACAGGTTTTTCATCATCTGGTTTCCATTTTTCATCAGACGGTTTCCAATTTTCAAAGAACGTCGTCGTTGCCGTCGGCTCCCGACTCTGGAGAACACATCGGTCAGACTCATTCGCATTTCTAATCTGGCTTGATAGGGTCCGGCGCTCCATCCGGGACATTCAGGCGCCAGAAAATCCAGCTTATTTCTTTGGCCGCTCGCACTCAAAGTTCGCGGCGTCATTAGGATCGCCGCTGCCTTTGTACCTCGCTGCCTGCGGATATGGGCATAGAAGCCGCGTCATCTTCGCGTGCGTTTGGTCCTGGCCCTCGAACTTCGATGCAATAATTATCGACGGCGCCGTGCCCTTTTCCACCCACTGCTCCAAAGACGCGTCCACGCTGTGCGGCGGGTCGTCAAATGTCAGATCATAGAATGCTCCGAACGAATCCGGCCCCGGACCTCCGAAGCAGTGTTGGAAGCCCGGCACCATGTAGAGGCGGACGAAAGAGTCGACATCTTTTTGCCCCGTCCTCTTGACGACGTTCTCGTAATAGTCGATCGTGTTCAACGGTGTGATCGCCGGATCACTCCAGCCGTGATAGAGAAGCAACTTTCCCCCGCGGGCTTTGAATGGCTTGAGGTCGGGATCGGTAGCGTTCAGGGCCTGAGCGGTTCTCTCAGTGGCTGCTTTCAGGTCCGCATCCACCTTGAACGTCTTATAGTC
>Ga0210383_10003812_pt1 | contig 13436 bp, 15 predicted proteins | sample IncBWC14OmetaG_FD_160072 | JGI IMG/M metagenome (GOLD analysis project Ga0210383, IMG submission 160072) | Forest soil microbial communities from Barre Woods Harvard Forest LTER site, Petersham, Massachusetts, United States - Inc-BW-C-14-O ...
GAGTCCCTTCGATGGCACCAAGTGCATTACAGTCCGGCGCCAGAGGTCCTTCGCGCCGCATCAAACTTCACTGCATCAAGCTTCTTTGCATCAATTCAGGTCCGCGGGTTTCTGCCGGAGGGCGGGATTCCGATCTTCTTTCTCGGTGTGCCTGCGTCTCAGTGACTCCGTGGTGAATTGCCTTTAAGAAACAGTCCAGCTTTCCCGCCGCGTGCCTCCCGAACTACAATGCATTTCCAGCTTCCGGAGGCTGCCTCTTGCACTCGATCACCCGCCGCGCCCTTCGTCTCTTTTGTCTGCCCTCTCTGCTCATCCTTCTCTCCGCTTTCGCCGCGGCGCAAACCGCCGAGCAGAAAACGGCCCGCTACTTCGACTCCATCCGCAAACAGCCGCCATTGCTGCTGGCCTTCCTGCGCGAAATGCCCAAGGGCGGCGACCTGCACAACCATCTCGACGGCGCCATCTACGCCGAAGATCTCATCGACTTCGCCGTCTCCGACAATCTTTGCGTCGAGCGCACTTCTTCGCGACTGCTGGCTCCGCCTTGTGACGACTCTTGCGAAAAATATACGAACAAGCCCGCAGCCCGCTGCTCCTATGGCGACCACGTGCTTTACAACCAGATCATCGACGCATGGTCGATGCGCAACTGGAAGCCCGGCGACGAATCCGGCCACGACCACTTCTTCGCCACCTTCGACAAGTTCGGCCTGGCCTCGCATCTGCACGCCGCCGAAGCTGTGGCCACGTCGCTGAATCGCGCCGGTCAGGATCACCTGCAATACGTCGAATTCATGCACACTGCCGACGGCCTGGAAGCCGCGCAACTCGGCGCAAAGGTCGGCTACGACTCCAACTACGGCGATCTGCGCAAGAAGTTGCTCGATGCCGGCCTGAAGGACATCGCCGCCGCCACCAGCAACAAGCAGGCGGAGGATGATACCCGCGCCCGCACCGAACTAAAATGCGGCACGCCCGCCGCCGAACCCGGTTGCGACGTCACCGTCCGCTATCTTTACCAGGTGCTGCGCGGCCTGCCCCATGAAATGGTGTTCGCCCAAATTCTGCTTGGCTTCGAACTCGCTTCCTCCGATCCCCATTTCGTCGGCCTGAACCTGGTCATGGCCGAAGATTGGTACGTCCCCATCCACGATTTCAACGAGCACATGGCCATGCTCGAGTACCTGCACGGCGTCTATCCCAAAGTTCACATCGCCCTGCACGCCGGCGAGCTCGCTATGGGATTAGTCGAACCCGAAGCTCTCACCTTTCACATTCGCACCTCGGTCGAGCGCGGCCATGCTGAGCGCATCGGCCACGGCGTCGACGTGATGGAGGAGAAAGATCCCATCGGCCTGTTCAAAGAAATGGCCGAGCGCAACGTGCTCGTTGAAATCAGCCTGACCTCGAACGACGTGATTCTCGGCGTCAGCGGGGACGACCACCCCCTGCCTATTTATATGAAGTACGGAGTCCCGGTCGCGCTCTCCACCGACGACGAAGGTGTCAACCGCTCCGACATGACCCACGAATATCTCCGTGCCGTCGAGAGCTACAGACTTACCTACGCCGACCTGAAGCGCATGGCGCGCCAAAGTTTGGAACACAGCTTCCTGCCGGGCGAGAGCCTGTGGGCCCAAACCAAGCCTGAGTTCCGAGTCGTGCAAGTGTGCGCAACCGACGCCGCAGGAAATCTCTCGCACGCTTGCGGAGAGTTTCTAGCGGAGAGTGAACGGGCTCGCGAGCAATGGAAATTGGAAACTGAGTTCGCCAAGTTTGAAAAGAAGTACTGAACCACCGGAAACTTTAGCTCGGAATCCATGCCCCGCAAACGTACACTGATCCCGTCGCCGCTCGCGTGGTCCATGCAAGGCACGCCAGTTCCGCATCCCGCGGTGCCGGTGATTGCCGATCGCGGCGGAACGCAGCTGCGGACGCCCTTACCCGTTGCCATCGTCGACACGCGCGAGCAGAATCCGCTTTCCTTCCGGCGCTTCAAAGGATGGTTCGCCCGCATCGAGCACCGCGCCCTGCCGCTGGGCGATTATTCTGTCGTGGGCATGGAGAATTCCTGCGTGGTCGAGCGCAAAGACCTCGCCGACCTGATTCAATCGTTCACCACCAACCGCAGCGTCTTCATCAACCGCCTGCGCCGCATGAGCCGTCTGCCGCACAGCTTGCTGGTCGTCACTGCGCCTCTCAGCGAAATCAAGACCGAATATCCCTACCGCGGCGCGAATCCAAACCGCATCACGCAATCGCTGATCGCCGTGCTCGCGGGCCTGCGCCTGCCCTTCATCTGCACCGAGACCCACGAACTCGGCGAGGAAGTCGTGGCGTCTTATCTCTACCAGACATTTCTGTATGATTGGCTGGAACAGAACGGCCACGGCCGTTACCTGGCCGACGGCGATTTGTAATCCAACATGACCGATCCCTTCACCCACGCCGAATCCGCCGCGCAACTCGTCCTGACCCGCACGCCTCTGCGTCCGCGCATCGCCCTCGTCCTCGGCTCCGGCCTGGGCGGTTTTGCCGATTCGCTCACCGACGCGACTCGCGTCCCCTACGCCGAAATTCCTGCTTTCCCGCAGTCCACTGCCATCGGCCATGCCGGGCAAATGGTCATCGGCAAAGCCGGCAATGTCCCCGTCGCCGCCATGCAGGGACGCGTCCATCTCTACGAAGGCTATTCCGCGCAGCAAGTCACGTTCCCCGTCCGTGTTTTCGGACGCATGGGCATCCGCGCCGTAATCCTCACCAACGCCGCCGGAGGAATCAATCTCAGCTACTCGCAAGGCGCGCTGGTCCTGATTCGCGATCACATCAATCTACAGGGAGAGAATCCCCTGGTTGGCCCCAACGACGACCGCTTCGGCGTGCGCTTTCCCGACATGACGCACGCCTATGCAAAGGACTATCGCGAATTCGCGCGCACAGAATTCGCGAAGCATGGCCTGACGCTGCACGAAGGCGTCTACGCCGGACTGCTCGGCCCCAGCTACGAAACTCCCGCGGAGATTGAATACCTGCGCCGCATCGGCGCCGACCTGGTAGGCATGTCAACGGTCGCCGAAGTAATCGCCGCCCGCCACATGGGAATCAAAGTGCTCGCGATTTCCTGCGTCACCAACATGGCTGCCGGAATTCTCGACCAACCACTTTCGCACGCGGAGGTCATGGAAACCGGCGAACGAGTGAAAACAACACTCGAGGCGCTGCTCCGCGCCGTGCTCCCACGTGTAGCTGAAGACGTTGCAGGCTAGCAAACATTTGAGCGCCGCGTTTGCAACTGGAGACGTTGCATGAAGAAGGTATATGAATCGTGGGTGAAAGACGGCGACAGCACTCTCGCCCTGGCCGAGAATATCGAGGACTTACGCTCGCGAGGACTTGTTCCGGCCGACGCCAGATTGCGTTACCTAATCGAGGCAGCCACCTTTGAGGAGGCCATGGCAATTGACTACCTTAGGAAGGGCTACAACCCATATCAGCCCGCAGGCAAACCTGTACTCTGTCCGAACGGCTGCGGATGTTATTTCTATCCGGAAGGAAGCGGCGACTGTCCGCTGTGCGGTCATATTTGTTGACTCGCTTCAGTCGCCACGCAATACGTGAGAAGAATATAGACCCCGGATGACCCTCACTTTCCCTTCGCCCCAATCACCAGCGCCATCGGCGGCTCGATCTTATAAACCGCCGCAAAGCTGCTCTGGTTCACCGCCAGACTCAGCCGCCCCCGCGAATCGATATACAGCAATGGCTCCTTCAGCCCCACATCGCTGAAGGTGCGCACAAACTTGATCTTCATGATCCTGCCGCCGACCTTCACCGGCACTTCCTGCCCGCGCTCGTACCCCAGCTTCAGAAAATCCTCGGCGCTGACATTGGTCACCAGATTCCCAAACGGACCGTCCGTCGCAATCACCTCTCCAATCAAACTGCCGCCCTCGAACTTCGCCGCCTTCAAATCAAGCCGCACCAAATCCTTCACCGGAATCTCCGGCCCCGCCTGCGTCCAGTCGTCGCCCCGGGCCACATGCGCGCCCGCCGGCGAAAAAATGTCGCGCCCGTGAAATGTCGACGACAGCTTTGCGCCAATCATCCACTCCGGATTCGTAATTTCGTGCACCCCCGCGATCCCGTCGCGACGTTCGACCAGCGTCAGCAGCCCGTTATCCGGCAGCACGAAATATTGCCCGCGCTGCGACTTCGCTACAATCGCCTTGCGCGCGCTCCCCACCCCAGGGTCGATCACCACCACAAACACCGTCCCCGCCGGAAAATACGGCGTGGTTCCAAACAGGAAACGCGCTCCATCGGCAATCGAGAACGGCGTGACCTGGTGCGTCAAGTCGACGATCCGCACCTCCGGCATGATCGAATACATCACGCCGCGGCACAGCGCCACCGAATCGTCCACTACGCCAAAATCCGTCATAAACACAATCGTCGGCGGATATTTTTCTGCGGTCTGCCCCACCGCAGCTGCGGCCGGCACCAGCGCGAGCAACATCGCCAGCAAAACCCTGATCGCGGCCGGCATCCAAGGCCGCCGCAGGAATTTCCCGTTCTCACCTGGTTGACTCGTCATGCCGTCCCCTTCCTCCGCTAAAGAATTTTGAAGTCTACTATAATTGCTCGAGTTCAACCTCTGGAGGGTCTATATGTCCGCAGTGATCCCGGAAAAATATCGCGACTTATTTTCCAAACGCGCCTTCGCCAGCCTCGGCACCCTCATGCCCGACGGCCGCCCCCAAGTCACTCCCGTGTGGGTGGACTTCGACGGCGAGCACGTTCTGTTCAACTCCGCCAAGGGACGCCAGAAAGACCGCAACGTGCGCCGCGACCCACGCGTCTCGCTGGCCCTGATCGATCCCGAAAATCCCTACCGCTTCATGGAAATCCGCGGCCGCGTAGTCGAGATCACCGAAGACGGAGCCGCCGCCCAGATCGACAAGCTGGCAAAAAAATATCTCGGCGTCGACAAATATCCCTACGCCCAGCCCGGCGAAGTTCGCGTGCTCTACAAAATCAAACCCGAGCACACCACGGTGATGGGATAACCGGTCGGTATCGAACCGTAGAGACGTAGCTTGCTACGTCTCTGCCAGCAGCACGGTGAATCCGAACGATCGCGACGCTTCCGACAGAGACGTTCGAAGCAACGTCTTTACGAAATGACGTCCGCAAGAGGAATCCCCATTCAGACCCAGAACCTCTGCTTCCTCGGCTTCGGCAACGTAAACCGCACACTAGCCCGCTTGCTCGAAGACCGCGCGCAAGAATTGCGCGATCGTCACGGAATCTCGTATCGCATCACCGGAATCGCGTCTCGCAGCCTAGGCTGGATCGCCGACCCGAAGGGTCTGGATCCGGAAGGTTGTCGGGAGCGGGCACTCTTGCCCGCTAACGGCCGGGAATCTTCTCAGAGTCCCACCAACCTCCACGACTGGCTCACCACCGCCCACGCCGACGTTCTCTTCGAAGCCACTTCCCTCAACGTCGAAACCGGCCAGCCGGCCGTCGACCACATCCGGGCTGCCCTCACTCACGGAGCCCACACCATCACCGCCAACAAAGGCCCCATCGTCCACGCGTATCGCGAACTCCGCGATCTGGCGAAAGCAAAAGGCAAACGCTTCCTCTTCGAATCCACCGTGATGGACGGCGTTCCGATTTTCTCTTTATTCGATCAGCTCCCCGCGATCCATCTGCAAGGCTTCCACGGCATCCTGAATTCCACCACCAACGTGATCCTAAGCGAAATGGAAAAAGGACTCACCCTCGACGCCGCGCTGAAAAAAGCGCAAAACCTCGGCATCGCCGAAACCGACGCCACCCACGACCTCGACGGCTGGGACGCCGCCGTAAAAACCGCCGCGCTGATCACGGTTCTGATGGGCCTGCCAATCCGCCTGGAAGAAATCGAGCGCGAAGGCATTCGCGACCTGACTTCCGAAGGCGTGCGCAACGCCCGCCGAGACGGCTGGCCCTACAAGCTAGTATGCCGCGCGAAGCGGGAGGGAGATGGCGCGCAGGCGAAAGTAAAAGCCAGCGTGAAGCCGGAGAAAGTATTGAGCAGCACTCCGATGGCGAAGATCGCCGGCACCTCGTCCTACATCTATTTCGAAACCGACATTTTCCCGGGCCTGGCGGTCACCGAAGAAAATCCCGGCCTCTACGCGACGGCCTACGGCCTGCTCGCGGATTTCGTTAGGGCCGTACAAAGTTGATCAGCATCGTTCTGCCAGTCCGTTGGCGGCATAGGGGTCTTTGCAGTTGCCGTACGCTGTCATGCACTGTCATCACGACCGGAGCTTTCTTTCCCAGAGAGATGAAAGCGGAGTGGAGGGACCTAGTGATCCCAGACAGCCATGCGAATTTCTGTCTATCATTCAATAATCTTGCCGATGGAATCCACATTCACTCCGCTTGAACAGGCCGTGATCGCCGCAAGCTGCGGTCTGTACCCTCAGGACCGACCTGCACTGGAAGCCCAACTTTCGACCGCGACCATGATTAGTCGTGAGAACCATGGGCACGGCTTCTACATTCGTTTCAGCGTGGACCATGGATTGAGTGCAGCGGTCAGAGGCCCGCAGCGGGAGGACGGTCCCGTGGCTAAGATTGACGGATTGAAGCGCGGAATGGGCTTTATCCTTTGGGTGGAAGAAGGCTATGCTAGCTGCCTCGAGGGGTTTGGCTACGGTGAGAACATCAGCTCCCTGAATTTGAAAACAGTAGACTTCGAGGCTGATCCTCGCCCCGTCGTGAATCAGGTCCGAAACCCTTCGTCTCGCAAGACCCTGGAATAGAACTAAACTGAAACCATGCCAACCACTGAACAGACCCTTGCTCCCGCCCTCGACCCAGCCTACGTCCGCGTCCAATTCCCCTCCCTCGCCCAAACCGTCAACGGCCACCCCGCCACCTTCCTCGACGGCCCCGGCGGGACGCAAGTGCCGCAGCGCGTGATTGACGCCATCTCCAACTACCTGTGCCGCGACAACGCCAACACCGGCGGAGCCTACTCGACCAGTCGCCACACCGACGCCATGATCGCCGAAGCCCGCGCCGCCATGGCCGACTTCCTGCACTGCGCTGCCGACGAAGTCGTCTTCGGCCCCAACATGACCACGCTCACCTACGCCATAAGCCGCGCGATTGGCCGCAATCTAAAACCCGGAGACGAAATCCTGGTCACCCGCCTCGACCACGACGCCAACGTCTCCCCGTGGCTGCAAGTGGCCGAAGATAGGGGAATCACCGTCCGCTGGGCCGAGATCCACGAAGAAGACTGCACGCTCGACAGGGCCGACCTCGCCGCGAAAATAAATTCGAAGACGAAGCTGGTCGCCGCCGGATACGCTTCCAACGCCGTCGGCACCATCAATCCCGTGAAAGAAATCGTCCGCCTCGCTCACGCCGCCGGAGCGCTCGCCTACATTGACGCCGTCCACTACAGCCCGCACGGCCTCATCGACGTGGCCGAGCTCGATTGCGATTTTTTGGTGTGCTCCACCTACAAATTCTTCGGACCGCACATGGGCGTGCTCTTCGGCAAGCGCGAGCACCTCGAGCGCCTGCGTCCCTACAAAGTTCGTCCCAACACCAATGCGATTCCCAATTGCTGGGAGTGGGGCACGCTCAACCACGAATGCATCGCCGGAATCACCGCCTGCGTGGAATATCTAGCCGACCTCGGCCGCAGTTCAACAGATGGGTTAAACAATGGGACAACGAATACTACGACGGTGCCCCAGCCCTTCGACAAGCTCAGGGCAGGCTCTTCGCGCCTTTCGAAGGGCGGGAACGATGCTGCCGACACTAGTGGTGTAACCAATGAACGCCGCGCGGCCATCGTCGCAGCCTACCGAGCCATCCACGAACACGAACATGGATTACTAAAAAGAATGATGACCGGCCTCAGAGAAATTCCGCACCTGAAGATCTACGGCATTACCGACCCCGCGCGCTTCGACGAACGCTGCGCCACGCTGGCCATCCGCATCGAGAAGCACACGCCTCTCGAACTCGCCACCCAGCTCGGCGACCGCGGCTTCTTCACCTGGGACGGCAACTACTACGCCCTGAACCTCACCGAACAATTAGACGTAGAAAAATCCGGCGGCTTCCTTCGCATCGGCCTGGTCCACTACAACACTCCGCAAGAAGTCGACCGCCTGCTGGCGGCCCTGCGTGAGATTGTGGGAACGTAGTGTGGCGTCACGAGAGCTTCGCGGCGCAACTGACTCTGTCATGCCCAAGCGAAGCGAGGAACCCCGATCGCCACTACCGGTCCTCAGTGAGGGTAGGGTTCCCTTGCTTCGCTCGCGATGACAAATCTCGCGCGCGAATCATCCTGCCTAAGCGGAAAACGTCGTAACCCCAACCGAGTTTTCACCACATCTCTCGCACTTATGTATAGTGTCCCTGCACCCATGCGCCTCTTCCACATCGCACTTCTGCTCCTGGCCACCACCGCCCAAGCCGCCTCCTACCAATATTTCCGCATCGGCAACCCGGCCGACATCCAAACCAAACCCACTCCCGGCACTGCCATGATGGGAGGAGGCACCGACCTCGACGAAGCTTTCCGCTGGCTCTGCCAGAAAGCCAACGGCGGAGACTTCCTCATCCTCCGCGCCACCGGCGATGACGACTACAACCCCTGGGTCAACAAACTTTGCCATCTCAACTCCGTGGCCACGCTGATCATTCCCAGCCGCGAAGCCGCGAACGATCCCGCTGTCGCCACGATCATTTCCCAGGCCGAGGCCGTCTTCATCGCCGGCGGCGACCAGTCCAACTACATTCGCGGATGGCAGGACACTCCCGTCGAAACCGCCATCAACGCCGGCGTCGCGGCCGGCAAGCCCATCGGCGGCACCAGCGCCGGACTCGCCGTCGAAGGCGCATTCGTCTACGCCTGCCTCAAAGACAAGCCCGACGACCAAGATCTCGCCTCCACCGACGTTCTCTCCAATCCCTATTTCGACCGCGTCACGCTGTGAAGAAATTTCCTGAAGATTCCGCACCTCGAAAATCTCATCACCGACTCCCACTTCGCCAAGCGCGATCGCCTGGGCCGCTCCCTAGGATTCCTGGCGAGAATCATGCAAGACGGATGGTCCACCTCGCCCCGCGAAATCGCCATCGACGAAAAATCCGCAGTGTTAGCTGAAGCCGACGGAAAAACCAAAGTAGTCGGCACCGGCAAAGGCGCCTACTTCCTGCGCCCCACACACCCTCCAGAGATTTGCAAAAAAGATGAGCCGCTAACGTTCAGTAACATAGAAGTAATCCGAGTCCAAGCCGGCGGAACTTTCGACGTAAATAAATGGACAAGCGAATCAGGAACGTCGTACACGCTCTCAGTAGTCGCCGGAAAAATCGAAAGCACCCAACCCAACCACTCCATCTACTGACGGGAGCGATAAAAGACGCGGAGGGTGCAGGCCAACTTGCCGGTACCGATCCTTGGTATTATGCTGGCCCTCAGTTGTCCAGGTTGAAACTCTGAACGAATGAAGGAGAAATCATGTTCAAAGTCATTGCGTTTGCTTTCGCAGCTCTCACAACCGCCCTTTTATGCTGCACACCTGTGGCGCGAGCTCAGGTTGCAGTCGGCGTAAACATCGGCGTGGCCCCCGTGTGTCCTTACGGGTACTTCGATTATGCCCCGTATGACTGTGCTCCCTACGGCTACTATGGCCCCGATTGGTTTGTTCGCGGGGTGTTTCTTGGAGCTGGCCCCTGGTTTCACGGCCCTCACGGCTTTTTCGGCCATGTCGACAACCGCTATGATCCTCATCACGGTTATGCTGGACCGATGCCGGAGCGGGGGGCGGAGCGCTTCAACCACTTCCAGGGAAACGAGGCGCGGGATGGACGAGGCAACGTAGGCGATGCTGGCCATGAAGCCAAGGCTGAACACGCCCTCCCCGGATATCGGGGTGGTGGGCATGGCGGGGGGCACCGCTAGAACGCGGGCTGGCCAGCCTTTCCCTGTACTCGCGAACAATTACACAACTGAGGATGCCCCGCTCTCCGCGGTTTTCGGAGGGCGGGGATTCCGTCCGCTGAAACCGTATGATTTTGTTGCTGCTTTTGACGCCGCCGTAAGCGCCGGCGACCCGATCACCCCGACTATGCGAAAGCGGTCCAGAGTTCAATCAACCACAACGTGATCGGCGAGCTGGGGCTGATTGTTGTTCCTTATCGTCCCGCGGCCGACCCGCAGAATTCCAAACAAGCATCCCAGGATCTCCAGAGCAAGAAGAAGAAAGACACTTGCGTCGAACCGGACAGTCCAATCGCCGGGAGCGAGCATGAAAACATTGTTGGCAGATGCATGAAGGAAGTGCTCGTAAAGATCAGCACCGAACGCGGCCAGAAAGAAAAGCACCGAAACCAACCCGGCGAGTTTATCGCCGAGCTTCCATACAGCAATGGATACGCATAAATGCCCGAACGATATCAAGGTGATGGCCAGCCAACCAACGTTGTTGTTTGGGGCCGGGAGAACCTTTGCCGCAACGAACAGGTGCAAGACGGCGACGACCCAGTGTGCGATAACCACCGGCAGAATGAGCATGCGTGCTTTTGTCATAGCTAAGTTGAGCAGAGTACGCTTCCCGTAGTTTTCTTTCATAAGTGAAGACGTAGAAGCTGTGGGATTATTACAGTGGGCGTGGAAGCCTGCGTTTGGTGCTGGGCCGGCCCAGTCCTTCCAGACTTGCGAAAGACAACCCGCGACTGAGGAAGCCCCGCTCTCCGCGGTTTTCGGAGGGCGGGGATTCCGGCCGCTGAAACCGTATGATGTTGTTGCTGCTTTTGACCTCGCAGTAAGCGCCGGCGACTCGATCACTGCCGGCTCCGCGAAAGCAGTCCAGAGTTCAATCAAACACAATTTATGCAGCAGAATCCCCGGCCTTCGAACCCGGGGCAGCCTCGGTTAGCTATGGTGTCGGCAAGAACGGGAAAGGCTGGGCCAGCGCCCTACCGGAACATCAAACCGCTAGACCCACACCAGTTTTTCCCCAACTCACTCGTAAACAGCGTTGCCGTTATTCACCGCTGTGCTGCTGGGGTTGTCTACCTCTATCAGCTGTATCCCTTTCGCAACGGACGTGCCCGTAATCGAGTTCATTATGAAATCAAAGTCCGTGGTTGTGGCGTTTGAGAGCGCCAAACTCATGGAACCGCTTCCGTCGGAGTTGACGGAATAAGTGCCGGTTCCCGTGACCGTCGTACTCCCTGATTCAGCCGTCCGAACCACAAGGGTAGTCGTCACTTTGCCCTTGCCATCGAATACCATTGTCCCGAGGTATCCCTTCCCAGTTCCCGATGTAAACCAGGTCAACAAGACGCTGTAGGTTCCCTTCAGCTTGGCCGCAGTCGCGGGTACAGAGAGATTGATGGAGGTCGCCGTCCAGTCGTACATTTGTTGATCGGTGTTGCTGAGAAGGACCATTTGCAGGCTGCGGGCGACCAAAGCGGTAACCGAATTCAGCACGAAACCGATCTGAAAGCTTTCGGTTCCGTTGAGGCTGCTCGTAGCGTTAGCGGTCAAGGAACCTTGCCCGTTCTTGCTCACCGTATAGGTGCTTCCACTGGTGATGGTGATGACCTCAGGGCTGCCGTTGTTTAAGCCCTCCAGGTAGCCAGTCACCGTGTTGACGCCGTCAAATGTGAATAGTCCCACATAGGCCGATTCGAAGGTTGTTCCGCCGTAGCCATTCACGAGAAAGCTGTAAGATCCCTTAACATTGGCCGCGGTATAGGTCGTTGCCGCTGACATGCCCGCGAACGTAAACAGCATAAGCAGTACGACAATCACCGATGACTTTCGAATTGGCACACTATCTCTCCCAGAGTTGAATTTGGTGTAGAACCGTTGTTGCTCACGGTACTTAGATCAGACTAGCTCTGGAGCTAACCTGGGCGCAGAACCTGAGGTGGGAAGAAGCGGAGTGCAGAGGATTACAGACCTTCCCAGACAGCAACGGCAGCAGCAGCCGTGGTATATCACTGGTGGCAGCACTGCACTATGGCACATAGGTGGGGAGAACCAATAGCGAACAGGCAGCCGCGAATGGCCCATCCTTTTCGGCAGAGTGGCGGCAAGAACGAGGAAGTGCGGGCCAGCCCCCGTCCGCTTTGACCACTGAGGGGCCGCGCCTCTTAGCGCCAAAGTCCACGTTGCGATAGGGCACAAGGACAACACGAGCAGCAAGAACAGTCCGATTTCGTAGGGGATGCGACGCCACTTTGCCAGACAACTCCGCTGCTCTTTCCGGTAGCGCACAAACGTGCTGACAACTGCGGCGAGGACAGAACCGTAAAGCACTACTACGAGCAAAATGCCCCAGAAGTTAGAACGGCTGATCCAGTTCCCACCAGCGAAAGCGACGGGAATCAAGACGGCTGAAACTGTCATTGCGGCCGTCTGGAGGTTTGTCGCTGTCACGTTCCGTTTGATCCTAACTCTTCAGGACTTCGGGCTTTTGAGTTCCTCACTTCTTCTTCGGCAAATACTTCTTCTCCACCCACGCCACCACCACATAATTCGGATCCACCATCTCGTTCAAATGAATTCTCCCTACCTTCGAGAGCAATTCATAGGCGTCGAGTTCCGATAATCCGTAATCTTTGTGAATCCAATACACCAGTTCGGTGAAGGCAATGCGCAGCGCGTCGTCCACCGGACGATAAGCCCCCACCGTCATAATCGCATCGTCATTTTCGAACTGCGGCCAGCTGATGGTGCGTCCCTTGATCACGCTGAGCTGCAGCCGGGCTTTCAACGGAACCTCAATCGCCGTGCCCGCAATTTCGCCATCGCCCATGGCGGCGTGCCCGTCTCCGATGTAAAGCAGGCCGCCCTTCACGTTCACTGGAAAATAAACGGTGTTGCCCACGCTCGCTTCCGGAGAATCCATGTTCCCGCCAAACTCCGCCGGCACCACCGAACTGCGCGCCTCGCCCTTGGCCGGAGCGACGCCAATGCATCCGAAAAACGGATGCATCGGAATCTTCACCGAAAAATCCGAATCCAGCGCCTTGAACGTGGCCGTGTTCGCCGCATGATCGATGTGGTAATACCAGATCTTCTCCGGCAGCGGCGGATGCAGCATGGGCGTGTAATTGGTTTCGTTGATCGCGCCAAATCCCGGCGCAAACGCGCCCACCCCGGTGTCGCCATCCACCTGCAAGTCAAGAATCTTCACCGCCAGCGTATCCCCCGGCTCCGCTCCCTCCACATAAAACGGCCCCGCCAGCGGATTGTCCCCCGTAGCCATGCTCAAGGTGTCGCCCGGCTTGCGGATCGTGTTGCCGAAACAGTCGAGCGTGTTGGTATCCAGAATGTCCCCCGACTTCAGCCGCGCCACCGGCTCCGCCGTAGCAAAAAGATATTTCACGTTGTCGAC
>Ga0210383_10003813_pt1 | contig 13431 bp, 10 predicted proteins | sample IncBWC14OmetaG_FD_160072 | JGI IMG/M metagenome (GOLD analysis project Ga0210383, IMG submission 160072) | Forest soil microbial communities from Barre Woods Harvard Forest LTER site, Petersham, Massachusetts, United States - Inc-BW-C-14-O ...
TATCGCATTGTCGCTGACCACGCAAGAGCGGCGACCTTTCTTATATCCGACGGCGTCATTCCTTCGAACGAAGGTCGCGGGTACGTTTTGCGTAAGATTATTCGCCGCGCGTTACGGCACGCCCGAATGCTTAAGGCAACTTCGCCGTTCATGTCACAAATGGCGGATGCGGTTCGCGCCGAAATGAAGGATGCATACCCCGACCTCGAAGAAACGGCCGCGCGAGTCAATCGCGTTCTCGACGCGGAAGAAGAGCGGTTCGCTCGCACCGTCGACAAGGCGGTTCCCCGATTGAACCAGGAAATAGCAGCCGTTTTGGCGACAAAGCATGTGTCACAGCTATATGGGTCGCAGGCAGAACAGAGAGCCGCCAGCATCGAGCGACCGACGTTAGCTGGGGCAACGGCGTTCGTTCTGTTCGACACATTCGGTTTACCCAAAGATTTCATCGACGACGCCGCTCGCGACGCGGGCGTCCAAATTGATTGGCCGGGCTTTGACAAGGCGATGGAGGAGCAGCGCGCCCGCGCCAGAGCTTCCTGGAAAGGTGCGCACAAGGAAGCCGCGAATCCCGTCTACTCGAAGCTCGCCGAAACTTTCAAGACCGAGCCTGCCTTCTACTTCGGCACGCGCGTTGCCGACTGCCGCGTCGAGGCGATTGTCACAAAGCAGGGCCAGGTCAACGAAATCAAGAAGGGCGGCGAAGCGGAAATCGTTCTCGACCGCACGGCCATCTACTCCGAATCCGGCGGCCAAGTGGCAGACGCCGGCCGCCTTTTCGACAATTCCGGCTCGCTCGAACTTGCCGAAGTTCGCGGCGCGTATTATCCCGTTAGCGGTCTCATCGCGCACCGCATCGTCGCGAAGGAAGACATCCGCGTCGGCGATCACCTCGCCACCGTCGCGGACGCCGAGCGCCGCCATCGCAACATGCGCAATCACACCGGCACGCATCTCGTGCACGCCGCGCTGCGTGGAATCCTCGGCACGCACGTCCACCAGGCCGGCTCCCTCGTTGCTCCGGATCATCTCCGCTTCGATTTTTCGCACTTCGTCGCCGTCGACCCGAGCGAAATCGCGGAGATCGAGCAGCAGGTGAACGAAGAAATTTTGCGCAATCTCGAAATCCGCACGGACATCATGAATATCGACGACGCCCTCGCCTCGGGCGCGCTCGCCTTCTTCGGCGATAAATATCCCGAAGCAAACGTCCGCGTCGTCACCATCGACGATGCCTCGTATCCGAAGGGTTTTTACAGCAAGGAGCTCTGCGGCGGCACGCACGTGAGCCGCACCGGCGAGATCGGTCTGTTCAAGATTCTCTCGGAGTCATCCACAGCCGCCGGAATCCGCCGCATCGAAGCCATTTCGGGCGACCGCGCTCTCGCGGAGTATCAGACCGCGTTGCAAACTTTGCGCGCCGCAGCCAGCCTGCTGAACACGAGCGAAGGAGAGGTCGTCTCCGCCATCGAGCGGCAGCTCGAAGCCGCGAAGGATCTCGAGAAGCAAATAGCGAACCTCAAGCGAAAGGCAGCCGGCTCCCAGGCTCAGGATCTCCTCGACGGCGTCAAGGAGGTCAAAGGCGTAAAGGTCCTGGCCGCCAAAGTCGCCGGAACCGACCGCGACGGCCTTCGCCAAATGGTTGATACCCTGCGCCAGAAGCTTGGCTCTGGAGTGGTGGTTTTGGCCGCAGCAGATGACGGTAAAGTCGCTCTAATCACAGGGGTTACGAAGGATTTGATCCCCCGTCTCCACGCCGGCAAGATCGTCCAGGAACTGGCCAAATTAGTGGGCGGCTCTGGGGGCGGAAGGCCTGATTTGGCGGAGGCTGGCGGAAAAGACACATCCGCCGTAGAAAGTGCCCTTAGTACCGTTTACCCGCTACTCGAGCGATCCCTATAATCCCTATCGCGCCAGAAGCTTACGCCGGAGAGGCTTGCCTCGCCGGCTCCGAGCATTCTCTGTTTTCGCATCGTTCTCGGGTCAGGATTTGCAAGTTCGAATCCTGAAACCTCGCGCGGAAGTGGAGCGTTTTGCCTTCCCCATGTTGGAGATGATAGCTCGACGCAAAATCGTTGCAATCGCGGCTGCGGCGACTTGGCTGGTTTCCGCATTGTGTTCGGCTGCGCCGGCGCAAGCTCAGATTGCAACAGCCGTAGACGCGCACGGAAAAACCGTCTACGTGAACGAGGATTCCCATCTGACTCACCACGGGAGTACTATTAGTTCTCCCTCTGCTTCGTCCAACGCATCTAAGCTGGATGCGGCGAAGTGGGACTTGATGACTCCGCCGCCAGACCGGCTCGAGCGCATTGCGCGCGAAGCCGCCGAGCGGCATCAGGTGGATCCGGCTTTGGTGAAGGCGGTGATCGCCACCGAATCCGGATGGAATCCGCACGCAGTTTCCAACAAGGGCGCCATGGGCCTGATGCAATTGGTCCCTGGCACGGCACAACGTTATGGCGTCGGAAATCCTTACGACCCGGTTCAGAATGTGGATGGGGGCACGCGTTACTTGAAATCGCTGCTCGAGCGTTACAACGGCGACGTGACGAAGTCCATCGCGGCGTATAACGCCGGCGAACACGCCGTGGACGCGAGCGGCGGCGTTCCGCACATTCTGGAGACGCAACGGTACGTTCGGAAAGTCACCGACGCATACTTCCGGCCCGGCTTGAATCACAGCGCGGCGCTCTGGACTCCTCCCAAGGATCCGGTGCGGCGCGAAGTGGATCAAAGTGGCCGGGTTGTTTTCACGAACGAATGAAGCGGAAGCGTACCCTCGAAAACAAATCCGCGATTGCCGCCATACTCATAGCCTCAGCCGTCTTGGTGTGTCTCGCGCCTGCCGTGCGAGCCGATAAGAAAACCGACGCCCACGAACAATTTGGCCGCGCCGTGCAAATGCGCACGCAGCTCGAAGGCTATCTGCCGAAAGACCGCTCTCTCGACGATTACAAGCGCACGATTGAGGCGTATCACAAGGTCTACTTCATTTGGACCGCCGCCGTGGAAGTGACGCCGTCGCTGATGGCGCAGGCGGAACTCTATGAAGAGATGGGCAAGCAGTTCGACGCGCAATACTTCCAGTCCTCGATCGATACTTACAACTTTTTGATCAAGCAGTACCCCACGAGCCAGTATCGCGGCGAGGCGCAGTTAGCGGTCGCCCGAATCCAAGGCGAAGATCAGCACAATTCCGCCGCGGCCGTCGCATCCTACAAAGACTATCTAAAACAGTTCCCGCATTCGGCGCACTTGAACGAAGTGCGCGAAGCGATCCGCCAACTGACGGCGCCGCCTGAGACCGTGCAAAAGGATTCGCAGCCCGCGGGCAACGCAGCGAGCGCCACGGCGCGCGCGGTTTCGCAACCCGGCACGGAAATGATCGGCCCCGTGGTGGATGGCCGCGTATCGGACGGCCGCGTGCCGTTCGTGAAGGCGATCAAGACGTGGAATGGAGAGAATTACACGCGCATCGTGGTGACGCTCGACGGCACGATCATGTACGACGTCTCGCACATTAAGTCTCCAGATCGCATTTATTTCGACATCTACAAAGCGCGCATCGAGACGGGACTCGCCCACAAGACGATTAGCGTGGACGACGGCCTTCTGAAATCGGTCCGCGTCGCGCAGAACAAAGCAGACGTCGTGCGCCTGGTGCTCGATGTGAATGGCGCGAAAGACTATTCGGCGTACCTGGTGAAGAATCCGTATCGCCTGGTGATCGACGTCCACACCGGCAGCGCGCCGCAAGTGGCCAAGAAAGATGCAGACTCCGCGCCTGCGTCGACGAAGGCCGCCTCCGGCAGGCCAGTAGCAGCTGCCAGCGAGTCGGTGACTGTGAGCGCAAACGATCCTCCACCTGCGGAAACGAAGTCCGCAGAGAAAGTGGCGGAGCGGGATCCGCTCCCAATGTCGAAGAAAAGCACGGCCGCCGTAGCGGCGTTGCCGCCCACGGAGCCCAAACCGAATCGCGATGGCTCGCACACGCTAACGCGCACGCTGGGACTCAAAATCAATCGCATCGTGATTGATGCCGGCCACGGCGGTCACGACACGGGCACCATCGGCCCTCACGGCCTGCTCGAGAAGGACCTTTGCCTCGACGTGGCGCTGCGCCTCGGCCGCATGATTGAAGACAAACTGCCGGGCGCGGAAGTGATCTACACGCGCCGGGACGATACATTCATCCCGCTGGAAGAGCGCACCGCCATCGCGAATGAAGCGAAGGCCGATCTCTTCATTTCGATTCACGCGAATTCGAGCCACGACCAGGCGGCCCGTGGAATCGAAACCTACTACTTGAACTTCGCGACTTCCGCGGAAGCAATGGACGTCGCCACTCGCGAAAACGCGCTTTCGCAGGAATCGCTCCACGACTTGCAGGATCTTATCAAGAAAATCGCGCGCAACGACAAGATCGAGGAATCCAAGGAATTCGCGGACGACGTGCAGACGGCGCTCACGCAGAAGCTGCAACTGGTGAGCCACAATGAGAAGAACCGTGGCGTCAAGAAGGCGCCGTTCATCGTGCTCATCGGCGCCAACATGCCATCGGTGCTTTCCGAGATCTCTTTCGTCAGCAACCCGTCAGACGAGAAGCTGCTGCGCAAGCCCGATCAGCGCCAGCGCATTGCCGACGGCCTCTACCGCGGCATTTCGGCCTACCTCGACAGCCTCAACAGCCTTTCCTACAACAAGAAGCCCGCCAGCGACACTCGCTCAGACGCGCCCGCAGCAGTGGCGGACGACGGGAACCACAAGTAGAATAGTGGAGTCTAATAAGAAGGATTCCAGCTTGGGACTTTCACGCAAATCGCTGCTTCTCGTCGCCGCGGCTCTTCTGGCTTTGAGCCTCGCTGCACCCGTGCGCGCCCAGGCACCACCGCGGCCAGAAATTCTTCCCAGCTCATTTGGTGCATCTGCGGGCTTATCGAAGCCAGGGTTTACTATTGTCGAGATGTATGGGACCTATGGGCCACCGAGCGACGCTGCCACTCGGGCAGCTGCGCTCAAAGAATACGGCCTCGAAGCGACCGAAGAGAAACACTATGCGCGCGGCGAGGACAACCTTGGTGTCACGCTTTATCGAATGAAGGACCCGAGTGGTGCGTACGGCGAATATACCTTTCTGCTCAAGAGCGAGGTGCACGCCCAGCCCGCGAAGATCGGCGATAACGCCGTGATCTCCGACGCGCACGCTCTCATCCAATACGGCAATTTCGTGCTGGACGTGAGCGGCGATTTCGTCAAGTCAGCGGAGTTAGACTTAAGAGCCCTCGTGACCGCTATCGCCCCGCGTGCCGACCATGGCCCGCTTCCCACATTGCCGCAGCGCCTGCCCGAAAAGGGGCGCGTGGAGCACACCGACCTGTACGTCCTAGGTCCAAAAGTGCTCGGCGATTCCCTTCCCGTACTTCCCTTTGATTGGCTCGGATTCTCCGACGACGCCGAGGCGGTACTAGCGCGCTATCGCGTACGCGGCGACGAATTCACGTTTCTGCTCGTGGATTACCCGACGCCGCAAGTGGCGTCGCGCAAGTTGAAGGAGCTGCAAGAAAAGTACAACGCGAATACCGCTTCGCCGAAAGATGGCTTGCCGCAGATTTTTGCCACGAGGCAGTTGACGACGCTCGCGATTGCCGTGGGCGCTCGTGACAAAACGGAAGCGGCCGTTCTGCTCAATCAGATTCACACGGATGCGGAAGTCACGTGGAACGAACCGAGTTTCAGCGTCACCGAGCCAAGCATGGTGGCGATGGTTGTGGGGGCGTTCATCGGGACGGGAATCATTTGCGTCTTCGCGATGATTTCATCGCTGGCGTTCGGAGGAGCGCGACTGCTGATTAAGCGGGCGCTTCCGGGCAAAGTGTTCGATCGCAGCAGCGAGGTGCAAATTTTGCAGCTGGGTCTTTCGAGTAAGCCTATCAATGCAGAGGACTTCTACAGCCTGGGCGGGTCAAGCGGCAAATAGAGGGCAGTGGAAAACTCTGGCGCCGAAGAGGCGAAAAATTCCGTAAGCAATTGACCACAAAGCACTTACTGGGAAGCCGCGAATTTCGTACTTCTGCTTGACTCAACTTCTACAGTTGAATAGACTTCCGACGAGGAAAGGGTTCTGTGGCCATCCGCGCATTGGCCAGGAGCTTTCTCCCCTCGAAGGCCCCCGACCTGTCGGGGGCCTTCTGCTTTTCTGACAAACTTTGTCACAGTAGTTTCCCGCGAGACTTACGGCCATCGCCTGATGGAACGTTTATGAATTCCCCTGCACAAGATTTAGTACCAGGAAAAATTTTGCACCCTGGCACGCGTCCGTCTGCGTATAGAGCGATAACAGGCGATGGACGGCCTGCTGGATGGCGCAATGGATCGGCGCAACCGAAGATGCGAGAGCGGCAGAAGCGGCGGTGAGAACCGATTTGGACTTCGAGACGCTCGTGCGGCAGCATCAGCGGAAGATCTACAGCATTGCGTATCACTTTCTGCGGGATCCCGGCGCAGCGGAAGAGGTGGCGCAAGACGTGTTCTTGGAATTGCACAACCGGATGGCGACGATCGAATCCGAAGAGCACGCGTTGAACTGGCTCCGGCGTGTGACTTGCCACCGCTCGATTGACTACGCGCGACGGCTGCCGAAGGCACAGCAAGTGGATTGGGACTCGGTGCCCGAGCCGGCGCAACCAGCCGCGGCATCCGCGATCAGCGATCCGATGATCTCGGGCAAGTTGCAGGAACTGGTGGCTTCGCTGCCCTACAAAATGCGCATGGCCGTGATTCTGCGCTACCAGGAAGAAGCCGAGCCGGAAGAGATTTCGGATACGATGGGCATGCCGGTGAACACGGTGAAGAGCCACCTGCATCGGGCGCTGGTGATGCTACGGTCGAAAATGGGAATTGGGCCTGAGGGAACGGGATCGTGACCAAGTTCGAACAGCAGTTGAAGAAAGCGCTCGAGCCGGTGGAACCCCCGACGGGATTCGCCGAGCGCGTGCTGGCTCGAACGGCAGCAGGCGAGCAAGCGCGCGCCGAGCGCGGCCGATCGAGTTGGTGGGCAGATCTTTTCGCGGCGCGCGGGCTCCGCTGGGGCCTGGCGGGTGCGCTCTGCCTGGCGCTGGCGGCCAGCGGCGCTCTTTACAAGCGCGAGCAGGAGCGGCGGGTAGCAGGTGAACAAGCGAAAGAGCAGTTGATGCTGGCGCTGCGGTTGACGGCCAGCAAGCTGCAATACGCGCAGTCGCAGGTGCGGCAGATCAGCACAGCAAATCAATAGCGAGCGATGAATTCACGAGCGACAAATCGGAGGAACTTGTGAGAAGGATTCTGATCATGGCGGCGCTTTGCATGGCCGCGGCCACAACAGCGGCAGCGCAGACGCAAGATTGGAGCGCCGCGCTTGCCGCGAAGCTCGAATCGAAGGCGTCGAAGACGGTGGACGTGAACCTCGACCAATCGATGCTGAAGTTCGCAAGCTCGTTTCTCGACCAAAAAGACCCTGACCAGGCGGAAGCGAAGCGGATCGTCGCGAATATGCAGGGCATCTACGTGCACAATTTCGAGTTCGATAAGGAAGGCCAGTACACGGAAGAAGACCTGGCGATGCTGCGCGCTCCGCTGAAAGAGCCGGTATGGTCGCGCATCGTCAATGTGAAAAGCAAAGAGGAAGGCCAGAACGTGGAGGTATATTTCAAGAAAGAGGGCAACAAATTCATCGGGCTGGTGGTGATTGCCACCGACGAAAAGTCGCTGACCTTCGTCAACATCATGGGGCCGATCGATCCCGAGGATCTCGCCAAGCTGGGCGGCGAGTTCGGAATTCCGGATGTGGAGATCGGCACGGACACGAAGGACAAGAGCAAGAATAAAGACAAATCGAAGGACAAGACCACGGACAAAGACGACAAGGACAAATCGAAAGACAAAACAAAGGACAAGGACGACGATTCGAAGGGAGACGAACTGTGAGCCGCCGGGGAATCGAGATCCTGCTGGTAATCGCGCTGGCGATGCCATGCCTGGCAAGCGACCGCGAGTTTAAGTCCGTGGTAAGCGCGATTGAGACGGAATACAACACGAAGCACATGCGCATACCGATGCTGAAGCTGGCGACCTTCGGCCTGCACGTGGCCGGCACGCCCGCACCGTCGGACATGAAGCTGGCCGTCTTCGAGCATCTGGATCTGCCGCCGGATGCCTCCACGGGAGAGATCGAGCGGAAGATTAACTCAGCGATGGGCGGAGGCTGGCATCCGCTGGTGCGCGTGAAGGCGCGAGACGAAGGACAGTTCACGCTGATCTACGCGAACACCGACGAAAAGAAAATGAAAATGATGGTTATCGTTCTGCAGCCAGACAATGCGACGGTGGTGCAGGTGACGCTGAAGGAATCCGATGTGAAAAAGTGGATCAAGGACCCGAAGATTCTGGGCGACAACGACAGAGACAACGAGAAAGACAAAGACTAGTGCGACGGATGGGCGGGCGCCCGCTCGCCAATCCGATCGAATCGGTTCCGTCGCGGAACTCGGCAATCTCAACTTCTCGAATCCCTGCAGGCTTATCTTTCCAGCAACACCTTTGCACTTCGAGGCATCCAAGACTCCCAAGAACCGTCGATAATTGAACAAGAGCGGATGTGCGCGTGCACGGCCGCCACGGGAGCGCACCTTGAAATGGATACTGGCGCCGTTGCTGAGCGCAATTTTGTCTTTTTCGATTCTGGGAAGCCACATCGAGGCCCAGCAACAGACGCCTGCCAATCCACCCGCCGGCCAGCCTTCTCAGCAATCGCAGCCCGCGTCGCCGGCAACTTCGCAAGATAAACCGCCAGAGAAACCAAAGGATTCTTCGCAAACCGGCGCGGGATTGCCTGAGCAGGCTACCCCCAAAGACGATCGCATTCTCTACACTTTGCCGAACTATTTGACGGTGGAAAACGCCGACCAAGCTCCGAAATTAACTGCGGGCGAAAAATACAAGCTCGTCGCGAAAGACACCTTCGACTGGATCGAATACCCCTACGTAGCCGCGATCGCCGGCCTGAGCCAGTTGCAAAACAGCGAGCCGGGCTACGGCCAAGGTGCGGCGGGCTACGGAAAGCGCTATGGCGCGGCCTTCGCCGATACCGCGATCAGCAGCTTTATGACGAGCGCGGTTTTCCCTTCGATGTTGAAACAGGATCCGCGCTATTACGAAATGGGCGCGTCGCACGCGGGCTTCTGGCGAAGGGCCGGCTACAGCGTCGGCCGCATCTTCGTGACGCGCACCGACGACGGCCGCTCCCAATTCAATTCTTCCGAGATTGCGGGCAATCTTGTGGCCGCCGGAATTTCAAATATCTATCATCCCGCCGAAGACCGCACGCTGGCCAACACGCTAAGTGTCTGGGGCACGCAAACGATGTGGGATGCCGCGGCGAATGAAATGAAAGAGTTCTGGCCCGACATGCGCCGCTGGATCAGCAAGAAAAAGTCCAAAGACTAGCCCCAAGTCTCTGTTCCGCAATATCCTGCTTGAACGCTTCGCCGTTCTGTCGCATTATTTTTGCCCCTGCCTCTAGGCAAATTTTCAGTGCGAGTATTGCTCAAACTTGGGTTGTTGACGTTCCTCTCTCTTACGTCGCTCTGCCAGACCTGCGCGGCGCAGAGTGAAGGAAGACCACACTTGGTCGACCAACTTTAATACCTTCGCAACGCAGATCTCGATCGATGCCTTCGGAAATACTCTCAAGGAATTCTGGCCGGACATCCACAATCTCTTGAAGCGCGGCAAGTAGGCGCGCGGCGGTGGAAGTACAAGCCGCTTGAATCGAGCGAGCGGTTGGCGGATTATGTCGGCGCTGCCAAAGAATCCAGATAAAAGGGGGCATCTCGCTATGAATTCGGCCGCTAGGTTTGCGTCGGTTCTAACGATTGCGTGGATTGCATTCGCCGCGCCGGCGCGGGCGCAATCGTCGCAAGCAGCGACGGATGATTGCGACGCCGTTCGGCAGAGCCTCGACCGCGCGAAGAAGACGCTTGCCGACTGGCCCAACCTCGCGCGCTACGCTGACGCGAATGCAAAGCTGCAACCGTCCGCCAAAAACGAAAACCGCGTGGTTTTCATGGGCGACTCAATCACGGATTTCTGGGTCGAGTCTGAGGCGGGCGGATTCTTCCCCGGCAAGCCATACGTCGATCGCGGCATCAGCGGCCAGACGACGCCCCAAATGCTAATTCGTTTTCGCCCAGACGTGGTCGAGCTCGGCGCGAAAGTGGTGGTGATTCTCGCCGGGACGAACGATCTCTCGGGAAACACGGGGCCGGAGACCGTCGCGGAAATCGAAGGAAATTTGGCTTCGATGGCGCAACTCGCGCGCGCCAGTAAGATTCGCACGGTGCTCGCGTCGATCCTGCCCGTAAGCAACTACGGCCACACGCGCGACGGCAAACCTCTCAACATGACCGATCATCGCCCGCCGGAAAAGATTCTCGAAGTGAACGCCTGGATGAAGAAATTCTGCGCGGACAACAAGCTAACCTATCTCGATTATTTTACAGCGATGGTCGACGACAAGGGCTTTTTCAAGCCAGACCTCAGTGAAGATGGGCTACATCCGAACGCGAAGGGATACTCCGTGATGTCTCCACTCGCCGAGCAAGCTATCGCTCAAGCGATGAAACGCAAACCCTGAGCCCCGGCGAGCGAACTAAGCTCAAACCTCGCGCCAGGACTTTATTCCGAACGCAGCGCGATAATCGGATCGATGCGCGAAGCGCGCCGCGCCGGAAAATAGCCGGCCATCCCCGCCACGATAGTGAGAATCGCGAGCATCGCCGCAAACGTCATCGGGTCCGTGGCTTCCACGCCGAATAGTAAGCTCCTCACAGCTCCCGCGAAGACCAGCGACGACACCACCCCAATTACCATTCCAATCGCCGCGAGCTGTAGCGTCTGGAAAAGCACGCTCTTCTGCACTCCGCCGGCCGACGCGCCTAGCGCCATGCGAATGCCAATCTCCTGCGTCCGCTGGCTCACCGAATACGAAATCACCGCGTAGATTCCGAGCGACGCCAGAATCAGCGCGAACCCCGCGAATCCCGCAAGCAACGTAACCACAAACCGCCTCGGCGACACCGCCTTGTCCACCAAAATTGCCAGCGGCCGCACGTTCGACATCGGCACCTCGGGCGCGATCGGCTGCAGTGCCTCGCGCAGGCGCGGCGCGAGCTCGGCGTTCGTCATCGCGCTTCGCACAACCAAATCCACCGAGCTGTAGTCATCGCCCTGCCGGATCGGCAAATACAATTCGTTGCCCGAGCCTTCCTCCAGCGTCAGGTGCCGCACGTCGCCCACCACGCCCACAATCGTCGCATCGTGCTGCACCAATTCCTTGCCCACCGGATCCTCGCCGGGAAACACGCTCTTCGCCATCGACTCGTTGATGATCGCCACGGGCTGCGTCTTTGCGCCGCGATCCTGCGCGGTGAAGTCGCGCCCTTCGATCAGTGGGATTCCCATCGCCTTGAAGTAGCCGTCGCTGATGATCCGGATGTAAGCGAGCGGATACGTCTTCGGCGTGTAGACCTTCCCCTTCGCCGCCGCTCCCCACGTGCGATTGCGGCCAAGCGGCAGCGCATCGGAAAGTCCCGCGCCTTGCACGCCCGGAATCTCCAGCGTCCGCCGAAGCGCCTCATCGAAATACACGTTGCGCTTGTCTTGATTGTCGTAGGATGAATTCGGATCGATGCGCAACGCGATCGCGTGTTCGGGATGAAAGCCGAGGTTCACGTCCATCACGTGCTCGAGGCTGCGCACAAGCAGCCCGGCGCCCACCACCAGCACGCAAGCGAGCGCAATCTCGGAAACCACCAGCGTGTTTCGCACCCACGCGTGTCCGCGCCCATGGCTAGAGCCGCGGCTGGCGTCCTGCAGCGAGCCGTGCAGGCTGCGTCCTGAAACTTGCATCGCGGGCACGACGCCGAAGAAAAGCCCCGTCGCCACAGCAAACAAAATCGTGAACGCGAGAGCCCGGCCGTCCACATGCACGCTCTCGAGCAGCGGAATCGCGAAACCATTCAAATGCGAAAGCGCCCGCGTTCCGAGCAGCGCGAGGATCAGCCCCAGCACCGCGCCGCAACAGGAAAGCACCACGCTTTCCGTAAGCATCTGCCTCACAAGCCGCGCCTTCGTCGCACCCAGCGCCGACCGGATCGCAATTTCCTTCTGCCGCGAAGCGCCGCGCGCCAGCAGCAAATTCGAAAGATTCGCGCACACGATCAACATCACCACGCCCACCGCGCATCCGAGCAAAAGCAACGCAGGACGCACGTGGCCGCTCACATGGTCCGAGAGCCACGTGAGGCTCGGCGTGAAATTGTTCCGGTCGTTTGCGTGTTCCTTCGTCAGGCGATCGCCGATCACGCTCGATTCGGCCTGCGCCTGCCCCAGCGTCACGCCCGGGTTCAAACGCCCCACCATCGCCATCGTATTGCCCCAGCGATTCGTCTGATCGTTCAGCGGAAACGGCGAATAGAGATCCACCTTCGTGCCAGGCGCGAAAATATTCCCGAAATCGAAGGACGCGGGCAGCACTCCCACGATCAGGTTTAACTGCCCATCGAGATTGATCGTGCGGCCGATGATCTGCGGGTCCGCGTTGAATCGGCGGTTCCACAGGCTGTAGCTAAGTATCACGGCGCTCGGAGGGCCGCCCGCCTTGGGATCGTGGAAGGCGCGGGACTCGTCTTCGGTGAAGTTGCGCCCGATCAGCGGCTGCACGCCCAGCATCGAGAAAAAATTCTGCGAGACGGGCACATTCGTCAGCCGCTCAGGCTCGCCCTGGCCCAGCAACAAGTTGTCGCCGATGCCGTAGAAAGCCATATAGCCGGCCACTTCCGAGAACGACTTGCTCCGCAGCCGCAGGTCGAGCATGTGGCCCACTTGCGTCGTCTGCCCGGAGAGATTCTTCGCATCCACATCCGGATTGCTGGCGATCCACACCAGGCGCGCGGGCTCGCGGAACGGCAGCGGCCGCAGCAAAAGCGTATTGATCACGCTGAAAATCGTGCAGCTCGCGCCGATTCCGAGCCCGACGATCAAAATCGCGAAGATGGCAAACGCGGAATCGCGCCGCAGCATGCGGCCCGTGTAGCGCAGGTCTTTGGCCAGCGTCTCGAGAAAAGGCAATCCGCGCTGCAAGCGGTGCTGCTCCTTCGTGGATTCGCGGCCGCCGACTTTCAGAATCGCCGCGCGCCGAGCCTCTTCCGGCGACATCCCGCGCCGCACGTTCTCATCCGTCATCAGTGCGACGTGCGATTCGAGTTCTTCGTCGAGGTCTTTATCGAGAGCGGAGACCGAAAAATAAGCGCGAATGCGGGCAACGATGTGCTCGAGCGGCGTCCACATAAACTACCTCCGAGGGGCAAGCTGCAACACTTTGCCCACGACGCC
>Ga0210383_10003815_pt1 | contig 13428 bp, 23 predicted proteins | sample IncBWC14OmetaG_FD_160072 | JGI IMG/M metagenome (GOLD analysis project Ga0210383, IMG submission 160072) | Forest soil microbial communities from Barre Woods Harvard Forest LTER site, Petersham, Massachusetts, United States - Inc-BW-C-14-O ...
ACGCGGTGGACAAGAACATTCCTCTTCCGGTTCGCGACGTCGATAAGCCGTTCGCCATGCCCATCGAAGATATTTTCTCCATCTCCGGCCGCGGCACGGTAGTTACCGGCCGAGTAGAACGCGGCAAAGTGAAAGTCAGCGAAGAAGTGGAAATCGTAGGCTTCCGCGAGACGCAGAAGAAAGTCGTCACCGGCATCGAAATGTTCAAGAAGCTTTTGGATGAAGGTCTGGCAGGAGACAACGTCGGTCTGTTGCTACGTGGCACGGAAAAAGAAGACGTGGAGCGCGGCCAGGTTATTTGCAAGCCCGGTTCGATCACGCCACACACCAAGTTCAAGGCCGAAGCGTACGTACTTACGAAGGAAGAAGGCGGGCGTCACACCCCGTTTTTCTCGGGCTATCGTCCGCAGTTTTATTTCCGGACCACGGACGTTACCGGTGACATGAAGTTGCCTGCCGGCGTGGAGATGGTGATGCCGGGCGACAACGTAAGCTGCGAAGTAACCTTGATCACCCCCGTAGCTCTCGAAAAGGGTTTGCGCTTCGCTATCCGCGAAGGCGGCCACACTGTCGGCGCCGGCGCCGTCACTGAGATCGTGGAATAAGCCATGAGACAAGGAGATAAAATTCGCATCCGTCTTAAGGCTTACGACCACCGCATTCTGGACCAGTCCACGCGGGAAATTGTGGAGACCGCGAAACGTACCGGCGCGGATGTTGCCGGCCCGATTCCATTGCCCACAACCATCAACCGCTGGACCGTTCTTCGCTCGCCGCACGTGGACAAGAAGTCGCGCGAACAGTTCGAAATGCGCACCCACAAACGGCTGATCGATATTCTCGAACCCACACCGGACACGGTAGACGCGCTGATGAAGCTCGATCTTCCCCCCGGCGTGGACGTAGAGATCAAAGCCTTCGGTCACGCAGGCAAGTAGTTCCTGGTTTTTGTAGCGGCCGCCTTCGAGGCGGGCGTCTTGGGCGCGAGTAGAAAGTAATAAGTTCTAAGTGATAAGTCGAACTAAAGTGTGGGACGCCTTACTTAGAACTTAAAACTAAGAACTTAAAACTGATTTACGCAGCCAATACCCATCGAGGCAAGCTGCGAAAGAGAGAAGAGAGATCATGGCAGTCGACGGCATTATCGGAATCAAACTCGGCATGACGCAAATCTTCGCCGAAGACGGCAACCTGGTAGGTTGCACCGTTCTTCAGGCGGGTCCTTGCGTCGTCGTGCAGCGCCGCACCAAGGAAAAAGACGGCTACGACGCCGCGCAGCTTGGTTTGGTCGAATTCATTAAGCCACAGCGCGTCAACAAAGCCATGACTGGCCATTTCCAAAAGGCCAATGTCGCGCCCGTGAAATGCTTGCAGGAAGTGCGCATTCACGAATCGAAGGACGAAACCAAAGTCGGCGACCGCGTGCTGGTGGAGAATTTCAAGGCCGGTGAACTGGTCGATGTCAGCGGCGTCAGCAAGGGCCGCGGCTTCGCGGGTGGCGTCAAGCGCTGGCACTATCGCGGTGGGGATTCCACTCACGGCTCCATGCATCATCGCGCGCCGGGTGGTATCGGCGGCAGTTCCTTTCCTTCGCGCGTCTGGAAGAATCAGCATTTTCCAGGACACATGGGCAACGAACGGGTCACTTCCAAGAACCTGAAAGTGATCAAGGTTGACACCGACGAAAATCTTTTGCTGGTTCGTGGTTCGGTAGCAGGGCCCAGAGGTCAATATATTTTCATCCATAAGGCCAAAAAGGCGGCAAAGAAAGCGTCGAAGTAAAGGTTGTGTAGCGGCCGCCTTCCGAGGCGGGCGGGTTTCGTAGTGAGTAAGCAGGGTTCTAAGTTTAAGAGAAGGAAAAGAAAAATGCCGGTAGTAGACGTCGTAAATCTGGATGGCAAGAAGGTTGGTCAGGTCGAACTGGCTGACGCGGTCTTTGGCGCCGAGATCAACGAACACCTCCTGCACGAGGCTTCGCGCTGGTATCTCAACAGCATGCGTAGCGGCACGGCCAAGACCAAGGACAAAAGCGAAGTCAGCGGCGCTGGCCGCAAGCTGTGGAAGCAGAAAGGCACTGGTCGCGCCCGCGTGGGCTCGATTCGTTCGCCATTGTGGCGCCATGGCGGCACCGTGCACGGCCCCAAGCCGCGCTCGTATGCCTACGCACTGCCGAAGAAGATGCTGCTCGGCGCGCTGCGTTCCGCGCTCTCCGCAAAGCTTGCGGATGAAAAGCTGACCATCGTGGAAGCTTGGTCGCTCGAAAATCACAAGACCAAGGGATTGCTTACTTCCCTCGGCAAACTGAATCACGAAAAGACGGCGCTACTGGTGGCCTATGGGGAAAACCAGAACCTTGAACGCGCCAGCCGCAATCTCGAAGGCGTGAAACTTACCGCCTCCAATACGTTGCAGCCTTATGACGTTTTGAAACACGACCGCTTGTTCGTTTCGAAAGACGCTGCCGCGCGCCTGGTTCGTACCTTGAGCCCGGACCGCGACGCTATCGAAACCCCGCACGTCGAATCCATCGCTCCGGCACCAGCTCCTAAAAAAGAAGCTGCGCCGAAAGCCTCCGCGAAAACGGAAGCAAAATCGGCCGCCAAGCCTGCGGCCAAGAAACCCGCCGCTGCGAAAAAGCCAGCCGGCAAGAAGGGCAAGGAATAAATCATGGCCGCCCCTCACTATCAAATCATTCGCCGCCCGATCATCACCGAAAAAGGACTGGGCGTGAAAGAGCTTCACCACACGGTAGTCTTTGAAGTCGCCGCACACGCTACCAAGACGGAAATCAAGGAAGCGGTGCAGCAGATCTTCAAGGTGAAAGTAGCCGATGTGCGCACCTCCAATTTCGTTGGCAAGATGCGCCGCCGCGGTCAGGATGAAGGTTATCGCCGCGACTGGAAAAAAGCGTACGTCAAACTCGCCGAAGGCGAAAAAATGATCGAGTACGCGGAGAATTTGTAGCACCGGGAACAAAAAGCAGCGCCGCCGCATTTCGGCGGAAAGATTCAGGTTTTAGAAGAAGGTAGACAGAGGCAGAGATGGCACTTAAGAGCTTTAACCCATATACAGCGTCGCGGCGATTCATGACCATGGTCGACAAGAGCGACATCACCAAGCAGACGCCGGAAAAGAATTTGCTCGAGCCGAAAAAGCGCTCCGGCGGACGCAACAACCGCGGCGAAATCGTGATCTGGCACCGTGGTGGCGGCCACAAAAAGCAATATCGCGTGGTGGATTTTCGCCGCGATAAAGATGGCGTGCCCGCCAAGGTTCTATCCATCGAATACGACCCGAACCGCAGCGCGAACATCGCGCTTCTACAATACGCGGATGGCGAAAAGCGCTACATCTTGCATCCCGTGGGCCTGATTGTTGGCGCGACGGTTTCCACCGGTGAAGCCGCGGACATTCTTCCCGGCAACGCTTTGAAGATTCGCCATATTCCTCCAGGCACTATGCTGCACAACCTGGAACTTTATCCCGGCCGTGGCGGCCAGGCAGTTCGTACTGCAGGCGCTTCCGCGCAACTGCTCAGCAAAGAAGGCGATCTTGCGCTGGTGAAAATGCCTTCTGGAGAAATTCGCAAGTTTGCGTTGGAATGCCGCGCGACCGTTGGCCAGGTCGGCAATCTCGACCACGAAAACGAAACCTACGGCAAGGCTGGCCGCACTCGCTGGCACGGTAAGAAGCCGACTGTTCGCGGTGTGGCGATGAACCCGGTCGATCACCCGCACGGTGGTGGTGAAGGCAAAGTGAAGGGCAATCACCCGCAAACTCCGTGGGCTTTCCCGACGCTGGGCAAGAAGACGCGCCACAACAAGCGCACCGATCGCATGATCGTGGAGCGCCGTAAGTAGAAGCGATTTTTGATGCCCACCGCGTAGTTGCTCTGGGCAGCAAGAGAAGTACAGCGACAGAAGTTTAGAGAAGTGCAGCAAGACGGGCGCCATCGAAATCGAAGGCGGCCGTGAGACAAAAAGTGCAGACGCAGTTCCCGGCGGTCTGTTGGGAAGTCTTCCGGGGAGAGCGGAAAACATGCGAGCGACAAAAACAAATCGTGGATCAGCCCGCCGGACGCGTCCTGCGCGTCTTGCCAGAACTGTGAAGCGCAACAGCAAGCGAATCGTAAAGCGTGCAGCGGTTAAACTGAAGCACGCAGCGGTCAAGCCGGCCGTGAAACCAGCCCGGTTGATCGCGCCTCCAGAACCGGTGTTGTACAAGCTGTGCAAACCCGGCTGGGCGGTGATTGTGGAGCGTATCCCGAATGCCCAGGGCACGCGCTTTGTTTGTCCGTTCTGTCCCAGGTCCCACCGCGTTCCTGGTCCGGTGCGGGGTTTCAAAAAGATGCGGCACGCCCAGTGGGGCCGTTTGCGCCGCGTGGAGGAATAAGGAAGCGATGGCACGTTCAACCAAAAAAGGCCCGTTTGTCGATGGCCACCTGCGCGACAAAGTCGAAGGACTCAACACGCGCAATGAAAAGAAAGTTTTGAAGACCTGGTCGCGGCGCTCCACCATTGTTCCCGACATGATCGGGCACACTATCGCCGTGCACAACGGGAGGAAGTTCATCCCGGTCTACGTGACCGAACAGATGATCGGCCACAAACTTGGAGAATTTTCGCCGACCCGTTCTTTCAAGGGACACGCTGTAAAGGCGGCACTCGAGAAGGCGGCGGCACCAGCAGGAGCAGGAGGCGGCGCAGCACCAGCACCCGCGGCGCCGAAGGCATAAGTCATGGCAGACGTTCAATCAAATTTGGCATTAATCGAAGCGCACGCCATGGCTCGCCATGTGCGTATGTCGCCGCAAAAGGCGCGCCTGGTGATCGATCTGATCCGTGGACAGCGCGCGCAGGATGCGTTGCACTCGTTGCGCTACACACCGAAGCGCGCCGCGAAGCACATTGAAAAAGTGTTGCGCAGCGCCATCGCCAACGCCGAGCGCAAAGCGGAAGACGCTGGCTCGCCGCTGGATGTTGACCGGCTCTTCGTCAGCGAATGTTTCGTGAATGAAGGCGCGCGCTGGAAGCGTTTGCGTCCCGCGCCGATGGGCCGCGCATTCCGCTACCAGAAGCGCACCGCGCATATCTGGGTAGGTGTGGCCGAGCACCACATGGCCGCCGCGGAACGCGTCGCTGCTAACGCCGCGGAAGCGGAAGCGCAAAAGGGTGTTCGCGGTACTGCACGCCGTGTTCGCAAGGCACTTACCGGCAAGCAGGTTGCCGCAAAGAAAAAGGGGAAAAACTAGTCGGCCCCGCTAAGGGCTGACTAGGAAGGATTGGCCAGCCCGGCAAGGGCTGTCCAGGAAGAAGACATGGGACAGAAAACACACCCGTACGGGTTTCGCCTCGGCTACAACAAGCCGTGGAAATCGCGGTGGTATGCCGATCGCGATTACGCCGAGTTGCTCCACGAAGACGTGAAGCTGCGCAAGGAGCTCAAGGAACGCCTGAAGAGCGCTGGCGTCAGCTCCATCGACATCGAGCGCGCCGCCAATAAACTGGTTGTGCGCATCGCCACTGCCCGCCCCGGCATCATCATCGGCCGCAAAGGCGCGGAAATCGACAAGCTCAAGCAGGAAGTTTCCAAGCGCACCAAGCGCGAAGTGCACATCGACATCGTCGAAGTGCATCGCCCCGAACTCGATGCCACGCTGGTAGCGGAATCGATTGCGTTGCAACTCGAAAAGCGCGTGGCGTTTCGCCGCGCCATGCGTAAAGCGGTGGACTCCGCTCTGCGTTTCGGTTGCAAAGGCATCAAGGTGCGTGTTGCCGGCCGTTTGAACGGCGCGGAAATTGCCCGCAAAGAATGGTATCTGCAGGGGCGTTTGCCGCTGCAAACCCTTCGCGCGGACATCGATTACGGCACCGCGGAAGCGCAAACCACATACGGCGTTATTGGCGTGAAGTGCTGGATTTATCAGGGCGAAAACGTTCCGCGCCGCGTAAGGCAAGCCAATGATGGCGGCAAGCCGGCGGTAGCAGCGGCGTGAGCAGTGAATTTTGGAGTGGCCGGTCTTTAGACCGGCTGCCGGAAGAATCAGGGAAGCGAGAACACTAGCGATGTTGATGCCCAAGAAGGTGAAGTACAGAAAACAACAGCGCGGCCGCCGCAGAGGCAAGGCCTGGCGCGGTGGCAGCCTGGCATTTGGCGAATATGGATTGAAAGCCATGGAATGCGCATGGATCACCGACCGCCAGATCGAGGCGTCGCGCGTGGCTATCACCCGCTTTATCAAACGTGGTGGCAAGCTTTGGATCCGGATTTTTCCGGACAAGCCGTACACCAAGAAGCCTGCGGAAACCCGCATGGGCAAAGGTAAAGGCGCTCCGGAAAAGTGGGTGGCGGTGGTGAAGCCCGGGCGCATCATGTTTGAAATGGCGGGTGTGGATGAAGCCACCGCGCGCGAAGCCATGGGCCTCGCGGCGCACAAGCTTCCCATTCCCACGAAATTCGTTTCCCGCACCGGAGGACTCTGATCATGCCGCGGCGTATTGAAAAGATTCGCGAAGAAGGCCAGACCGAACTGCAGGCGCGCGAAAAGGATCTTGCCGAACAGATTTTTCGGCTGCGCTTTCAGATGAGCACCGGCCAGGCGGAAGCCCTCAAGCGGCTTCGCGAAGCGAAAAAGGATCTCGCGCGGGTAAAGACTTTGCTCCGCGCTCACGAAATAAACGCCGGCGCAAAGACGGCCAAGACAGGGAAGGCGTAATGACAACGGAATCGCAAGCCACACCACAAGGAACACCAACCGGAACGCCCGGGCCAACGGCGCCCAGCACCGCGCGCGGCGAGAAAACGGAACTCGTCGGCAAAGTTACCAGCGCCAAGATGGCCAAGACCATCGTGGTCGAAGTGCAGCGGCTCATGCAGCATCCGAAGTACCGCCGCGTCATCCGCATTTCCAAGAAATTCTATGCCCACGACGAGGAGCGCAAGGCCAAGCTGGGGGACAACGTCCGCATCGTTTCCTCCCGCCCGCTTTCGCGCCTCAAGCGCTGGCGATTGAAAGAAGTGCTGACGCAAAAAGCGTCCGCCAAGTAAGAAAGACAGGGGAGCAGAAATCATGATTATGATGCGAACCTGGCTGACGGTGGCCGACAATTCCGGAGCACGCAAGCTCATGTGCATTCTCCCGATCGGTGGAGATGCCGGACTGAAGGCGGGACTCGGTGACATTGTCACTGCTTCCGTGAAAGAAGCGACACCCGAAAGCCAGATCAAGGAAGGCAAAGTAGTGAAATGCGTCATCGTGCGCATGCGCAAGGAAGCCCGCCGCAAGGATGGCACCTACATCCGCTTCGATGACAACGCCGCGGTACTGATTAACGACACCGGCGAGCCGGTGGGAACCCGCGTTTTCGGGCCGGTGGCCAGAGAACTGCGCGACAAGAAATTCACCAAGATCGTTTCGCTTGCTCCGGAGGTTTGGTAAGTCATGGGACGCACACAAGCAACCACTACGCGCCACATCATTAACGTACGCAAGGGCGACAACGTGCGGGTAATGAGCGGCCGCGATGCAGGCAAAAGCGGGCGCGTTCTTTCCGTCAACCCGCGCAAGAACACCGTCATCGTCGAGCACGTGCAGATCATCAAGCGCCACACGCGCCCTAATCCGGCGAAGAACATCAAGGGTGGCATCGTCGAGAAGGAAGCGCCGATACGCGTTTCTAACATCATGGTCGTCTGCTCCAGTTGCGGAAAGCACACCCGCATTGGCCACAACACTTTGTCGGATGGCAGCAAGGTGCGCGTGTGCAAACGCTGCGGCACCACGCTGGATAAGTAAACGGGATTAAAAAAGTTTGAACAGAAACGTTTCAAAAGGAACAGGACAGGCATGAAGAGTCGAATGCAGGAAAAATACAGGAAGGAAACGGTTCCGGCGATGATGAAGCGGTTCGGCTGGAAGAACCCTATGGCCGTGCCGCGCATCTCCAAAATCACCGTCAACATGGGTGTTGGCGAAGCCAGCCAGAACGCCAAGTTGCTGGATACCGCCGCTGTCGAACTCGGCCAGATCACCGGCCAGCGCGCCATGATCACCAAGGCCAAGAAGTCCATTGCGAATTTCAAGATTCGCAAAGGCATGCCCATCGGCTGCGCGGTTACTTTGCGCGGAGACAAGATGTACGAATTTCTCGACCGCCTCTGCAACGTGGTGCTGCCGCGCGTGCGCGATTTTCGCGGGCTGCCCTCCAACGCGTTCGATGGCCGTGGCAATTACACCCTGGGCCTCAAGGACCAGCTGGTGTTTCCCGAAATCGATTACACCCGCGTGGACAAGATCAAGGGCATGAACATCACCCTGACCACCACCGCGCGCACCGATGATGAAGGCCGCGAGCTCCTCAAGGGCCTGGGCTTTCCGCTTCGCGAAAAAGGAGCAGCACAATAAATGGCACGCACCGCAAAAATCGCCAAGACGCTCAAGAAGCCCAAGTTTAAGGTTCGCGTGCGCAACCGCTGCCGTGTGTGCGGCCGCGCTCGCGGATACATTCGCAAGTTCCAGATGTGCCGCATCTGTTTCCGCGGCATGGCGCTCAAGGGAGAAATTCCCGGCGTCGTGAAAGCCAGCTGGTAGGAGCTACAGGAAAATTATGCAAACGGATCCCATCGCCGATTTTTTGACTCGCATCCGCAACGCCGCGGCTGCCAAGCACCAGCGCGTGGACGTGCCGGTCTCCAAGCTGAAGACCGAAATCGCGCGCATCCTCAAGGAAGAGGGTTACATCTCGACCTACAAAATGGTCGATGAGCAGAAGGCTCGCAAGACTTTGCGCGTCTTCCTCAAGTACACCCCGGACCGCCGCAGCGTCATCACCGGCGTGAAGCGTATTTCCCGCCCGGGCCAGCGCAATTATCTCGGCGCCACGGATATCAAGCCGGTCGTCGGCGGGCTCGGCATCAGCATTCTCACCACCCCGAAAGGCCTGATGACTGGACGCAGCGCCCGCAAGTCCAACGTCGGCGGCGAAATTCTTTGTGAGGTCTGGTAACGGAAAGACAGTTGTTAGTTCTTGGTTTTAGGTTTTTGGTCGGCGAGTTGGAGACTTAGGCTCGAGTTGAATTACTTAAAACTTAGAACTTAAGACTTAAAACGATTTCGAGAGAAGGGTCAAACAGATGTCACGTATTGGTCGCAAACCGATTCCACTTCCTTCCGGCGTGAAGGTTAATTCTTCCGGCGGCAAGGTTGAAGTACAAGGCCCGAAGGGCAAACTCTTCGTGCTGGTGCCGCGGCAGATCAAACTGGAGCAAAAAGACGGCGTACTTACTGCGGTCCGCAGCAGCGATGAAGATCGCGCGCTGCACGGCCTCGCTCGTGCCTTGCTCGCCAACGCGGTGCAAGGTGTCACCACTGGCTTCAAGAAGGATATGGACATCGTCGGCGTCGGCTATCGCGCGGAAGTGAAGGGCAAAAACGTCGCGTTCGCGCTCGGCAAGTCTCATCCTATCGAGTTCCCGATTCCCGAGGGCATTCAGATCACCGTGGAGAAGCAGACCCACATCGTGGTCAGCGGCGCGGATAAGGCGCAAGTCGGACAGGTTGCCGCGGATATTCGTTCGCTGCGTCCCCCCGATCCGTACAAGCAGAAGGGCATCCGCATTACCGGCGAGCGCTTGAAGAAGAAGGCAGGCAAGGCGGGAGCAAAGGCCGGCGCGGCGTAGGTTTTGTAGCGGCCGCCTTCCGAGGCGGGCGCTTTGGGTTGTTAGTCTTCGTTGTCATCCTAAGGTGCTGCCGCTCTTTGCCGGCCCGAAGGATCTCAACGTAAAGGGTCAGCAGGATTCAAAGGTTGAGGTCCTTCGCCCATCCTCGTCGGATGGTCTCAGGATGACAACCGCTGTAGCCCGGGGTAATAGGGGCACAGCAAGAGGTTCGAAGGAGATACGACAGTGGCATCGGTACCAGTCAGAAAGCTATCGAAGGATCAGCAACGCCGGCGCGTGCACGCGCGGGTGCGCATGAAGGTTGACGGCACTCCGGAGCGTCCGCGTCTGTGCATTTACCGCTCCTCCGGACACATTTACACGCAAGTGATTGACGATCGCAGCGGCCGCACATTGGTTTCGGCCAGCTCGGTCGACAAGGAAACCAAAAAGAACGTCAAAGGCGGTGGCAACATCGCTTCGGCCAAAGCCATCGGCAAAGCTATCGCCGATCGGGCCAAGGCCGCCGGTATCAGCAAAGTGGTGTTCGACCGCGGCGGTTACAAGTATCACGGCCGCGTCAAGGCGCTCGCAGATGCAGCGCGGGAAGCGGGGTTACAGTTCTAACTTATGTCGAAGCAAATTTTGCGTGACAGTCTTGCGGTGCGGCGCCTGTTGGAGGTTAACCCCTCCGATTTGAAGGACGACGTGATCGCTATCAATCGCGTCACTAAAGTCGTCAAGGGCGGCAAGAACCTCAGCTTTTCGGCGCTGGTGGTAGTGGGCGACAGCCACGGCCATGCCGGTTTTGGAATGGGTAAGGCTCGCGAAGTTCCCATGGCTATCAAGAAGGGCATTGAGCAGGCCAAGAAGAACCTGATCAAGCTCAACATGAAGGGCTCCACCATTCCTCACCAGGTTACCGGCTGGTATGGTTCCGCGCAGGTGCTGTTGAAGCCCGCGCCCGAAGGTACTGGCGTCATCGCCGGCGGTCCGGTGCGCAAGGTCATGCAGGTGGCGGGAATTCACAACGTGCTCACCAAGTCGCTGGGCACTTCCAACCCGCACAACGTCGTGAAGGCGACCTTTGCCGCGTTGCTGAGCTTGAAAGACGCCGCGCAAGTTGCGGAAACGCGTTCCAAGACCGTGGAAGAAATTCAAGGTCGCGCGCCGAGGGTGGAAAGCAAACCGGAAAAGGCAGCAGGGGAATAATTCATGGCAGCGTATAACATCTCGGACGAGAAAAAGAAAACCAAGAGCGCTTCGACCGTCAAAATCAAGTGGGTGGTCAGCGCCATCAGTTGCACTGACGATATGCGCGAAACCATTAAAGGTCTCGGCTTGCGCCGTTTGCATCAGGTTGTGGAGCGCCAGAATACCCCGGAGACCCAGGGCATGATTCATAAGGTCCGGCATCTCGTGGAAGTGGTGGAATAATCATGGCTGAAAAAGAAAAACCAGTACGCAGGTCGCCGAGCCTTTCCAATTTGCGCCCGCCGAAAGGCTCGCGCAAAAAGAAAGTTCGCGTCGGCCGCGGTATGGGCTCCAAGCTCGGCAAGACCGCTGGCGCCGGCAACAAGGGACAAAAGTCGCGCCGCGGTTATTCGCGCCGCCGTGGTTTTGAGGGCGGACAAATGCCGTTGCATCGCCGCATTCCAAAGCGCGGCTTTCACAACCCGTTTGGTGTGGGCTATTCCGTGGTCAATCTCGAGGAACTCAATGTCTTCCCCGAGGGCGAAACGGTAACTCCGGATCTGCTGCGCGCGCATGGCTTCATTCGCCGTGTCACGGATCCCATTAAAGTTCTCGGCGATGGCGAGTTGAAGACCAAGCTCACCATTCACGCTCATGCATTCAGCGCTGCCGCCAAGGAAAAGATCACCAAGGCGGGCGGTTCGTTTGAAGTGGTGGCTTAACCGGCAGTCCAGGGATAACGGTATGAATCGTTTCTTCCAGGCTTTTGCGAATCTCTTCCGGATCGAAGATCTGCGGAACCGGCTTTTCTTTACGCTGGGTCTGCTGGCGGTCTACCGCATTGGTGCGCACATTCCGACCCCCGGTATCAACACCGAGGTGCTGGCGGAATTGTTCAAGCAGTCCGCGGGCTCCGTGTTGGGCATCTTCGATTTGTTCAGCGGCGGCAATTTCCGCCGGCTGACGATTTTCGCGCTGGGCATCATGCCGTACATCACCTCGTCGATCATCTTGCAATTGATGACCGTGGTGTTCCCCTACCTCGAGCGCCTTCAGAAAGAAGGCGAACTGGGCCGCCGCAAGATTACCCAGTACACCCGCTACTTGACGATTTTACTGAGCATCATCCAGTCCACCACGATCGCGAGCACTTTGCAGGCGCAGACGTATGCGGGCCAGCCGCTGGTGTATCACCCGGGCATCGGCTTCATCTTGCTGACGATTCTGACGCTGACCACGGGTTCCGCATTCATCATGTGGCTGGGCGAGCAGATCAGCGAACGCGGCATCGGCAATGGCATGTCGCTGATCATTTTTGTGGGCATCGTGGTCGGCCTCCCGAACGCCATCTATGACCTGTACCTGAAGGCCAAGACGCAGGCGTGGGGTGCATTCACTCCGCTGGCTATCTTGATGCTCCTGGCCTTAATGGTCGCCGTTGTGGCCTTCATCGTTTTCGTGGAAGGCGCGCAACGCCGCATCCCGGTGCAGTATGCCAAACGCGTTGTCGGCCGCCGCGTGATGGGCGGGCAATCTACCTATTTGCCTTTGCGCGTGAATTCCGGCGGCGTGATTCCGCCAATTTTTGCCAGTTCGCTGCTGGCGTTTCCCGCGACCGCTGCGCTGATGCTGGGCACCCGCTGGCCGTTCATCAAGAAGGGCGCCGATCTGCTGAAGTGGGGCGAACCGCTGTACACCCTGCTGTACATCGCGATGATCATTATTTTCGCGTTTTTCTACGTCGGGATCGTGTTCAACCCGACGGAGCTGGCGGACAATATGCGCAAGAATGGCGGGTTCATCCCCGGCATCCGCCCGGGCCGCAGCACTTCCGAATACGTCAGTATGATATTGAAACGGCTGACGTTTATCGGCGCGGTGTACCTGGCCATTGTTTGCCTTTTACCCGAATGGATGATTGCCGGCATCAAACTAAACCACCTGCCTTACTGGCTTGGCGGAGACTGGTTTGACCGCCACTTCCCGCAGTGGATCCTGAACGGGCTTGGTGTGGCTTTTTATTTTGGCGGTACTTCGCTCCTGATCGTGGTGGGCGTGGCGATGGATACGGTGCAGCAATTGGAGGCACAACTCGTCATGCGTAATTACGAGGGGTTTGCGCGAAAGGGCCGCTTGCGCGGCCGCCGATAAGGGAGGCGCCAAGTGGCGCCGCAAGAACGCCCTGTCGGCAAGCTCGATCGCGCGATTATTTTTCTCGGGCCTCCGGGTTCGGGAAAAGGCACGCAGGCGAAGCAGCTGGCGAAGAAATTCGGCGTGCCGCATCTTTCGACCGGCGACATGCTTCGCGAGCATATCGCGGCCGGCACTCCACTCGGTTTGAAGGCCAAACCGATTATGGAGCGCGGGGAGCTGGTGCCGGATTCGCTGGTGTTGCGGATCATTGCCGAACGCATCGAGCGAGTGGATTGTTTTCACGGTTTCGTCTTCGACGGTTTTCCGAGGACGGTCACCCAGGCGCGGTACCTGGGCGAGTTGTTGAAGCAGCATGGATTGAAGCAGCCGTTCGTGATTCACATGGTCATCGGGACCGCGATCCTGATGCGGCGGCTGACCGGG
>Ga0210383_10003817_pt1 | contig 13422 bp, 13 predicted proteins | sample IncBWC14OmetaG_FD_160072 | JGI IMG/M metagenome (GOLD analysis project Ga0210383, IMG submission 160072) | Forest soil microbial communities from Barre Woods Harvard Forest LTER site, Petersham, Massachusetts, United States - Inc-BW-C-14-O ...
CGCATCGGGCCTCGAAACCCAAGTGTCTTGGGGGAGACTGCGGTCACCAATGAGCAGCCCGCAAGCGAAATCATTAAACAGGTTGAACTGTCGTTACCGGCAACCGAAGAAAGCGCGCTTGCGGCCTTGCAGCGCCTCGATCTTAGCCCACCATTCATCGAGGAAATTGCGCGTCGCACCGGCCTGCTGAAATCACGCAAAGTGCGGCGCGCTGTGGTTGGGCACCCACGAACACCTCGGCACATCGCATTGCCCCTGATTCGGCAGTTGTTCACTTTCGATCTGATGCAGCTTGCCTTGACGCCTGCAGTTGCGGGCGATCTGAAGCGGGCTGCCGACGAGATCCTCTGCAACCGTCTGGGAGCAATTTCCTCGGGCGAGCGTCTTTCACTGGCACGCCGCGGGTCGGGACGTGTGGCCGCAACGCTTCTCAATGACAAGGAGACGCGTGTGATGCGGGCGGCGCTTGAAAATGCCCGTCTGACGGAAACCCACATTGTTCAGGCGATTACCCGTGCCGGGTCGACCACGGTTCTGATCGAGACCGTGTGCCACCATGCGCAATGGTCCCTGCGGAGGGAGGTCCGCATTGCATTGTTGCGCCATGAGAAGACTCCGATGGCCCGGGCTGTGGAGTTCGCCCGGGGTCTACCAGCTGCTCAATTGCGCGAGATTCTGCAAAATTCGCGGTTGCCGGAAAATATCAAAGCCTATTTGTTGAGGGACATGGGGCAGCGCCACCGAGGAGCGAGCGCAAGCTTCTAAGAAATTTGCTGCCCAAGAATCAGCCGCTCAGGCACCCGTCGCATTGGCGGCCGGAGTCTCCGCTTTGTGGTGCATCAGTTCGACGATTGCGCTGTAGAGTTGAGTCCGACGGGTCTGGCGTTCGTAAGCACGCGTGATGTAGCGCACGTGAAGTTCGATGCCGCCGCCGGTGGGGCGCAGGTTGATAGCAGGTGCTGCCGAGAAGGAATGCATTCTGTATTTTTGTGCGGCGCGCTGCCATTCGTCTTCCGCGGTCCGTGCATCCTTCGCTGTCTCTTCCACGATCAGCTTCTGAACAGCCTCCATCATTGGGTAAGGGTTCTGAGTTGAGGGAAGCGAGAGCGTGATCTCGTCCCAGAGCCATTGGCCGGAGGTCGAGAAATTAAAGTAGTGCCCTTCGATTGCGAAGCTATTCACAAAGCTGACTTTGCGTCCCGTCGGATGTCCGGAGTCAGTCCAGTTGCCGGTTTCGAGGAGGACGGTACGAAGCAGACCGATCTCGACCACCTCGCCACCGACGCCATTGATTTCGACCCAATCGCCCACGCGGATGCCGTTGCGCCCCATCAGCGCGAACCAGCCGACGAAACCCACGATGAAATCCTTGAGTGCTACCGTAAGTCCGGCGCCCGCCAGGCCGAGAATCGTTGGCATCTGGCTGGGCATTCCAAAAATAACGAATGCCGCGAGGAGAATACCGATTGCCTGAATGGCGAACCAAACCACTGCGCGCAACGTGACCAGCCCCTTTTTTTCGGGGGCGAGATCGGCGAAGTATGAATCCAGCGCCAGCTTGCTGAAATAAACGAGCAGGGCGATGAGCAAGATCCACAGGAACGATTGCAAGATGTTGTGCAGGGTGGTTTGGCGCCGCGCGCCGACCAGGTTGCCCCAGTTCAGGTAAACGTCGGCCAGTTCCTGCGAATTCTGGATGCGCTTGTCGAAGTCCGAGAGGATTCTCTGATCGTTGGAGAAGCGGTGTAGGGAAGAGATAGCCTCTTTGGCGGCTTGCTTTGCGGCAGCATCGGCGGATGTGGGAGCGGTGGTAAGCCCGACGGCTTTCTGCTTCGCGTCCTGTTTCTGATCGGATTGGGAAGCGATCTGCTTGGCAAGCAAGTCGTGCTTGCCGGTAAGAACCTTGATGTCCTGTAGCGCGTCATTGCGCGCGCCATTCAACAGCTGTTGCTCATTGCGCAGCGCGAGCCACGCCTTCCCGAGAGGCCACAGGCTGGCGGCTTGATAGTCCAGTTCTGCGCCGGGAGCATTTCCGGTCGTTGGCGTGTTGGCGTGCCCGGCTTCATGCTCTTCCTGGAGGCGCTCGATCTTCGCGGTCGGATTTCCTCCGGCGCGCACGAGATCTTCCTTTGCATCGTCGAGTTCGTCCTGGTCGAGCTCAAGTTGAGCCTTTGCGATATCGAGTTGGTCCTGAATGGAATCGTGATCGCGCTCACTGGCGGCGGCAAGCTGCCTGGTGAGTTGCGCGATGCGATCCTGGCTAGCTTTCATCACGTTCTCAGCCTGGGCGATTCGGGTCGTCAGGTCCCGAAGCTCAGCCGTCATTTGAGGCGGATGCGCGGCTGCATCGCGCAGCGCGTCGGCGAACGCGAGATCGACTTCGTAGTCGGCGAGTTTCAGGGCTTCGCGGGCGTAATTCTGAGCTTCGGATGTAGCCGCGAGAGGGGCCAGGGCGCGAGCGGTTTGCAGCGGCTTCTGATCAACCAGCGGTGCTGCCGGTACGATGGCGGCGTGAGAGTTTTTCGCTACCACTGGGACCGCACCCGGGTTCGAGGTCAGCACAAGTCCAGCGATAGTCGCGACGACCAGCGCTAGCAGTGCGATCACCCCAATCCATTCCCGCGCCTTCATCATAGGAGGGCAAACTCATACCAAGGATAAAGGAAATTGTGCCTCGCAACTGAACTGTCTCAGTAACCAGAGGTGCAGCACCTCGGGAACATCGGCGCACCCAAAAGGAAACGGGCGCCCGTTTACCAGGCGCCCGCTTGCGTAAGTACTCGTGACGACTAGGCTGCAGGGATGCGCAACTGCTGTCCGACCTTGATCTTATCGGGGTCAGCGAGGTCATTGGCTTTGGCAATCTTCATGTAGCTATTGGCATCGCCGTAATAAAGTTTGCTGATCTTCGAGAGATTGTCGCCCGGCTTTACCGTGTAGGTCTGATCGCCTTGCGCGACGGTGATCTCGTGCTTGAGGTCGGCGAAGGTGGGATCGACAGCTTTGATCGCGTCCCAAACCCGATTCTTGCTGGCATCGGAAACGACCGTCGCCTGGATGTGTAACTGTTCGCCTTGGAGATCAACGGCATTAATGGTGGCGTCTTCCTTAGCGAGGACGTCGAGCACCGGCTGATATTTCTGCTTGAGGGTGGCTAGATCTGCCATGAGAGTACTCCTTTCGATGCGAAAAAAATTTGAAGGGCCCGGATACTGAGGACGAAGTAGCAGGTGAACACTTACGTAACCTGCAGTTTAGCGCAAGCGAGTCCTAAGATGAGGACGGAGGCGCCAGGTCAGGTATGGATTTGCGATTCAAAGCCCGCTCCTGGGAGCAACTCCCACGCTGGGCAATCCTCGCGTGGTTGGCATTCTACGCCATTTTTTTGATTTACGTGGTGGCCAGCGATGGCGGATTTCTCTTCATCGATTACGCCAATCTGGTACTGCATGAAGGCGGGCATCTTCTCTTCGGATGGTTTGGTGCAACGCTGGGCATCTGGGGTGGCACGCTGCTGCAATGGTCGGTGCCGGCGCTGCTCGCGGTTTATTTCTATGTTGAGCGGAAGATGGCAGCCTTCGTGTTCTGCGCATTCTTTTTTTTCGAGAACTGGCTCTACACAGCGACCTACATGGCGGATGCGCGCGCGATGGCGTTGCCGCTGGTGACGGTGGGCGACCCGGATTATGTAGAGCACGACTGGAATACAATTTTCTCGAGCCTGGGAGTGTTGCAGTACGATCTGCAGATCGCGGCATGCGTCCGCTTTCTAGGAAGGTGCGGAATGCTCGCATGTGTCGCCGGGCTGGCATATTGGGGCTGGAAGTCGATCCGTCCATCAGGAGAGCCTGCGCTCACGGAACCCAGTCTGCGATAAAGATGTTCGTTTCGTGCGGGACCTTGCCGTTTCGCCCGGAGACCCAAACCAGTTTCTTGCTGTCGGGACTGAACATTGGGAAGCCGTCGAAGCCATCGGTGAACGTGATGCGCTCGAGATTCCTGCCATCCAAATCGACGGAGTAGAGTTCGAAGTTCCCCATCCCTCCCGTCGATCCAACGTTGCTCGCAAAAATGATCCGCTTGCCGTCGGGATAGAAAGACGGAGCAAAGCTGGCTGCGCCCAAGTCCGTAATCTGACGCTTGTCCGAGCCATCGGAATTCATCAGCCAGAGTTCGAGGTAGGTGGGACGAATCAGATTCTGTGCCAGCAGTTCTTTGTAGTCGCGAATTTCCTGCTCCGTCTTCGGGTGGTGCGCGCGGTAAACGATCAGCTTGCTGTCGGGGGAAAAGAACGGGCCGCCGTCATAGCCGAGCTCGTGGGTCAACTGCTTCACGTTCGAGCCATCGGCGTCCATGGTGTAGATGTCGAGATCGCCGTTGCGAATGGAAGTGAAAACGATTTTCTTGCCGTTGGTGGAGAGCGTGGCTTCGGCGTCGTAACCGTTAGTGGTGGTGAGTTGCTTCACGACGGAGCCGTCGGCATTGGCGGTGAAGATGTCGAAGCTTGGATAGATCGCCCACACATAACCCTTGGAATAGTCAGGCTTGGGCGGGCAGTCGGGACTGCCAAGATGAGTTGAAGAGTAGAAAATGCGTTTGCCGTCGCCGAAGAAATAAGAGCAGGTAGTGCGACCTTTGCCGGTTGAAACCAGGTGAGGATCCGAGCCGTCCAGATTCATCGTGAAAATCTGGTCGCACTTGTAGGGCTCGCGGGTGGACTGAAAGATCAGCTTCTTGCCGTCGGGCGAAAAGTAAGCTTCTGCGTTCTGTCCGCCGAAGGTGAGCTGACGGATGTTGCGAAGGTGTTTTTCCTCGGAGGAGGCGGCCGTGGCGACAGGCGCCGTCTGCGCAGCGGCACCCTGAAGCAGAAGCGCGAGCGCGATACCCGCGGAGAATACGATTCGAGAGCGTGCAACGTTCATGGGAATGCCGCCCAGTTTAGCAGGTGAGAGCTGCCGCGCCGGTCGAAAAGCAGCTACAATCGGCGCGCATCCTGAGGAGATTTTCATATGAAACGCGCGATTCTGTTCTTTGTGTTGATCACGACGTTGTCGGTTTTCTGGTTGCGAGCGACGGCCGCCGATAAGCCGGTGACCGCCGATACGCTCAAGCAGATGGAAGCGGAGTTCATGCAAGCTGCAGCGGCTCATGGCTCACGCGGATATATGTCGTACTACGCGGAGGATTCGGTCGAGCTTCCGAACGGGGAAGACGTTCTTTTGGGGAAGATCGCCATTGCCAAGACAATGGGCTTTCTCGATGACAAGAACAACAGCCTGAGTTGGAAGCCGATCGGCGCCGACATCTCTTCTTCGGGCGATCTGGGCTACACCTACGGGACGTACGAATTTCGCTCGAAGGACGCGAATGGAAAACCGACGGTGAGTTACGGAAAGTACACCAGCATCTGGAAGCGGCAGGAAGATGGAAGCTGGAAGGTCGTGCTGGATATGGGAAACGCGAGTCCAGGATCTCAGAGCAACTGACTCGGTCGTTGCTACTTTCGAAAGTGCGTGAGGATCGCCTCCGCCTGAGTTCGGGTCACGACTGCCGTGAGTGCTGACACGTCGGCCTGCTTCACTGCTTGGACGCTGCCGAAGTGTTGTAGCAAGCGACGGGTTGTGTTGGAGCCGACTCCCGGGATCTCGAGCAATTCCGTCGACCGATCGCGCATCTGCCGCCGCTTGCGGTGAAACGTGACCGCAAAGCGATGTGCTTCATCGCGGATCATCTGGACGAGGTGGAGCACCGGAGAGTGATGGTCGAGCACGACCGGTTCATGTTCCTGGCCGAAGACGTAAATGATTTCCTCGCGCTTGGCGATCGCCGCCAGCGGCTGGTTGATGATCTGCAGTTCATCGAGCGCCTGGGCGGCGGCATGCAATTGTCCGAGACCGCCGTCAATCAAGATCAGACTCGGCATTTTCCTTTCTTCTTCGCGCAGGCGCCTGTATCGGCGCGTCACTACCTCGCGCATCGAAGCGAAATCATCTACCCCTGCGACGGTCTTAATGATGAATTTCCGGTAATCCGACTTCTTCATACGGCCGTCTTCCCAGACAACCATCGAGGCCACGGTCTCGGCGCCCTGGATGTGCGAAATGTCGAAGCATTCAATGCGGACAGGACGCTCGGGCAGGCTGAGCGCATCCTGCAGGGCATCCTGAATCACGCGGGCGTTGGGCTTCATAATGCGGAAGCGCTGGTCGTAGGACTGCTTGGCATTGTTGCCGGCAAGATCGATCAGGGCGCGTTTGTCTCCGCGATGCGGCGATTCGATGTGCACGCGCGTTGCTCGAGCCCCAGTCGCCGAAAGTTGCTCGGTCAAAATTTCTTCAAGACTTTCGCGATCTTCAAAGTCGACTGGAACATAGATCTGTCGCGGGACGTAGGGTTGTCCCAGATAGAGTTGTGTCAATAAAGCGGAGAAAAAGCTGGCCGGGCGGAAGGCGGAATTTGCCGCAGAGGCCGATGAAATCTCGAGATCGCTTTTCACTTCTTTTCCTGCCATCACAGTTTCGTCCGCACCGGTGGCTTCGACGGCAAATTCGGGCAAGTCTTCCCAGAAGAATTCACGCCGGTCGACTACCCGACCACCCCGCATGTGAAACAGGTTTACAGCCAGCATGCCGTTCTCGTAGTGATAGCCGAAGACGTCAGCATCATCACCTTCCACGCCGGCCATGCGTTGCTTCTCTTGAAGTTGTTCGACGGTTGCGATTAGATCGCGGGACTTGGCGGCGCGTTCATATTCTTCGGCCGCAGCCGCCTCTTCCATGCGGGTTCGCAGGGAACGCACCAGGTCAGTTTGTCGTCCTTCGAGAAACAGCTTCACATCGCGGACTGCTTCGAGGTAACTCTCTGGCGTCGTCAGCCCTTCCACACACGGTCCCAGACAGCGCTGAATGTAGTACTGCAGGCAGGGTCGTGGATGGTAGCGCGTGAGATCCACGCTGCAAGATGGCACCAGAAAGTTTCGGTGAATCAGGTCGACGATACGATAGGCAAGGTTGGCCGGGAAGTAAGGACCGTAGTAGCAACTGCCATCTTTCCTCAGACGCCGCGTCACGTATACGCGCGGGTAGCGCTCACCCACCGTCAATTTGATGTAAGGATAGGTCTTGTCATCGCGCAACAGGATGTTGAAGCGCGGCTTCCGTTGCTTGATGAGATTGTTCTCGAGAGCGAGCGCTTCCTTGTTGTTGGCGACCACAATGTAATCGACATCGACGGCCTCGCGCACCAGGCTGCCGGTTTTGGCATCGTGCCATCGGCCTTCATGGAAATAGGAGGAAACCCGGCTACGCAGGTTTTTGGCCTTGCCCACATAGATGACCTCTCCAGCGGCATTTTTGTAGAGGTAGACCCCGGGCGAAGTGGGGATGGTGCGAATCTTTGCAGGCAGATCCATGGGGATGGTTCTTACTATTTTAATGGAAACTTCGGCGGGTCAGATTTTGGGCAATTGGCAAGGAAAAGTCGTTAAAACTTGGCCTGCAGCCGTATAAAAATTCTATGGTTGATGGTGCAGAAGCGACGGTTGCAACTTTTGGGCCCCATCTGTAAGCTGTTGGGAGTACATGGGTTGTAGGTATCGGTAGTCGTTGAAACCAGCTTGGCACGCCTCGTGCACTATTCCCAACCGGACACGGAAGTTCAGGGCCTTACAGATTGCAAGTTGAGGAAGGAGCCCTCTAACACATGATTCGCACTTCGTTTACGTTTCTTCTGGCGGCTTCCATAGCGGCGTCGATTGGCTGCTCCAGCAAGAATTACGTTAAGCAGGAAACCACGCCGCTGATCAACAAAACCAACGAGCTCGACGACTTGACGGCCAAGAACACCAAGGACATCAAGGACGTCGATGCGCGTGCCCAAGCCGGCATCAAGGACGTGCAGGATAAAGCTGCCGCCGCTGATGAGAAAGCGATGGCCGCCGGCAAGCAGGCAGGCGATGCGCAGACGCTCGCCGACAGTGCCACCCAGCGCGTGAACGTGCTCACGAATACCGTGGCGAATCTCGACAACTATCGTGCCGTAGCGGAAACCTCGGTGCACTTCGGCTTCAACCAGGACGCCTTGACCAAGAGCGCTAAAGACGCTCTCGATCAACTTGCGGCGGATGTACCGAACACCAAGGGCTACATTGTGACGGTGGAAGGTGCGACCGATTCGGTCGGGCCGGCTGATTACAACTACGACTTAAGCCAGCGCCGTGCCAATGCGGTGATTCAGTACCTGGCGTCCGAGAAGAATATTCCGGCACACAAGATTTATCTAATCGGCTTGGGCAAGGACAAACCAGTTGAGCCTAATACGACTGCGGAAGGACGCGCAAAGAACCGACGCGTGGATGTTCGGCTGATGACGAACACCACAGCAGATACCACCACGCCGGGTCAGCCAGCGGCCCCGTCAACCAGTCCGACGGCGCGCACGCAAACGCCGCCGCCGAGCATGTAAGAGTTTTCCCTCCTCCCCGGAGGACTTCGCCAACACAGGCCACCCATCCTTAGGGTGGCCTGCTTTTTTTTGTCTTGTGCCACCGTAATAGTGTGCTGGTTGCGTCCAAACATTTCAGCGAGTCGTCCCTGCCCCAGTGACGCTCTGTCCGGAGTCCGCGCCTTCTTGAGGGCCAGAAGATTCCGCAGCGCCACCGTTATACGCTCGCGCCGTGATGACACTGTTTGGAGACTGTGGACCCGGCGCGGGCACGCCGTCCGCCTGCCAGCTGAAAATATCGTGTTCGAAATCGAACGATACCTTGCGCAAATGCGCGCCCCAGGTAGCCATAATGCCGTCGAACGGCATGCCAGCCATATTGGCGCCGTCCGATAGGAATACATCTCGGGCGTCAATCTTTATTCCGCCCAGTTCGGCGTCGCTTGCTTTTACTTCATTGAGTACCAGTCGACCGGAAAGGCTGGTAAAACTCTGGCCCGCTTTCTGGCTGGAGGCCAGCCACGGTACGCGTTGCTTGAACAAAACTGTTTTGGCGGCGCCCGTATCTACAAGCAGGTGCACGAGGTGTCCACTGATACGCATGCTCACGCAGGCCATCGCCCTCTCCGCTTCAATCGGCGTAGCGAAAGTAAGGCCAACTGGAGGGCCAAAGGCTAGTTCCTTGCCGGAGTAATCGATCTGAAAGCTCGCGCGCGCTAGTACGTCGAGTCCAATCAGTGCATCGACGCGAATGCCGAGGGCCGCGCTTAATGCAGAAAGGTCTTCAACGACCACGGGCAGACCTAGTGCTTGCACTGGTCCGATCTCGACCTGCGAAATGATGGCAGCCCCGGCCGGGATGTTTTGTCCGAGAGCGCGACTCTCACCCCGCTTCACCTGAAGTTTCAATTTGCGTGCGACATCGATGTCAATTGCACTCGGATAAGCGCCTGTGTCGACCAGCAGGTTTCGATCAGCGAGATTCCCCAATCCACCCTGTACAACGATCAGATGTTCGCCATAGAGCTTGAGCGGAAGAAGGAACATGGTTTGCGAGCGGCTGGCCCCAAAGACATTCACGACTCCAAACATCGTGAGCCACAGAGATAGGACAAATGTGCTTTTCTTCATAGCCGAGCTCCCCGTCTGCTGACGGAGGGAGAGACGTGGAATGTCGGCGCAGGAAAGTGGCCACTGGATGCACTTTGGTTGGCCTTCTTCTGTGTGAGTTCGCCACGAGCGGCAACAAAATTCGTTTTTGCAAAAAAGTTGTGAGCGAATTCTCTCGGCGTCCGTCCATTGGTCTGGGTGCAGGATGGCTCCGCTCGAAAAGCCGTGCCGGGTGCAGTTCGGACCATTCGAAGTAAACCTGCGGTCTGGCGAGCTACATCGCCAGGGCAAGAAAATCCATCTGCAGGATCAGCCTTTTCATGTGTTGTCTGTGTTGTTGGAGCGGGCTGGGGACTTAGTGACGCGCGAAGAGTTGCGACGACAAGTCTGGCCATCCGATACGTTTCTGGAATTCGACTATGCGCTCAACACGGCCATCAAGAAAATCCGAATTGCTTTATCGGACGACGCAGTCGCGCCGCGTTATGTGCAGACCATTCCGAAGCGCGGTTACCGGTGGGTTGCGCCGGCAGTGTCGGTCGACGAACGTGAGGCCCCTGGCGTGCCTGCCCCCGACAAGGCTTGGCCAATCAAGATGCGCACTCTTGCGTGGGGAATCCTTCTCGGTGTATTACTTTCGGCCATCGCGCAACCCTTCTCTCGTCTTCCCCTCCTGCCCTTAGCAGTAACCGTCCTTCCGGTACGGAACCAGACGGGTGACCTTTCACTCGATTTGTTGTGTCGGGGTATCTCGCTGCAGTTGATCGGGTACCTGGCTCAGTCGGATGGTTCGCCTAGGATCATTTCTGTGCCCGCTGAGGCGGATTCTCGGGATGGTGGAGATGTGCATGCAGCTGAAAAAAACTCTGGCTCTCAATACGCGCTCGAAACGGACTTGCGAACCAGTGCGAAACGCGTGGAGGTCGACATCGAATTGACTCGAGCCCGAGATCATGCCCGCATTTGGGCCGGATCTTTTGAGCACGCATTGGGCGATCCGCTCAGGATAGAGGCAGATTTAGCTCGTGATATCGGAATACAAGTTGCCAGCGTTTTGCGTGGCATTGGGCCGTAAAAGCAAGGCTAAGCGGACCATGCCCGCTGCGCTGACAGCCTTAATGGCGGTACAATAAAGAGAATGATTCGCGCTGCGATTCTCCTGGTCTTGAGTACAGTTCTCGTGCTTCCCAGGATGTGGGCTCAGGACCAAAAGCCGACCCCAAACCCTGCCAATAGTGACGCGCCGCCGCGTTCCGATACGCCTCAGCCTGAACCCTATAAGGATGAAGACGGTCTGATTCACCGGCCGAACCCCGGCTCGAGCAGTTCGAAAGCGGAACACATCGATCTGAGTCCACCCGCTGATGACGACAAGATGCACCCCAACAGCGAGGAAGCCGTTCGCGAGGCGGAAGATGCTGCTGGGCTACTCGAAGGCGATGAACTTGGAGGAATCCAGGAGTTTCATCCCTGGGACCCGCACAAGGCTCAGAAGGATATTGAGGTGGGAGATTTCTATTTCAAGCGAGAAAACTATTGGGCCGCTCTTGATCGATATCAGGAAGCTCTCTACTACAAGAATAACGATGCGCTTGCTACCTACCGGCTGGCTGTATGTCAGGAAAAAACTGGCCAATCGGAAGATGCCCGCAAGTCGTACGAAGCCTACCTGAAAATCCTGCCCGATGGTCCGTCCGCTGCCGACGCGAAGAAGGCGCTGGCGCGCATCGGTGGAACGTCAGACGACTCTGAGCCAAAGCCCGGCGGCAAAAAGAATCCATCGTCCGCGAAGCTCCCTGCACCGCGGAAGCCGCAGTAAGAACCAGCTACGACTTCTCCACTCTCACATACTCTCCGGTCGTGGCATTGATTGCGATCTTAAGCTTAAATTCATCGCGACTTGATCCATAGATCACGTGCCATACCAGCATATTCTCCAAGCGATTCCATTCCAGAATGTAGAGCACCGGGGTATCCGGAGTTTTCTCGAGAAGCTTGTCGCCGCCGTGTTGTTGCGCAATCTCAAACGCTTTGTCGGAGTCGGTCTTGAGAAAATTGATATCGAAGACGATTGTGGAAGCGTTGCTCGGGTTGTAGGTGTCTTCGGTGCCGGGATTCATGCCGCTCGGCGGAGCATCTTTGGCATCAGTACCAGACCACGTAAATGGTTTCGCGCTGCGCTGCACTGGCGATGCGAAGCCCCCGCGCCAAATCGCTGCTTTCCCGTCGTGCCCATTGGAATCGGAGTTGACCATCGACTCCAGTCGATAGGGCTGCGCATCGCGCGCCCAGCCCCGGGCCGCGACGTAGAGTTTCTGGAAAGCGGCTCGCCCAGTTTCAAGTTCGGGCCCTTTCGGTTTTGGCGGCTCGGCCGTGGGGGTTGGAGTGGAGGAACAGCCTGCCAGCCAGGAAACTGCGAGAACTATGAGGAGCAGCTTCTTCATCGAGACCTTCCTCGTACAATTTGAATTGTGGGATAACTGAGGTTAATTTTAAATGAAGCTTCGCGGAGCTCCATGAATTTCCATCTTGAGCGACTCCAGAATGACATCGCCCGGGCGACCGCCGGGTTTTCTCCAGAAAGTTACGCCTGGCAGCCGGAGGGCAAGTGGAGTACGGCCGAGATTCTCGAACACCTGTACCTGACGTACACCGGCACAACCAAGGGTTTTGAACGCTGCCTCGCAGCCGGAGCTCCGTTGGCCCGAGTGCCGAGTCTGCAAGATCGTGCCCGGGCGTTCGTTGTTCTCCGATGCAAATATCTTCCTGAGGGTAGGACAGCGCCCAAGCACTCGACCCCACGCGGGCTCTCGCCGGCCGAGGTTCAAACGAACCTCTTCACGCGCCTCGCGGAAATGGACGCGATGATAGCCCAGGCCACCAAGAAGTTTGGAGGGGCCATGCGACTGCTCGATCATCCGATCCTCGGACCGCTCTCAGGCGAGGACTGGTGTCTCTTCCATCGGATCCACGGGCATCATCATGTGAAACAGATTCTGCGTCGGCGCGATGCGATGAAAGCCGCCGGGTCGCGCTCAATTTCCTGATCGCTCGCATAAAAAACTGCAATTTGACTCATGTTCTGCGAGCCGCTACGGTGAAGCATGAGCGCCAATTCAGTTCATAGTGATTTTGATATCGAAGTTCTGCATGCCATCAGCAGCCGCATGGCGGCCGCTGACCCGTTGCACGAAGTATTGGCCCACGTAGTCGAATTTGCCTCGGAAGTTGTGAAGTGCGACTCCTGCTTTATTTACGTTCTTGATGGCGATGAGCTCGTTCTCCGTGCCTCGAAGAACCCTCACGAGGAGGTCGTCGACCGATTGAAGATTCCGGTGGGGCAGGGAATTACCGGTTGGGTGGCTGAGCATCGCGAGCCGGTCGCAGTCTCGCAGCACGCAACCGACGACCCGCGGTTCAAGCTCTTCAACGAACTCCCCGAAGACGGTTACGAGGCCTTCTTATCAGTGCCTGTTCTCTGCCGGGGACGCGTGGTCGGTGTCATCAACGTGCAGCATCGCAAACCACACATGTACACGAAAAAGCAGATCCGCCTAATCTCGACGGTGGGATTCTTCGTGGGAGCGGAGATGGAAATGGCTCGACTGGAAACCGTGAACCTGAAACTCACGGACCAGTTGGAGACACGCAAGATCGTGGAGCGGGCGAAAGGTATTCTGCAGCGCGATCTCGGCCTGGATGAAGAGCAGGCCTATCTTGCTCTGCAGCGCCAGAGTCGGCAGAAGCGGAAGTTGCTCAAGGAAATTGCCGAGGCCATCGTCCTCGGCGAAGAGATCCGGCGCGGATCTCCTACGAACTGACCGATACAGCGCCCTGATCCCAGCAAGGAGAAGCCTGCTCTCCAGAGCG
>Ga0210383_10003818_pt1 | contig 13418 bp, 12 predicted proteins | sample IncBWC14OmetaG_FD_160072 | JGI IMG/M metagenome (GOLD analysis project Ga0210383, IMG submission 160072) | Forest soil microbial communities from Barre Woods Harvard Forest LTER site, Petersham, Massachusetts, United States - Inc-BW-C-14-O ...
GCATCCGCCTACGCGCACTACGCCATGTATTCCCACGTGGAAAAGCTCAACAAAGATCTGGAAGCGAGCCATGCCCAGGTTGCCGAGTTGCAGAACCGCATGCAGGGCGCGGAAGCGACTGAGGAAACCATCGAGCGCCAGGTGGGACTCACCAAGAAAGACGTAGCCCAGCGCGTGGCCCAACTGCTGGCCGAGCAGAAAGCAGAGGTAGGCCGCATCGAGAAGCAAGAGCAGGAGCAGAAGGCAGCGATCAGTGCGGTGGCCGGTGACGTTACCGGAGTGAAGACGGATGTGGGCGGAGTGAAGACGGACGTGGCCTCGACCAAGGCCGATCTCGAAGCCACGAAGGCGAAGCTCGAAACCACGCGGGGCGATCTCGGCCTGCAGAGCGGCCTGATCGCGAAGACGGCCGGCGACCTCGACATTCTGAAGCACAAGGGCGACCGCAACTACTATGAGTTCACGCTGATCCGCGGCGCGAAACAGCAAATGGTTTCCACCGTGGGCCTGCAACTCAAGAAGGCCGATATCAAGAAAGGCAAATTCACGCTCGACGTAACCGCCGACGACAAGACCATCGAAAAGAAAGACCGCAACGTCGCCGAGCCCATCCAGTTCTATTCCGGACGCGAGCACATGCTGTTTGAGTTGGTGGTCTGGAGCGTGGACAAGAACAAGGCCACGGGCTACTTGAGCACGCCGAAGAATGCTCCTGTGCCGGTGACGGCCAATTGAAAGAAATGCTTTTCCCGGACGCGTGGCACGTTCTGCTGCAGATCGTGCTGCGCACCGGTGTAATTTATCTTGTAGTGCTGATCGGCGTGCGCCTGAGCGGCAAGCGCGAAGTCGGCCAGATGACTCCGTTCGACCTCACCCTGCTGCTTCTACTCTCGAACTCCGTTCAAAACGCGATGACTGGCCCGGATACGTCCTTGTTTGGTGGCGTGGCCGCGGCCTGCACGTTGCTGCTGTTGAACTATCTGGTGGCGAATCTCTCGGGCGTCAACCGCCGCTTCCGCAAAATAGTGGAAGGACAGCCCAGCCTGCTGGTGCACGACGGCAAAGTGATCGAGTCGCACATGAAGCGGGAGTGCGTCAGCATGGACGAACTGCATCGTGCCTTGCGCGAGCACGGCATCGCGGGATGCCACGACGTGGCCCTGGCCGTGCTGGAAGTGGATGGATCCATCAGTTGCCTGAAGTATGACGAAATCAAGCCCGACGCCAATACCCACCTGGTCCGCCGCAAAGGCATTCAGAAAAAACAATAGTGGCGGGCAAAGTTTTGGTAGGTGGCACCAATCGTGGTGCAATAGGTCTGAGCAGCCTGTTGCTGATGGAGAACACGGCTCGAGGCCACGTGAAAAGCAATGCTTGTAACAATATTGTAATCAATAACTTACAGCATCCATTTAAACCGATTTAGCGGGCTTTTGCAGCCCACCGAAAACCGCACCATCCTGACCCTCACACACCGATCCTTCCGCGTGCAGGGAGCGCGTAAATCGCAGCACGGGGCATTTCTTGCAGAGGGTCAGCGCCGCGGGACGGCAGTTCATTCAGGAAGGTGAGCTTGCCCGTCGCACGGTCGATCGAGAAAGAGCTGACGCCTCCGCTGTTCGGGCCCTTGTAGTCGCCCACTTCATTCACCGCATAAAGAAACTTCCCATTCGGGTGCGCGGCCACGAACGATGGATTCGTAGTCTCGGCAGCCAGGCCCAGCGGCGTGAGCTGTGCGGTCGCGGGGTCATAGCGGAAAGCATAAATGCCTTTGCTCTTCGTGCCTTCCCCGGTGTAGGTGCCGACGTAAACAAGATATTTGCCGGAGTGCGCCGGCGGTGCCGCGCTGGCGCCGAAAGCGGTGAACAACAAAATAAGCAGCAGCAGGGAAGCGAAGCGGACAGAATTACGAGTTCGTTTTCATGCCAACAGTTTGCTTGATTGCGGCATAGGAGCGCAATCGGGGAGTGCCGGCGAGTAAAGTCAAGGGCTTTTACCACGACGGCCAGCCTTCGACTTCGCTCAGGGCAGGCTTCGTTACACGAACGAAACCCTTGCCGGGAAATCTCCTCATGATAAGAAAATCAGATTTCAGATTTATGATTTCAGATGGAAAGTCAAAAGCCGTATGGTTTTCAACCTGCAATCTACAATCTGACTTCTGAAATCGAACGTGCCCCTTGTGGTTGATGCCTTTTGTTTCACTCAGCGCGTCAACGTGACCGGTACCTGCTGATCATAAGGCTGGATGACCACGCTCACAGACTGGCGCCGGTAGAAAGCCTGCAGGTCTACGGGGAAGGCCACGATCACGGTGCGCTTCACTTCTTCGCCGGGCTGCAACTTGGTTTCGGGGACGAGCGGCGGCTGGGCGCCATTCTTGAGAGCGGGGAAGCCCTCAAAATAACGAGGGAAATCCACCGCGGATACGGCCTCGCTGGTTGATTCCGTGTCGGCGGTTTTCAGCTTGGCCTCGATTTCGTGCACGTAAAAAATCTTCTCGCTGGTATTTCTGAGAGTGAAGGTCAGCGCAACCATGGTGGACCCCTGTCCCTGGATTTCGGCCGGGACCACGTTGTCGAGCGAGCCCGAGCCCTGCGGCTGAGGGCGCTTGATCACGTATGCGATCGCCACCACAACCAGCAGCGCGCCAATGGCAAGCAGCACCATCTTCGCCGGCGGCAGATTTCGTTTCGCGGTGCCGAATTCGTCTCCGATATTGATGGTGGGACCAGCGGGAGGTTTCGCTGGCGCCGGAGCGGCCGAAGTTACGGTCGGAGTTGTGGCCGGAGTTGCGGGAAGCGTGCCGGCGGGAAGGCCGGTGGTTGGATCAGGCATAGGATTTCCTGATGCCGATTTTACGCCGAGATCGGCGGCTACGCACTTGCGGCTCGGGCAAATCTTGATCTCGAGTCTGGAATTCGGCGACGACTTCGAGAGCAGTATCTCCGCTCTGCCAGACCAGTTCACGAATCGTGCGGGGCAGGATGATGCATCCGCGGGAAGCGCTGCCGCGCGCCTCGACGGAGTCGCCGTGCATCAGGAGACCGCTGCGGCCGAACCGGTTGGTGCCGACGCTAGGCTCAAGCCGCAAGACGTATCGACCATGATGCGGCGAGTTGAACGGAGGGCCGACGATGACCCAGGCGCCCAGCGGGATGGGGCCGACGTTAGGGACGGCCTGCATCGCGGGATTATTCTTGCCGTTATCGAATCCAGACTAGCCCGTCCCCGCGGCCTGTCCGTTCCGCAGCAAAGCGCCGGTTTTCTGGGCGTCGGTCCACATGAATCGTGACCACATCGCGCGGAGCGCGGAGAAGTGCGCATTTTAAGGCGGCGGGTCACTCCCGCAACCAACTTTCAATTTATTTTCGGAACCAGAATGGAACCAGGATAGAGCCGGGATGCAGCGGCCGTTACCAGCCACGCTTCATCGCTTTTGCGAACTTCTGTGCGGGCAGGGTGTTGAGCACGTCATCTTTTGTGAGCCAGGCGCGGCGGGCCTGCAGGATGCCGTAGCGGATTTTTTCCATATGCGAAGTGTGGTGGGAATCGGTGTTGATCACGATTTTCACGCCTTGTTGCTTGGCCTGGCGCAGGTGAACGTCGTTGAGGTCGAGGCGGTCGGGATAGGAATTCAGTTCCATCGCAACTTTGTGTTTGGCGGCTGCGGTCAAAATGGCGGTCATGTCGAACGCGTAGGCTTCGCGGCGCAGCTGAATGCGGCCGGTGGGGTGTCCGATGATCGACGCGTTCGGATTCTCGATGGCTTTCAGCAGGCGTTCGGTCATCTTGGCCGAGTCCTGATTGAAAACGGAATGCACGCTGGCGATGACCAGGTCCATCTGAGCCAGCACGTCGTCGGAGAGATCGAGATCGCCGTCGGCGAGAATGTCGACTTCGATGCCGGCGAAAATTGTGATGCCCTCGATTTGCTTGCCTGCCTCGCGAATGCGAGCGATGTGCGCGACGGCGCGCGTGTCGTCGAGGCCGTTGGCGAAGGCCAGATTCTTGGAGTGGTCAGTGATGGCCATGTATTTGTAGCCGCGAGCCTTGGCGGCTTCGGCCATTTCTTCGATGGTGTTGCGGCCATCGGTTTCTACGGTGTGCATGTGGACGTCGCCCTGAATGTCTGGTTGCGTGATCAGCTTGGGCAGCGTATGTTTTTCGGCCGCGTCGATCTCGCCGAGATTTTCGCGCAACTCGGGAGGGATGTAATCGAGGTTCAGTTTGCCGTAAATTTCTTCTTCGGTCTTGCCCGCGACCGGTTTCTCGCCCTCGAGCGTGGCCAGGCTGTATTCGTTGAGGGTGTATCCCATTTTTAGCGCGCGCTGGCGGAGGGCCACGTTGTGCGCCTTGGAGCCGGTGAAATACTGCATGGCCGCGCCGAAAGAATCGGGAGGGAGCAGGCGAACATCGACCTGCATCCCGCTGCGCAGGTGGAAACTGATTTTGTTGTCACCGCTGGCGATTACGTCGATGAGCGGCGGATACTGCGCCACATAGGCGATGGCTTTCTGGCGTCCTTCTTCGGAAGCGCAGGCCTGGCCGGTGACGAGAATGTCGAGATCGCCAACGGTTTCGCGTCCCCGGCGCAGCGAGCCCGCGGTGGTGATCTTTTCGATGCCGGGGAACTTGCCGAGATATTCCGTGAGTTTTTCGGCTTCGGTTTCGGCGGCGTCGATCAGGAAGCGTCCACTGACGCGGCGGTAGTCTTCGATGGCTTTGAGCAGCTTGGCTTCGTGTTTCTCGCCCATGCGCGGCAGTTCGCGAATCTTACCTTCGCGGGCCAGTTTTTCGACGCCATCCACGTCGCTGACTTGGTAGGCGCTCCAGATTAGGGCAATTGTCTTCGGGCCGAGACCCTGAATCTTGAGCAGCTGCAACATCGATGGATGATATTTCTTCAGCAGTTCGGCGTGAGCGGTGAGCTTGCCGTCCTTCAGCAGTTCCTGCAAATTCAGCAGCATTTTTTTGCCAATGCCCGGGATGGCCAGCACCTGTTCGGGGTCGGCGATGATGTCCTTCATCTGCTGCGCGGAATTTTCGATAGCCTGCGCGGCGTTCCGATAAGAGCGGATGCGGAAAGAATCCTGCCCGTCGATTTCCTGCAGGTCGGCGGTTTCGTAGAGAACGCCGGCGATGGCCTTGTTGTCCATGTGGTCGATTAAGGATGCGGGATTAGGGTAAACGAAGTTGGAACGGGAGGGCTAGAGGCGTGGGCTAGAGCACGTGGCGGAGTTTCAGTTCTAAGGTTTCAAAGTTTCAAGGTTTCAGAGTTTCGACATCAACCGCGCGTCCGCGTCGAGGCGCCGGAGGATGGAGACCTTGAAACCTGTGAACCTTTGAAACCTTGCTTCTCAAGTTGCCTTACTGACGTTCGCCGCTTGAGGTCCTTTTTGACCCTCGGTGATCTCGAACTCTACCGGGTCGCCTTCCTGCAGGCTCTTGTATCCCTCAGAGGTGATCGCGCTGTAATGAACAAAAACGTCGGGCCCATCGGCGCGGCCGATGAAGCCGTATCCTTTGGCGTTATTGAACCACTTGACGGTTCCTTTCAGGCGTTCCACGTACCCCCGCTTTCTGCACGTCCCCTCTACCTGGGGGGAAGGACGTGCATACGGTCTTTACCTTTACGATGCATTTTGGAGCGATCGGGGATGCGTGTCAAGAGGAAGTCAGAGGTGAGAAGTCGAAAGGCAGAAGTGTGCCTCAGAGCGGCATGGGCCCGTCGTTTCCGTCGGCGATGCGATGCTGGAGCCAGAGAATACCGGAAATGGTTTTTCCATCGCGGATGGTTCCGCTGGTGACCATGCGGACGGCCGTGGGCAGCGGCACCAGGCGCTTATAGATGATTTCGTCTGCTTCCGGGTGAGCGATGCCCGCGCGCAGGCCGGTGGCTAGAAATACCGACATGGTCTCGGCCATGAATCCAGGACTGGCGTAGAACTTCAGGATGCGGCGCCAATGGGCGGCGGTGTATCCGGTTTCTTCGAGCAGTTCGCGCTTGGCGGCTTTCAGTTCGTGTTCGCCGGGGTCGATGCGTCCGGCGGGAAGCTCCCAGAGATAATCTCCGGCGGCGTGGCGATATTGGCGCTCGAGCAGGACGCGGGGAGTGGAGCCGGATTGATCGCCGGACTCGTCGACGGCGAGGATGACGACCGATCCCGAATGATGAATCAGATCGCGGCGGACGCGGATGCCTCCGGGTTCCTGCACGTGGTCGGTGGTGATCGTGAACACCGGGCCGCGGTAGACCGTGCGGGAAGAGAGAAGACGGACTTTCGCTTTCTTGCTCGAGCGGGGTTTCTTACGTTGAGGTTGAGAGCTTTTCGGCATGCAGACAATATAAAGCAGGGGCCAGGGGCCAGAAAGAAAAACAGGGGCCAGGGGCTAGGGGTCGGGGGTCAGGAAGAAAAAGAAAAAGTCGGTCAGAAAGAAAAAGTCTGAGACCTGAAGTCTGGCCCCTGATCCCTGATCCCTGACCTCTGCTATTCTGCCCGGCATGCATCGTCGTCCGCGGATCACCATTGTTGGAGCGGGGAATCTGGGCACGGCTTTGGCGATGTGTCTGCATCGGGCCGGCTACGTCATCGACCAAGTCGTGTTCCGAAACAGCGGCGCGTCCCGGCGAAGGGCCGCCGCGTTGGCGAAGAGAGTGGGCGCACGGGCCGTGGATGTTGCGCGGGCGACAATCGATTCCGACGTGGTTTGGCTTTGCGTGCCGGATGACGCGGTTGCGAAAGTCGAGCGCTCGCTGGCGCAAAAATCTGACTGGAAGGGAAGAGTTGCTTTGCACAGCAGCGGCGCGCTGGCCAGCGACGAAATGGCGGCGCTGCGCCGGCGCGGAGCGCTTGCGGCGTCCGTGCATCCGCTGATGACGTTTGTGGCCGGGTCACGACAGGCTGGTTTGTCGCGGACAGGTTTGTTGCACACTGGTTCGCAGCCGTCGCTGGCAGGAGTGCCCTTTGCCATCGAAGGTGATGCGCCAGCCGTGCGCGCCAGCCGCGCCATCGTGAAGGAGCTGGGCGGCAAAGCTTACACGATCCGGCGGCAGGATAAAGTTGCTTACCACGCCTGGGGGACGTTCGCCAGCCCGCTGCTGACGGCACTTCTGGCGACGACCGAACACGTCGCAGCCGCGGCCGGAGTAAATCGGCGAGAGGCGAAGCGGAGAATGCTTCCGATCCTGCAGCAGACCTTGGCGAACTATGTGGCGCTGGATGCCGCGGGTTCGTTCAGTGGGCCAATCGTGCGGGGCGACGTGGAAACTATCCGGCGGCATCTGCGCGTTCTGCGCAAAGTGCCGGAGGCGGGCGAAGTCTATGCAGCGCTAGCCAAGGCGGCCGTGCGCTACTTGCCAGGGAGGCGTAAGCCGCAGGTAGCCAGATTGTTGAACAAGTGAGGGCGGAATCGCAGAACATACCAAGTCAGAAGGCAAGAGTCAGAATGAAGAAGTCAACCCGTGCGCCGTGGCGGGGCGAGTGTTACTTCTGCATTTTTACTTTTGACTTCTGACTTATCTCGACGTGAACAGGTGCCCGAGTTTTTCTTTCTTGGTTTTCAAATACTCTTCGGCCAGGGGACTCGACTCGACCTCGCAGGGGACGCGCTCGACCACCTTGACTCCGGCGCGCTCCAGCGCTTCCACTTTGTCGGGATTGTTTGAGAGCAGCCGCACCTGGGTCACGCCCAGCGCCTTAAGCATTTCGCCGGGGAGCATGAAGTCGCGATGATCGGCTTTGAAGCCCAGGCGCTCGTTGGCTTCCACGGTGTCCAGGCCCGAGTCTTGTAGCTCGTAAGCTTGCAGCTTCGCCATCAATCCGATGCCGCGGCCCTCCTGCTGCTCGTAAATTAAAATTCCCGCGCCTTCCCGCGCAATCATCGCGAGCGCCATTTCCAGTTGCTGGCGGCAATCGCAGCGCAGGGAATGAAACACATCGCCGGTGAGACATTGCGAGTGTATGCGGACCAGCGGCGGCCGCGACTTCGCATCTCCCATGACCAGGGCCACGGCTTCCTCGACGCGGCGATTCCCGTCGGAACCGGATTCGCCGCGAAATCCGTAAATGCGAAACTTGCCCCAGCGCGTGGGGAAGTCGGCGGAGGCGATCTGGCGAACGGTTGTGCTCACACAAACATTATATCGGCTACGGCCGGCGGGAAGCTCAACGTTGGCCTCTCCGATATCTCCGAAGCTCTATTTCAGAGCCGGACGGATCCGGTACGACCAGATCAGAAACAGAGCACCCCACAGAACGGCGGCGAGAATTAAATACTTCCAACGGTTCCGGCGATTGATCCCGGAAGGCGGGAAGATTGCGCCGCGGTTCCACAGGAACCCACGCCCAAACAGTAAGACGAGGGCCGCAACCAAGCCGGCAGTCATTGCGGCGCCGCCTTTGACGCCCGCAAAATTGATTGCACCGATGGCGAGCAGCCCCGCGAGAGTCAGGATGATCCCGATTCGCCTGTGGTGCCTCTCGCCCAGGATGGGCGGCGCGGGCTGCGAGGAGGGGTGGCCATGGTTCTCTACGCTCAGGATATCAAATGAAGAAGGGCCGCCCAGGCGCAGCCCTTTTCATTTCGTGGTTCGAAGCGCGGCAGTCGAAAAGCTAAGTGACGTCGCGCAACGTCTTCGTTTCGAGCACAACGCTGCCGTTCTTGGCCTCGCCGATCGCGAACAGTAAATTGGCCGATAGCGAATAGAGGCGCAAATCGGTCGAGCCGACGAGCACCGTTGTACCGTTATTCACCTCAACCGTATAGGCTCCCGCCGGCAGAGTAATGTCGAGCAGGCTGCCCGCTTTCACCGTGTAGGTGTACAGCTTCTTCGAGGCAGTATTCTCGAAGATCACCTGGACCGAGGCTGCGTCGGTGGTCTGCGCGAACAACACTCGCGCAGTATTCGGCGTGATCTCGGTCAGGTTGTTGGTGAAGGTCGAGAGTGTCGGAGTGCCCGAGCTGTTGAGTGAGATCACGGCAGAATAGTCGCTTTCCGCCGCGATCGTCACGGTGCTGTCGACCAGCGGAGTGTTGGTGCAAGGCGCCAGCGAATCTGCGATGCTGACTTTCACATCGTAGCTGCCGGGCGCGAGCGTAAGTGGTCCGCTGATCGATCCGAAGGCCAAGCCGTGCACATAGCAGACTCCGTCGTTCAGCAGAATGTCGAGCGGGAACGCGGGGTCGGTGGCGGCGGCGTAGTCACGCCCCGGGACACCTTGCACAAAGTAAATGGAGGATGCGAACATGGCCGTGCTCAATGCGGCGCAAAGGAGGGCCAGTCCGAAAGTGAGTCGAACAATTTTTTTCATAGTGATCTCCAAAAAAGGGGTGGAGGTGGCTATTGGCCAATAGCCAGCATTGATGACGATGAGCGCCGCTCAATAGCTAATTGCTAAGTCGCTGAGAGTCATTGGCTCTCGGTTTGTCTGAACCCACGGCCTTTGCGGAAGTTGTGAAGTTTTGTCAGAAAAATTTTACGGCGAAGAAAGTGGCAGTGTCGTTTGCCTGGCGGATAAGAATATGAAGGTTACAAAACGGAAGTCCCAAACATTCAACGGAGGAGTTGAATTGCCCTAGCTTTAACCTCGCGCGCGGAAGTGAAAGATGCAATCCTGCTTGGAAGCGATGGGAGCTCCATTGCGCGTGGCAGGCCGGAAGCGCCAGTTTTCGAGTGCCGCCAAAGCCTTTTCGTCGAGTTTGGGACCCATACTCTGCAGAACAGTTTTACTAACAATCTGGCCGAGCTGGTCAATCGTGACTTCGACCACCACGTTGCCTTCGTAGTCTTGTAATTCCCAGGGATAGTAAACCGGATCGGGCATCGTGACGGGAAGCGCGGGACGAATTTCGTCGCCGAAGCGTGGCCCGTGGATCAGCGTGCCATAGGGAAGTCCCGCGGGTGTGCCGTGGCCTTGATTCGAGACGGTCGACGTTTTCGACTGATCCTCGGCGCCCGAGGGGGAGAACGTGATCGGCGGCGTCGTCACCTTGGCCAGCTGAGTATTCTGCTTCAGAATCAGTTTTTCGTGGCCCATGCGCTGCTTGCGATATACCTGGGTGGAGCGCTCGGGAGAACTGGACTTGCTGTCGTCCGGCGTTTTGGAAGGCCAGTAAAGATGCGAAATGGAGTTGCCACCGCGGCCCAGCGCAATCGATTGGGGCATTAGGAGTTGAGGCTCCGGCGCATGCAGCAACCAGGCCAGAAGCAGGCCGTGCGCGCCCAGCGAACCCCACAGGATCTTCCTCTTTTGTGATGTGCTTGCACCGAATTGCGCAAACATACTGGCCAACTCCTACACGCGGGCCGACTGCTCCAATCGCCGACTGCTCTAATTAATGTTAGACGCACGGGGAGTGCTTTCGTCAAGGGGTTTTGCGCAGGGGAATGCACTCCGGTACGCGGGCGCATTCTTGGTGCAGATCGGAGAACGCTGATAAAATAAAAAAACGCGTCAAACCCGCACCGTGGGGCTATAGCTCAGCTGGGAGAGCGCATCGTTCGCAACGATGAGGTCGTCGGTTCGATCCCGACTAGCTCCACCATATTTTCAAGCACTTACAAACATCCCGACAGCCAATCTTGTCACACTTTGTCACACAAAACTGAACCGGCTCGCCTGGGAGTTGCCTCAAACTTCACTGCGCGGGAGAGGTCAGGGTTTAGAAATCCTCCTATCGCTAGTGCTCCGGCGGGAAATACTTGGGTGTCCCCGCGCGGAAGCTCACCGCCGGCGCACTTGTCGAGAGGAGACTAAGATTTTGCAACAGTGATCCAGCAGCAGCACCGCGGTCAGAAAACATGGGGCTGCGGCCACCAGCGCAAGTACCAGTACACAACGATGAATGAGAAGGCAGTGACGACCGCTTTCACGTACTGAATGATGGCAGCTGAAACCAAGTGTTGCATAGGATTGATTATACGGCGACGCAGTTCAGGTCGATGAAATCGCGATATAACGCCATTTGGCCGGTCTGCCTTGGCGTCGAGTGAATCGCTCGTGGGGCTAGGCACCGCCAGGAGAGTAGTGCCTAACGGTAATTTCCGACCGGGATTCGCGAGCTCTGTTCAGCAGGCCGTGGTCTTTCCCTCTAAGATATTGGTCAAAGAAAGCGAGCGTCACATCGACGGCTAGTGAAAGGCTATGGAGAGCGGCTGCTTCCGCCTTTGGATCGTGAGTCGATTCCATGAACGGCACATCGGTGAAGCTGTCATGGTCAAGGCCGGGCGCCTTGAGAGTCACACGATAGCCGCCGTCCTGACAGCGCCTGAGCTGTTTTTCGATCGCGGCATTTTGTTCAGCGATCGATTCATTGAAGTGCCGGCGAGACTCATGCGCCTCGGCTAGCTCTTTGTCGGTAGGAGGGGCAACGAAGGCTTCCTCCAGCAAGAAGGGCTGAGTTGGCGAATCGACCCCGGGATAGTTGAATACTGCTCCATCATCCGGCGCGCCGTCCTCATTCACGCATGCCTTGATCCGACGATCCAATTGGCAGGCGCGCCCGACCGCTCGACCGCCGATCGAGTGACCCAAAGCTCCTACATGCGCCAGATCGAGTTTGCCAAAAAACACCGAGCCTCGATCCCGATCAAGCATTGTGAGTTGATCGAGGGCAAAACTTATGTCAGCCGCCCAAACATTGTCTCTTTCTTTCTCCCACGCGATGGCTTTCTTGGAAGCTTCCTCTTCAGAAATTTCGGGTGGTTGCGGCCCGTAAATACTCCATGAGAGCGGCGATAGCGCGACCGTTCTCCCATCAGGAAATGCAACTACATTCACTTCGTAGGTATGCTGGATTGAAGCAACCACGTAACCGTGACTGACGAGTTCTTCTATGAATATCGTGTAGTGGAATACTGGGCTTCCCAGTCCATGCGAAAAGACCAGAACCGGAAACTGAGCAGGGTTTTCCGCGGGAGGCGCGTCCTCGACTGCATGTGATGCGATCTGTCCAGACAGGATCGCGGGCCACAACTTCCCATCAGCTCCCGATAGTGCACGATCCGACAACTTGTTGATCGAGGATGCGCCTGGCAGGTACGGAGCAGACTTACCGCGCTTGCCCTTGTCCACGGGGTACCAAACGTAGACCATCAATTCCCGCTTCGCGTCCGCGTCCTTCGACAGAACCTCCCTACGGGATCGATCGGTCCAATCGAATCCGATCCTTCCAACAGCAAACGAGCCCTTAGGTCGTGGCAACGTCGGCACCAGGGTCTTGCCCGACGGCGGTGTCTGTGCCGCAAAAACCGTTGACAACAAAAGGAAAAGTCCAACCTCTATCCGAAGATAATTCACCAGGTTGTCCTCCGCTGTCCTTCAATTTCGAAAGCTTGGGAAGCTGCAGGCATAGCCCCGGCCAACGTAGAATCAAGCATTTAGAGCGGGTCTTACAGGGCCGAACAGCCAGTGAGAGAGCCACTGGACGAGCACGGTAAAACCACTCCCAATTATGCCACCAATCAATAGCATCACAATGTGCTCCCAGTTCTTTTTCCAAAACGACGACGCGGTTGTCTTTGAATCGAGGGTTACATACCGGAAAGCCCCATTTAATGTTGCAAAGCCAATGACAACAATAGGGGGTATGCCCAACAACAGGACCAACACGAAGGTATCCCTCCCCATCATCGGAAAGCGCCAGGCTAGAAGGAGAGCAATACCCGCGACTGCAAAGCAAGCGATGGAGATGAATGGAATGGTTAAGATGCGAGCAATCAGCCTCTTCCGTTGACCTGGCACCGATTTCGGGTCGGCTCCCGCTTGAACCAACCATGTCGCGTGGGAGGTACGCAGGCATCGCCAGTTCACATGCAGCCCCAGCGTTTTGCCTGCTGGTCTGATGTGCCTTCGCAGAACGTTTTGATCATTCATTGACTCGCCTGCTTGGACGCTCTGGAAAACTAGATCGTCCGGTTCTGTCGATTTCACGACTTTGTGTTTTCGCACCGCACGCCCAGCCCGAACTTCCACGACAAGAGCGTCGTAAGTTGCTTCGGACAAAGCGGTGAACTCTGTTCTTTCCGTGTCGGTCAATCCCATGATCTTCGGTTCTCCTACAGAGCGCCGCCCTATGGGATGAGGCTTGCGGCGCGCCCTCAATTGGCGATAGATTGTTGACGCGACTCGGTACAGATGTCCACTCATTGGGGAACGCGCGATCTAGCTGTCGATATCGTTGTGCTGTGTGCTTCCATCTCAAAAGAAGGGCGGATAGAGAATCTCACAGCCGCCTCGGGGCCGCCCGAACTGATTCCTTCCTCCATCAAGGCCGTGAAGAAATGGTGCTATAAACCATACCTCTTGAACGGCGAACCAGTGGTGATTCATACAGAAATCCGCGTTAACTACACTCTTGCCCGCTAAACGCACCGTTGGCGGGTTCGGGCGGTCGTGAGCAGAATGGGACTCAGA
>Ga0210383_10003822_pt1 | contig 13406 bp, 12 predicted proteins | sample IncBWC14OmetaG_FD_160072 | JGI IMG/M metagenome (GOLD analysis project Ga0210383, IMG submission 160072) | Forest soil microbial communities from Barre Woods Harvard Forest LTER site, Petersham, Massachusetts, United States - Inc-BW-C-14-O ...
GTCCGGACGGAACAGAAAAGCGGTCCGCGCGGAGGGCTTGATTTTGTCGAGCAGGTAAAAGAGCAAGGAGGTCTTGCCCATCCCCGGTTCTGCGACCAGAGCAGAGAAGCCCCGCTTCGTTTCAATCGAATACACCAGGGAGGCCAGAGCCTCGCGATGCGATCGGGTCATATACAAGAAACGAGGATCTGGTGTGACGCCAAATGGCTGTTCCCGAAGTCCATAAAAATCCAGGAACATCGTCTGCCCTTTCGTCTTGTTATCGCTTGTAGTAGACATGAATGCCTTGTGGTCCGCTTGAACGCATTCAGTAACTGGCGATCTGGGCATGAAGATTCGCCGAGAGTCCTATCGTCTGGTCTCGCATCGCTGCTTCCGGCGATATTCGCTCCACGCAGCCACTGTCAATCTCAACCGCTGCCGCTCTCCCGAGCATTTCTATCGACAGAATCAGCCGCGTTGAACTTCCTTTGCGAATGAGCACACCCTCGATTCCCGAGAGCGGACCCTCCTTCACGCGAACGCGGTCCCCTCGCTTCATGTACGCGTGCGGTTCCACCGGATATGCACTGGAGACCGCTCTTCGGATGGATTCGATCTCATGATTTGGAATCAGCGCAGGCAGGTTCGCAAAGCACACGATCGAACAGACTCCAGGTGTGGTAACTACCTGCACGCGTCGTTCGGCAATATCGGCAACAAACAAATAACCGGGAAACAGTGCTTCCCAAATTTTCTTCTTGCGGTCCTTCCACTGGCGGATCCTCGCGAACGTAGGGAAAAAAGTCTCAAAACCTTTGTTGTCAAGGATTTGGTTTGTAAGTTGTTCATGCTGGTATCTGGTCTGAATCGCACACCACTGTTTCTCTCGACCCGCTTCCGTGTAGTTCAAGCTGATGCTCCCTGTCTGCATAAAGCTTCGCCATTTGACTCACATTGGCTGTTCGCCCTGTTTGTGAGCCCCGTGCAGCTTGATCGGTACCGAACTCCATCGCCCAACGAGCGATCGCTCAGAACCTTTTTTCTCTACTTCCCAGCACGATTGCGGCCGGTTCAATTTACTCTCGGCGGCAGTGTGCGTCCCCTTGTTCCCGCAGGCTCTTGTGGGTCTCCGTCATCGCTGGAGACCGTCCTGCGCTTTTGAACTGCAAATCCGAGGTCGATGCCCTGTTCCGTGTTGCGCTCCACGCGCACAACTCTTCCCTCTATCGTCATGCGCATCGCTGACACGATTGACGACGTGCGCAAGCGCGGGATGCGTAGAAACAAGTCCACGTCGTCATGTTCGGCCGGGCAATCGCGCGTTTGAACGAACGCTCCTTCTTCGCTGAGATTCCGCGTCCAGCCTTTGCCCCCACGCTTTGTCCCATGGCTATCTCTCCAGCGATAACCCACCGAAATCCGCAGAGGGTATCGCATGTGAGCTCTTCTGGTCGTAAACTCTTTCCGTCTCTGGCCTATCCAGCTATCTCGCGTTTGCATCTCGCCGCTCTTCTCCGCCTCGAAAATGTATTCCAACTTCCGATTCGAACTATTCGAACTTCTAATCGCAATCGTAATCGCGGACGCAAATTTCGCACAAGAAGCCGAATGTCCCGTCAGCAGGGAAGCGAATGTCCCCCCTTGATCTCCCTCCGGGTTTAGGGGGTTTAGGGCATAGGTGAGGTAGACATTTGGACCTCTCGAATAGGGACAAATGTTTTGTGGGATGAGTACAAATTGCCAAGATTGGCATCACCCTTGCTTCTCTAAATGGCTGTGTGCGACACGAAGTTGCTTTTGCTTGCTCAAAACAGGGGACTTACAATTTGCGCCCTGGTACTTTTTTGCACGGGCCGATTCATTTCCACATGCTTGTTGTCCGAAAGGCACCACATTCTAGGAAAGGAAACTTAAGGTTATTTCTCGGGTTTCATTCACGGAACATCGAAATTAGGCGGAGAATTGTGCCTCTCCTTGCCAGCTAATTCTCCGCCGGAAGTGCTGGTGGTTCTTAGCTTTTGGCCACCAGTCACTTTCGCAAAGCACGCGAAATCTCTTCACTCGCGCTGCCAGACCCCGCCCGCCCCCCCCGGCCGTAATTGAATCGCTGAGGTGTAAGGTATGCAAAGACCGCTCGAGCATGAGTCCTCGATCTCGCTCCTGATTGCCGAGCATTCGCGGATGGGCTGTTCGCTCATGGAATCTGCGCTCCGCCGCTGCCGCAATATCTCCGTTGCTGGCTCCGTTATCGAATCATCTGAATTTCAGGATACATATAGAGCAACCAACCCGGACGTTTGCGTCATCAGCAGCGGCCTCAAAGATGGCGCGACGGCCGGTTTTAAGGCCGTCCGTGAGCTGCACGAAATCGATAAAGCGTTTAATGCGGTCATGCTTTTGGAGTCCGCGGATCGCAGCCTCGTCCTGGAAGCTTTTCGCTCCGGCGCACGCGGCATCTTCTCTCGAGACGATCCTTTTGAAATCCTTCCCAAATGCATTCAACGCGTCTTTGAAGGCCAGGTTTGGGCCAACAGCCAGCAACTCAAATTCCTCATCGAATCTCTGGCAGAAAACGCTACGCCTGTGATCACCGACTCGCGCGGAACCACGCTGTTGAGCAGCCGCGAGGTGAGCCTCGTTCAGCTCGTCGCTGAAGGCCGCACGAATCGCGACATCTCTCGCGAACTTCACCTCAGTGAGCACACCGTTCGCAACTATCTCTTTCGCATCTTCAACAAGCTAGGCGTATCCACACGCCTCGAACTGGCCGTTTACGCGCTCAATCAAAGGGATATCAATTCCAGTCCTCCCCAGCGCAACGACTGAAATCTTTACCTCTCTGGGAATCACCGCTGCTTCGCGCAAATTCCGTGAATCGAATGTCCTAACAAAAAGAAGCTCCCCGAGCGCCGCTAGGCGCTCGGGGAGCTTTAGTCGCGAACCGACGCTTGTTGGTTAGGACACTCGCACGCTTATGGCGATATTATTTCCGCCTTCTTGCCGATAGGTAACGTCGGCGCTGGCTCCAACCTTCAATTTTCCATCAATGGTTGTATTTGAATCGACCTGGAAGTTCATCGTCTTCGGTTGCGCAGCCTGGGCCCCGGAGTTCTCGGACACATTGGACTTCGGTTCAGATCCCACGGTGAGCGTGAAAGAAGACTTCTCTATCGAGGTGATCTTTCCGGAGACGGATTGCGCGGCCGCCGGAGTTTGAGCAGTTTGTGCGGTCGTTGCTGCAGTGGCCTTGCTGCTCGCTGGCACGAATACGCAGAGTGCAGCCGCCAAAGCAAAGCTGGCCAAACAAGTCACACCAATTCCCAATTCTTTCTTCATTGACTAAAAGCCTCCTCAGTTTTTGTTTGCTGGTGCTTTTCGTAGTGCAAAAGTGCGGCCACCGGCTTGTTCAATTTTAACCATTCTCCTATCCCTCGAAGAACCTAGAGCTTGGAGAGCCCAGTCCATCGCTAACCTAGAGCCGATGTAGTACTGGTCCGTGAAAATTCTTCCCTCGGCAGTACTATTTTTCATCCGCTTGGCGGTTTTCAGGGACTCCGCAGAATAAGCTTTGTGAGACGCGAGCAAAAGCGGGATGGAACAATTTACCTTCGGACCCGAGTGCTAATCTTTGTTAGGTCGATTAGTTCTTGTTCGTCGGCATTTTTTGACGTCATTTCCCCCCGTTCTTTCTCGTTTGCCGCGATGGGTATGCGCCGACTGAATCGAAGAAAGAGGGATTGAGCGACGCGGTCAATTCGTAAGACTTTTCATTTACGTCGAAGCTGGTGATCAGAAGCTCGTAGCGGAACCCGTCAGGATGGTTTCGGCTTCCCAGCAGCACAAGCAAACCGTGGACTCCGCATGCACCATCACTTCATTCCCAGCGCTCAACGCCCCAGCGCGCCGCGAAATTGCAGCCCATTCCGATCCACATTCGAATCGAACGCCTCCAGCACGCTTACTTTTAGAGGCGTCCCTTTCGCCAATTCGTCAAGAACATTCCCTGCCGCCGGATTCAATCGTGTTTGCGAACAGAAAGTGACCGTCGTTCCCGCAGGGACCTGCACCGGCTGGATCCCGCATTCTGTCCATACGCTGTGGACACACTCATCACACCTAGCATTGCTGTTAGAAAACCGCCCATGGGCCGAGATCTCTTTCTTTTCCTCTAAATGGTTTCCAGTAAAAAAGCGTAGGTGCCTGTGATGGGCGCGTCAAACCTAATCCGGCCCTTGAGGCCATTTGGGAGTGATAAATCAGGGCCGCCGGCTCAGGCTTGAATAGGTAATTTTTACGCGAAGGCCTTAACACTGCATGAGTCGGCGGAGGGCAAAATCCATCGTCTGCCGGATCCAGCGGGGATAAGTGGACATTGACGAGACGCCACCTTTCGGCCCCTGATAGTCTCGACTTTCCTGCGTAGGAAACTCGTTTCGCTGCCGCGCTCAGCGCTGCGCCACCTCGATGTCTAGCCAGAGTCTTTGCTCGAATCGCATTTGACCCGCGCCGATCCGCCTGTAGCTCGGAACGCCGGCACGCCCTCCTGCGGGCGGTTCGGAAAACCCTTGCGTAACAATTCAGGCCTTGACCCGATTGTTCGTTTCTGATCCTCCACCCATAGTTTGCAATAGACGGCGTGGGTCGTTCGCTTTCTCAAAGGTCCGCCCATAGCCGCGCTGAGGAGTGTCAGCCGCAGTGGCAAAGCTGGCCTATTCCAGAAGGATGACTTCTCGGTTCAAGACCATGGGGGACGTTTGGGTGTATTGGAGCTGTCAGAGCATGGATGACGTTTCCCGCGTTTGCGATCTCGGCTTCGGTGGACTGTGCCTTTCCGCGCCAGTTCCCCGGCCTCTCGGCGCGAAAGCCAAGATCTATTTTCTTGTTCGGGAGGGACAAATCAGGGCTGAAGCTGTCGTACGGCATTTCGTTCGCGGAGGCGGGCTAGGTTTGAAGTTTACAGCGATAACCGACAAAGACTGCCCGCAACTGGTGGCGTTACTCAACAGGATGCGCACCTCGTCGTTTACTCCGAAGGTGCCTTCACTAGTACGGCACAAGCTGCTAGCGGCGGTCAAGGTGAAGGATGTTAACGATAATAGTGGTCCTGCGATTTAGCAGCACAGCGTATGGGTGGCCTATCAACAATGACAAGCGTCCATCACCACGTGATAGCAGGCCCGGGTGCAACTCGGGAAAGAGCGACACTAGCGGAGCGCTTGGTGCCGCGATTGAGTAGCCATGTATAAGAATTTTTTTGGCCTGCGCGAAAATCCCTTCAATGTTAATCCGGACCCACGATTCCTGTATTTAACTCCACAGACTCAAGAAGCGCTGGACGAGCTGACCTACGGAATAGAGAACCGCAAGGGCTTTATTCTGCTCACCGGTGAGGTCGGAACCGGTAAGACAACGCTGATCAACTGTCTTCTCGATTGGCTCCATCATCGTAAAATGCCCGTGGCGTTTATCTTTAATTCTCGCTTGAGCGTCAACCACTTGTTTGAATTCATACTCACCGATTTTGGCATCTCCATAGATCTTCAGCTAAAGAGCAACATGCTAATGCGGCTCAACACATGGTTGATTGAACGGTTTCGTCGAGGCGAGAACCCTGTGCTGATCATCGACGAAGCGCAAGGCCTGTCGTTCGAGTCATTGGAGCAAATTCGACTCCTGCTAAATTTGGAGACGGCCTCCGAAAAGCTGCTGCAAATCGTGCTGGCCGGTCAGCCGGAGCTTGACGACAAGCTCAAACGGCCTGAACTTCGGCAGCTCCGACAGCGAATTACGCTCCGATCGAGGACGGCACCATTCACTCTGGAGGAGTCCCACAGTTACATCACAGAGCGGCTGCGTATCGCCGGCGCCACAGGAGATCCGATCTTTTCTTCCGACGCAATGGACGCCGTGCACTTTTATTCGCAAGGGATTCCCCGCATCATAAATCTCCTCTGCGAACACGCGCTCATTAACGCTTACGTGGAGCATTTCCGTCTGGTGCCAGCGCGGGTGGTCGAAGAAGCTGCACGCGAGTTCTTGTTGGACGACGGCAGACAGTTCGAGACGCGCTGCATTTCCGCTCCTGTTGTAAGCAGCGATCCATCGGTCATGCATTCGATTGTTGTAAATGGCCTGGCGCGGCCGCTCGCGACAGAAGAAGCACATTTTCCGGAACCATCTCATGCCGCGTCACCGGCTGAATTAGGGGCACGTGTTGCGATCGCGGGGCCAGCACTGACCGCGAGGAACAATACTGTTGCAACAGTTCGGCAGCGTGAAGCGATTTCGCCTTCGATAGAGAACTCGAACGCCCACATCCGCTTAAAAGACTTGATACTGGCTTCGGTTGGAACGGAGTAAAACCGAGCGCTCTGTGTTTGGACTCGATCGCGTGCGTTTCTGGCTCTGATCCCTCGCTCATTGCAGACTGGAAGTGGGGTCAAGTGAGATGTGTGGTTATCCCTCCCCTTCCGTTGATCCGCCGAGGAACTGAGGACGAATCATCTGCGGCAGAGTCGCCCGATTACCCTTGCGGAAAACCGCACACTCGCGCTTCACACCATAAACCAGCTTTCCCGCAGCTCGCCTCGAACACCGATTCATGCGCCGCTTCTTTCATGGAAATCGCGGAGCCCCTATTGGATGAATGGTTTCTTCGCCACCATTTCTTTGGCAGAGTGGTCGCACGTGTCCTCCGCAGCTCTTCGAAGAATCAGACAATCGACCCTTCTGGTCCGGGCATTGCTGCGGCGTTGAAGGTTTGCATAACCGAAGCTCTCCGACTTCCACAGGGGATTGGTCCTAATCGCCTTGTATAAACCTATCCAGGGTCGACGACGACCGCTTTGAATCTCTCTACCTCCTGTGACTCTTCGCATAAGCATATGACGATGTCGTCGGCAGGAATTCGAGCAAGCCGGCTCCAAGAAATAGGCGGAGTGCAGAGTCCATCCGGTGCGCAGCGTCGATCTGGGCTGCAGCCCTCGAGAGGCCAACAGAAGTGTGCTTCCGCGTAGGACCACGTCCGTTACACCCCGTTAGGGAGAAAGGACGTCCGAGTCATTTGCCGAACGGCTGACGATTCGCGGGCAGGGCGACAGAAATTGCGACAAGAAATTCGATTCGCGACGTAGCCTAGTTGGTGTAGCATGCGACCGATCTGGGGTGGTCAGACAGGAAAATCGGATTGGGCGGCACTGTCGGATGATGGCTCGCGACGAGGTCGTTGAAGGGCAGCAAAGGCAGCTAATTCCTCGGTGGAATATTGCGACGCGAATCGCCTTCCGCTTTTTCTTCATTTACTTGGGACTCTTCATACTCTACTTCTGTCCAATATGGTTGCAGGCGTTGTTGTATCTCAAAAAGCACTATCGTTTTGTGCTGGGCGGGGTGTGGCCTATGCCTCAGCTCGTTTCCTGGACAGGCGCGCACTTTTTCAGTGTCACAGGTCCCTTAGGGCCAGGCGTCGGGTTTGACGGGATCTATTATTGGGCGGAGGCGTTTTGCCTGCTGGTCATCGCTGTACTGGCCACAGCGGTTTGGTCCGTTCTGGACCGGCATCGCGAAAACTATGTCACGCTGCAAAAATGGTTCCGCGTGGTCGTTCGTTTTGTGCTGGCTGCGATTATGGTCGGTTACGGCATGTTTAAAGTGATTCCAGCCCAGATGCCTTTCCCAGACCTTTTTCGATTGGTTCAGCCACTGGGCCATTTCTCATTAATGGAGGTTCTGTGGGCTTCCATGGGAGCTGCGCCGGCATATGAAATCTTCGCGGGCTGCGCGGAATTGCTCGGCGGCATCCTGCTGACTGTCCCTCGGACCACTGCCCTCGGCGCGCTGATTTGCCTCGGGGACATTGCCAACGTTCTGATGATCGACATGAGCTATAACGTCGCTAACAAACTTCAGGTGTTTCATCTGTTCCTGCTCACAGTTTTCTTGCTTGCTCCGGAGTCGTCGCGTTTGGCGAATGTGTTTCTTTTCAATCGTGGGGCTCCGCCTTCCACGCAGCCTGCACTGTTCCGTACGCGACGCACCAATCGCATCGCACTGGCCGCGCAGGTGATCCTAGGTGTTTATCTTGTAGGAATAAATGCTTATCAAATTTGGACACAAGATTGGCGTCACTTGGGTCGCGGCGGCGCCCCCAAGCCGGTGCTCTATGGAATCTGGAACGTAGACGAGATTTCGGTGAACGGACAACTACACACGCCGATCCTGACCGACAACGACCGCTGGCGTCGCGTGATCTTCGACGGCGGTATAATTCATAGCGTATTGGTAGACGATAGCATTGTGGCTTTCCAGCGACCAGACGACTCGTTTGCCTACTATCGCTCCTCAATCAACCTCAGCGACAAGACCCTTACCCTTGCTGATCCTCGCCGAAAGGCCTGGGTCGCACACTTCAGGTTCGAGCGAGCCGCTCCCGATCAACTGGTCCTTGACGGCGAGATGGATGAGCACAAAATCCACATGCAGCTTCATCTCGTTGACCGCGAGAAGTTCGAGCTCGTCAACGACGGCTTTCACTGGATTCAGTGATTGTCGCTCAAATCTGCGGTACTAATCTTCGACTTCCAAAGCAGAGGTTTCGGGACGCTGTGCCAAGTCCTGAAAACTGTGCTTCACGTATCGCTGACGAAGTTTGAGTGCAGACCTGCTTGGACTGCCATGATCAACAGCATTGTATTGGCAGAGATGAAACAATATTTTCTCCGCTGGCGCCAGCCTTCTCATTCAACCGAAGCCAAGGAAATTGCACGAATTGGGCTGTTAGAGCCATTCCACAACGGTCGAGCTTTCCCGAAATGGAATTCCGAAAATGGAAGTCTGGCAGCGCGATCGACGCGGAGCCACGGGATTGCAAAAGATACTGAGTCAGCAGCCTACTCGGCAAGTTCTCTTATGTCCGCGTAGCTTGCGACACGATCAAGGCGGTTCTTGGCAGAAACCGGATCAGGGCTTATGACAGGTATCACAAGCGGTTTTCGCGCTGGCCATCTCGTGGCAGCTCAGGCAGCTGTACATCGTCGTGACGCTGGTGACTTCAGACATCGCGTCCATTTGTGCGACTTGGCCATGGCATGATTCGCACTTCACGCCTGCTTCCAAATGAGCGCGGTGATTCCAGGCGACGCCGGGAAGGACGGTGTAAACACGAACCCAGGGAATCGGTTGCTTCGACTTCGAGTATTCTGCGAGTTTCTGGATGGACGGCTTCTCTTTGGCGATCGTGACGTGGCATTGCATGCACTTGCTTGTCGCCGGGAAGGTCATGAGTTTACCCGGATCCGGATTCGTGTGGCAGTTCTTGCACTCCAGGCCGAATGATAAGTGTTTCTTGTGGCTATAGGGGATGGGCTGCACAGGCGGTGTATGCTCGGATGGGTTGTCGGGAACCATCTGCTTGGCCATTTGAGGAGGAGCCTGTTGAGCGGTGAGTCCCGTGGTGAGCAGAAGAAGCGCCGAGATGCGCATCACGACTACTACACTGATTCTTCTCATTCTGAGCACACCTCGCGAATCATAATTTATTCCGGTTGTTCGCTCCGTTACGATTGTTTGCTCACGACTTCCTCGATGCTCGTCCCGAAATCTTTAAGCATCACCGTCGCCGCATTACGTCCAGGAGCTCCCGTTACCGAACCTCCAGGATGCGTGGTAGCCCCCGTCTGATACAACCCGGGGATTGGCATGCGGTGTTGCGCCCATCCGAGCATCGGACGCATAGCGCCGGTCTGCGCTGCGTTTTGCGCTCCTGCGTGGGCACTTCCGTGCCAGAAATGGGGATTCATGCGTTCCAGATCGAGTGGGCTTTCAACAAATCGCGCGAGAATCTTGTCTCGGGTCAAATTGGGTGCAAATCGCCCCAGATAGTCGAAATAAGCGTCGGACACTTCGTTCTTAATCTGGTCCCAGTGCTCGGGACCTTCCTTCAGTTCATACGGCTGCCAGCCCAGAACCTTGAGCGTGTGCATCCCTTTGGGGGCTCGCGTCGGATCGGCGCTGCTCGAGCAGATGATCTGTAGCGGCGGATTTTCCAGATTGACCACTCCGCGAGCATCGTCGTAGGCAAAGCGCAACGCACGTTCGGGGGCCACTAGAATGCCGGACTCGACTGGGGAAAGGATTCCACCATCCACGGCAAATTTTGGAGGTTCCGTGGTGGCGTAGTGCGTGACAAACATCGCGTGTTCCGCCTGCCAGGTGTCAACGCCATCGATGAAGTCCTGCCCCCACAGCTCACGCGGCGCCATATCCACCAGATGTTTGATGTGAATCGTAGAGAGCACAGCCTTTTCGGCCCGATAAGAAGTTCCGTCGCTACATTCCACACCGGCGCATTTGCCGTTCTCAACGACCAATCGATGGACCCACTTGTTGGTTAAGAGTACGCCGCCGTGGGCTTCAATCAAGCGCGCTAACGCTTGTGTCAATTCGCCGGATCCACCTTTGGGGATGGGGCGACCTGAATGTTGCTGCCGAGCCGTAGCGTAAGCGAGACGCCCCGTCACGGGAGCGTCGGGCGGCTCTGCCGAGAGATGGGACATGTAAAGCAGAAATGCCCGGCAGTGGTCATCTTCGAACGTATCCTGGATGAGGTCCCACGCGGACATGGCAAGTCGGCGTTGCCAGAGCTTGCCTCGCGGCAGTTGAGCCAGTTGATCGTTTACGGGCTTGCCGAAACCAATGGGGACGAAACTTGCGCCGAGTAAAACAGGTTTGACGGCATCAAACTCGGCCAGCATTTTCCGGTAAGCGGCCGCATCTTTCTTGGAGAATTTGGCAAACTCCCGGCAAGTGCGGTCGAGGTCGCGCCACTGCGTTAGATAAGTGCCGTCGGCGAAAGGCACGTGGAAAATCGGATCGGGATCCACGTACGCAAGACCGTAGCCTCGGAGCTTGAGTTCGTCGTTCCGCATCATTGGATTGTCTTGGAGAAAGGTGTGCGCTGTAGAGCAAACGTCGTCCTTGAATCCCTTAAGCGTCAGTTCCGCAGTCTTAACGCCGCCACCAACAATGGGCCGGCCCTCAAGCACTAAACAACGAAAGCCGGCTTTTGAAAGATAAGCTGCCGTGACAAGACTGTTGTGTCCCGCGCCTGCAACGACAATGTCGAAACGCTCCCGCAAAACACTCTGCCGACCCAGAGCGAGATGTTTGACGGCAAGAGGTGCGATGGCCGCCCCTTTTACAAAGCCACGCCGTGTCAACTTGCTCATGCGGTCTCCTGTTGCGACGCTCGCACTTCAAGATGTTCGCGCCGCTTGAACCTGTCCTCGGCGATGAACTAAGCTTTTTTCTTGACCACTTCCTCGATGCTTGTCCCAAAATCCTTGAGCATCACCGCGGCGGCATTACGCCCCGGCCCGCCGGTTACCGATCCTCCGGGATGCGTTGTCGCCCCGGTCTGGTACAAACCTTGAATGGGCATGCGATGTTGAGCCCAGCCCGGCACAGGACGCATCGCGCCAGACTGAGCGGGTCCCGACCCACCTGCGTGACAACTTCCATGCCAGTTATGCGGATTCATACGCTCGAGATCAAGCGGGCTTTCGATGGTGTGCGCCAGGATTTTGTCGTCGGTCAAATTCGGTGAGAAGCGGCGAAGATGATTCAGGTTGGCCTCAGAGACCTGGCGCTTGATGGCGTCCCAATGCTGCGGGCCTTCCTTCAATTCGTACGGTTGGTACGCGACAACCTTGACCGTATGCATGCCGGCAGGAGCGCGTGTCGGATCTGCGAGACTGCAACAAATTACGTGCAATGGCGGATCCTCGAGATTGATTGCGCCGCGCTCGTAGTCGAAACTCATGCGCTGCGCGCGGTCGGAGCTAACCATCATTCCCGAGTGCACGGGCGAGAGTGTGCCGCCTTCCACAGCGTACTTTGGCGGCTCGGTGGTCGCATAATTTGTCGCGAACAGTGTGAGCCCGGCCTTCCAAGTATCCACTCCATCAATGAAATCCTGGCCCCACAAATCATGCGGCGCCATGTCCACAAGCTGTTTGATGTGAATGGTTGAAAGCACGGCTTTCTCTGCGCGATAAGAGCTGCCGTCGTGGCACTCCACTCCGACGCATCTACCGTTCTCGACGACCAGCGCCCTGACCCACTTGTTCGCTAGTATCAGGCCGCCGTGTGCTTCGAGGTGGCGCGAAAGTGCCTCCGTCAAAACGCCAGAGCCGCCTTTCGGAAGGGGGCGGCTCTCACGCTGCTGGTGAAGAGGAATATAGGCGGCCCTGCCTGTCATCGGATCCTGTATAGGCTGGAGTGAGTAGGGACATCCCATCATGAAGGCGCGGCAGTGGTCGTCTTCGAAAGTATCGCGAATGATTTCCCATGCCGACATGGCCAGGCGCCGCTGCCATAGTTTCCCATGTGGATGTTCGGCAAGCCGGTCATTCATGGACTTTCCGAAACCAATCGGCGAAAAAGTGACCGCATTCAGAAGAGGTTTGACGGTCTCGTATTCGGCTATCATTCGCGCGTAGGCAAGTCCGTCTTTTTTACTGAACTTGGCAAATTCCCGGCAGGTACGGTCCAAGTCGCGCCACTGTGTTAGATAAGTGCCGTCGGGAAAGGGCATGTGAAAGACCGGATCGGGATAGATGTATTCGAGGCCATAGTCCCCGAGCGTAAGCTCATCGTCGCGCAGAATCGGATTTCCGTGAATCCCGTTGTGCGCCGAGGAGCATACGTCGTGCGTGAATCCGGCGAGCGTCAGGTGCGCGGACTTGACCCCACCACCCACCGTGGGTCGCCCTTCGAGCACCAGGCACCGATACCCGGCTTTCGCCAAGTAAGCAGCCGCAATCAGACTGTTGTGCCCGGCGCCTGCAACGACGATATCAAATCGCTCAGCCATGGCCTCCGCGGCTCTTATTCTCGGTTCATCCGGCCTCTCGCTCGAACAGACCAGCGCCAGACCGGCAAATCTGTTTCGTGCATCAAGCTAAGTTTTGTTTTAGCGTCGCGGAGTCCAATTCTTTTTCCCAACGCGACACAACCACGGTTGCAACTCCATTTCCAATCATGTTCACCGTCGCGCGCGCCATGCTCATGAACCTGTCGATTCCCAATATCAGCGCCATCCCGGCTACCGGAATGGTAGGAATGACCGTCATCGTGGCCACCAGCGCGATAAAAGCTGCGCCTTGCACGCCGCTCGCTCCCTTCGAGGTCAACACCGCCACCGCGAGAATCGTCAGCTGCTGAACGAGCGAGAGATGCGTGTTCGTAGCTTGCGCCACAAACAGCGCGGCCAGCGTCATGTACATGCTCGTACCATCCGTATTGAAGGTGTAACCGGTTGGAACGACAAGCCCCACCAACGCCTTCGAGCAGCCAAGCTTTTCCAGCTTGGCCATCAACGTCGGCAACGCGGGTTCTGACGAGCTCACTGCCAGCACAAGAATGAT